>Ga0172362_10004155_pt1 | contig 12539 bp, 10 predicted proteins | sample LakKivs1_kivu2a2_FD_114534 | JGI IMG/M metagenome (GOLD analysis project Ga0172362, IMG submission 114534) | Sediment microbial communities from Lake Kivu, Rwanda - Sediment s1_kivu2a2 | ecosystem: Environmental > Aquatic > Freshwater > Lake > Sediment | place: Rwanda: Western Province, Lake...
TCCCACCCTCACCCCAACCCTCTCCCTGGGAGGGAGAGGGAGAGAATGGGAGGTATACCGATGAACACATTCAGTATGTTAAACTTGGGTCTGGGCAGCCTGCCCTTGCTCTCCGACGCGGAGATCCGCTCCATCTCGGCCGAGAACCCGACGGGCGAAAAAGGTGGTGGGGCGAGGGCAGTGCCCGACGAGTATAGCCCGGCCTCGCTGCTAGGGCCGGGGTGGAAGGTGCGACCGTGCATCACGCTGGAACCTGGCACGACCACGACGCTGGCAGACATCCAGGGGCCGGGCGTCATCCAGCACATCTGGATCACGGTCAGCCCCGAGGCGTACCGGGATGCGGTGTTACGCTTCTACTGGGACGCTGAGGAACGGCCGTCCGTCGAGGTTCCGCTGGGAGACTTTTTCTGCAACGGGCACGGGCTGCGTTACAACGTGAACTCGCTGCCCGTCGCGGTGAACCCCTCCGGCGGCTTCAATTGCTATTGGCCCATGCCCTTCCGCGAGCGTGCGCGCATCACAATCGAGAATCAACGGCAGCAACCGATTGGCGGATTCTTCTACCAGATCACCTACGCGCTGACAGAGATGCCAGACGCCAGCGCCTACTTCCACGCCCAATGGCGGCGCTCGATGACGACGCGGGAATACCCCGAGCACGTCATCCTGGAGGGCGTGCGGGGGCAGGGGCATTACGTGGGCACCTTCCTGGCCTGGACGCAATTCTCCAACGGCTGGTGGGGCGAGGGGGAGATCAAGTTCTACCTGGACGGCGACACGGACTGTCCCACCATCTGTGGCACGGGCACGGAGGACTATTTCGGCGGCGCGTGGTGCTTCGGCGGGGAGACCTACTCCACGCCGTTCCTGGGCTATCCGCTCTACCGCAAGGAGTCGGGCGAGGCGCCGCGGCACGGGCTCTATCGCTGGCACGTGTGGGACCCTATCCGCTTCAAGCGTGAGCTGAAGGTCACGATCCAGGCACTCGGCTGGTGGCCCAACGGTAAGTTCCAGCCGCTGACCGACGACATCGCGTCGGTAGGCTACTGGTACCAGGTGGAGCCGCACGCGCCATTTCTGGTGCTGCCGCCCGTTCAGGAAAGGTGGTCACGGTAGCGGGGGCGACTGTGGTGACAGGCAACCAGGTGTCCATTGCCGATGTCCATAAGACCTGGTTCCACTTCCGAACAGATGGCCGCGCAACCCGGACAGCGGGGATGGAACCGGCAACCTGGCGGTGGGTTCATCGGATCGGGCACGCCGCCCTTCAAGATCAACCGCTCTCTCCGTAACTCGGGGTCCAGGATGGGGGCCGAAGCGAGGAGCGCCCGGGTGTACGGGTGGTGCGCGCCGCCGTAGAAGATGGCCTCCGGCGTACTGAGTTCCACCACCTGGCCCAGGTACATCACGGCGATCCGATCGCTGATGTGCTGCACGACGCTCAAATCGTGGGAGATGAAGAGATAGGTCAGTTTTAGCTCGCGCTGCAGTGCTTGTAGCAGGTTGATGATCTGTGCCTGGACCGACACGTCCAGCGCCGACGTAGGCTCATCCAGGACGATGAACTTGGGGTTGAGCGCCAGCGCCCTGGCCACGGCGATGCGTTGTAACTGTCCACCGCTGAACTCGTGGGGGTAGCGATGCACAATCTCGCCGGGCATGCCGGTCTGTTCCAGTAGTTCGCGCGCCCGGGCGACGAGTGTCTCGCCACGCAGCGGTGTGTGTGCCCGCAGCGGTTCGGCAATGGAATTGAGCACCGTAAAACGGGGGTCGAACGAAGAATACGGGCTCTGAAAGACCATCTGCATGTCGCGGCGATAGCGCCGCATCTCGCGACGGCTGAGGGGCACGATGTCTTGCCCCTCAAACATGACCTGGCCCGCAGTCGGACGGATGAGGCACATGATGGCCCGCCCCAGCGTCGTTTTTCCGCAGCCTGATTCCCCGACTACTCCCAGCGTTTCCTGTCGGTAGATTGAGAGATCCACCCCATCGAGAGCAACCACGCACTTCTTCCGGCGACTCAGCAGGCCTGGTCGTGACACAAAGTATTTGGTCAGCCCACGGGTTTCTATTAAGGGGGTCCTGTTCACGCCATACCTTCCTGAGTGTAGAGGTGACAGGCTGCCTTGTGCCCTGCCGCGCCAACGGGGACGAAGGACGGTTTTTCTGCCTGACAGATGTCTAAGGCTTGCGGGCAGCGTGGGAAAAAGGGACACCCTGGCAGCAGGCAGAGGCCATCGGGCACGCTCCCTTCAATGGACTGCAACGGCTGTCCCCGGCGGGCCGGACGAGGCAGCGCCGCCAGCAATCCTTGCGTGTATGGGTGTTTCATGCGGCGCAAAACGTCGTCGGTCTTGCCCGTTTCGACGATGTCCCCCGCGTAGGCCACGCCCACCCGGTCACAGGTCTCGGCCACGACCCCCAGGTTGTGGGTGATGAGGAGAATGGACACGCCCTGCCTGTCCCGCAGCTCGGCCAGCAGGGCCAGGATTTGCGCCTGGATGGTCACGTCCAGCGCCGTCGTTGGTTCGTCGGCGATCAACAGCTCTGCGCCGGAGGAAAGCGCCATCGCGATCATCACCCGCTGCTGCATTCCACCGCTCAGCTCGTGGGGATACGTGTTCAGGATGCGGGGTGGGTCGGGCAGGCCCACAGCCTCGAACACATCCAGCGCGCGCTGGTGGGCCTCATTGAAGCTGACCGAGATATGTTGCCGGACGATGCGGATGACCTGGTTGCCGACGGTGAACACGGGATTCAGTGAGGCGGACGGGTCCTGAAAAATCATGGCGATGCGCCCGCCCCGGACTTGCTGCATTTCGGCTTCGCTTTTTTGTAGCAGGTTCTCACCGTGGAAAAGAATGCGGCCCTTCACGACCTCCCCGGGATGTGGCACCATGCGCAGCACCGTCAATCCCGTCACCGACTTGCCGCACCCCGACTCGCCCACCAGGCCGAATATCTCATCCTGCCGCACGTCAAACGTCATCCCGTTGACGGCGTGCACCACGCCAGCATACGTTTTGAAGCGGACGTGCAAATCCTCGACAGAGAGCAAAGTGTCGTTCATACCACAGTTCTCCGTGTGCGAGGATCGGCCACGTCACGCACCGCGTCGCCCAACAGGTTGAACGCGAGCGTGACGAGAAAGATAGCGGCCCCGGCGGCCCCGGCGAACCACGGCCGTTCGATGAAGTAGATGCGTCCGGTGCTGATCATTTCGCCCCAATCAGGAGCAGGTGGTTGAATGCCCAGGCCGATAAAGCTGATGCCTGCACCGGTGAGGATGGCGGAGCCGACGTCCATGGTGGCCTGCACCAGCACCGGCGTCAACACGTTTGGCAACACGTGACGCGCAATGATGGTCAAATCGCGCACACCGATGCTGCGCGCGGCTTCGATAAAGTACTGCTCGCGCAGCGACAGAGTCTGCGCCCGCACCAGCCGGGCATACCAGGGCCACCAGGTGAAGGCGATGGCGATCATGGCATTCGTGAAGCTGGCTCCCAGCGCGGCCGCGATGGCAATCGCCAGCAACAGTGGGGGAAAGGCCAGGAACATATCGGTGATACGCATGATGACGTCATCCAGCCATCCCCCATAGTACCCGGCGATCGCACCCAACGGGATGCCGATAGCACCCGCCACGAGGACGACCAGAAATCCGACGCTGAGCGAACTGCGCCCGCCGAACAGGATGCGGGCGAGCACGTCGCGCCCCAAGTAGTCGGTGCCTAATGGATGGACCCGGCCGGGGGGCTGAAACTTTTCCAGGATGTTGGGGTCGCCCCGCCCCTGCCCCGGATAGGGGGTGAGCACCGGCGCGAAGAGCGCGCCCAGGATGAAGACGAGGATCACCACCAAACTGATGACCGCCAGGGGATCCCGCCGGAAGGCCTGCCACATCAGGCTGTATTCTCTGAAGCGCGCATGCTGTGGCCGGTCTCCGACCGAGCCACCTACAGTTTGCATCGTTGCCTCCTACTGCAACGTGACTCTGGGGTCGAGCATCGCCTGCGCCAGGTCCAGAAACAGATTGATGAAGACGTAGAAGACGGTGACGACCAACGTCACCGAAACGATGACCGGGAAGTCAATGCTGATCACGGCGTTGGTAACGTAGGCGCCCAACCCCGGCCAGGAGAAGATCATTTCGACTAAAAGCGCACCGGTCAGCGAATAGACAAACGAGAGGCCGAGCACGGTGACGGTAGGGATGATGGCATTTTTCAGCGCCAGGACGAATAGGACGACGCGTTCCGGGAGGCCGGCGACCCGGGCCGCCAGGATGTATTTCTCGCCCAACACCTCGATCATCGTCGAGCGCGTCATGCGGATGGTCAGGCCAATCGCATACGTCCCCAGCGTGAAAGCGGGCAGGATGATGTGGAGCAGCGCATCTTTGAAGGCGACCCAGTTGCCTGTCATCGCCGTGTCAAGCAGGTAAAAGCCGGTGATCTGGGCCACCGGATGGTAGAGCGCCACCTCGGTAGAGACGCGACTCCCCAGCGGCAGGATGTGCAGCCGCCCAAAGAAGAAGAGTTGCAGAAGCAAGCCCAGCCAGAACGTGGGCATCGAGACGCCGGCGATGGAGGCCAGGCGCGTGAGATGGTCCAGCAAGCTGCCTTTGTGAGCTCCAGAGAGGACGCCGAGCGGAATCCCGATTACGACCGCCATCACCATCCCAGCTACGACCAGTTCCATGGTCGCAGGCAGGAAGGCTTTGAGGTCAGTCACGATGGGCTGATGTGACCGCACCGAAGTGCCCAGGTCGCCACGTAAGAGGTCCTGCATGTAGCGCAGGTACTGCTCGTACAGAGGGCGGTCGAGTCCCAGTCGTTGGCGGGCCTGGGCAATTTGCTCCTGGGTGGGATGTGGTCCGACCCAGGCCGCTGCCGGGTCGGAGGGGACGACACGGGCGATGAGGAAGGTGATCACGGAGACGCTGAGGAGGACGAGCACTGCCATCACCAAGCGCCGGAAAATGTATTCCCACCTATGCATAAGCCGCTTCCTTGATAGGACCGTAGATGGCGCGGGTGCTATCGGCATCCCGTACGAATTACGCATTACGCATTCGACCGGAGACCAGTACGTCACCCTGAGCAAAGTCGAAGGGTCACCCTGGGCGAAGTCGAAGGCGTCACCCTGAGCGAAGTCGAAGGGTCTCGGTCGGTCAGAGACCGGCCATGGCCTGGAAGGATGCAGGGGCGCAGCGCCGCCGCGCCCCTGCACCCTCCTTTCGCCGACTTACTCCTGGGTCAGTTGGTAGACAAAGACGACGTGAGGGTACGCCGGGTTGTCCGCGTATCCCTTGACGTTGGCGCGAGCCAGGTGCGTGTTGGACAAATCGTAGAAGAACAGGGACACGGCGTCGTCAAGCAGGATTCCCTGAGCCTCGATGAACATCTCCGTGGCCTTCGCTCGATCGCTGCCGGAGAGCATGTTGCCATCGTCAATCAGTTTGTCGTACGTCGGGTTACTGTAGTAGCCGAGGTTGAAGAGAATCTCTTCTTCCGAGTGGAACATGCTGTATAGGAAGGTGTATGGGGAGATGTAGTCTGGCCACCAGTACATCACGAGGACGTCCTGGGCATTCATGGGATCGGACTTGCTCAAATCCCACTGCGCTTCCCAGTTCATGCCCTGGAGTTCCAGCTCAATGCCCAGCTTGGCCAGTTCCGCCTTCCACAGCTCACCCAACTGCTGTTCGTCCAGGTCGCCGGTGGCGTACGTGAGAAGCAGTTTGAATCCACCATCGGGATAACCCGCCTGGGTCAGGAGCTCTTTGGCTTTATCCAGGTCGTAGGTATACTGGAAGAGGTCCTCGCTGTGCCCCCACATACCTGTAGGCACCGGCCCGTAGGACTGGGTGGCCCGGTCTGTCATCACCCCTTCGATGAACTGTGCGTAGGGGAAGCTGTAGGACAAGGCCTGGCGGACCAGTTTGTCGTCCAACGGCGGCTTCTTGGTGTTGAGCAGGCCGAGCAGGTTCTGATAACTGGGGTTGGTGTAGACGACGAGATCGTCACGCGCGGCCAGCGCTGGCAGGTTATCGGGGGGAGGCTCGTACGTGAAGCTGGCAGTACCGGCCTCGATCATCTGTTGCCGCACGACCGGGTCTTCGACGATCTCAAAGACGACCTTGTCGTATTGCCCTTCGCGCCAGCCACCCCAGTAATTCTCGTTGCGGGTCATCACCAGGCGGGCGCCACGCTCGTAGCTTTCGATCGTGTAAGGGCCTGTGCCAGCGCAGTGCCCTTCGTTAAACCAGTCGGGTCCATTCTCTTCGTAGGCCTTGGGACTGTAGATCCAGGCCGCATACCCGCAGGAGGCGGCCAGGTCCAAGGGGGCCGGATAGCTCAACTTGAATTTGACGGTGTAGTCGTCCACGACTTCGATCTCTTCCACCGGAGCCCAGATATACGCTGCGCCTACGCCCAGTTCTATGGTCTTCTCGATGGAATATTTCACCGCGGCGGCGTTGAAAGGCTCGCCGTCGTGGAAGGTGACGCCTTCGCGGAGATGGAAGGTCCATTCGGTCGTATCTGCGTTGGTCTCCCAGGCGGTAGCCAACACGGGCTTGAGAATTTCGGCGCTACCGGGTGGGTTGTAGAATGTCAGTCCCTCGTAGCAGTTGGACATGATGACCGAGTCGTTGGAGTAGCTCGTGGCCGGGTTCAACTCGGGGAAGCTGGTCGGATGGGCGTAGACGAAGATTCTGGGGGCGGCGACGACCTCGGCCACGGGCGCCTCGGTAGGTGGTGGGACAGTGGGAGCCTCGGCGACCGGGGCCTGGGTAGGCGCCGGCGGCTGAGTAGGCGCTGCGCACTGCGTGGCAAACAGCGCCAAAATAAGCAAGCCGGCAGCCAGGTATGATGAGTAGCGTTCTCTTTTCATCTCTCCTTAACTCCTTGTATCCGTAATGGTTGTGGAACTGCAACCTGCAATGGGTTGATGCACGAAGCCTGAGCAAGTCAGTTCGATAAGCTTCACCTCCTTTCCTCACTTGTCTACTCGCTCCTTGTCTACCTCCACCTCCTTGAGTCCTATCACTTCGTAGACCAGATCGGGCTGGCTGTGCCCTCTGACCTGGACGTGGCCGACGAACCTGGTCTCGACGTGCTCTGCCACGCGCGTGTACGCCGCAGCGCTGATGAGGATCTGGCCCGGCCCGGCCAGGCCAGAAAGCCGTGAGGATAGATTGACACAATCGCCGATGGCAGTAAAGTTCTGCAGCACGACCGAGCCGATGTTGCCCACTACCGCCTCGCCGACGGCGATGCCGATGCCGAAATGCAGCCGTTCCCGCTCGTCCACCTGGGTATGGTGCTCGTGGATGGCCTGTTGCATCGCCAACGCCGCCCGCACAGCCCGCAGCGTGTGGTCCGCCTGCGGTACCGGGGCATTGAAGATAGCCATCGCGCCATCGCCCACAAACTTGTCCAGCGTACCCTCCTGGGCCAGGATCGCCCCTGCCGATAGCGTCAGGTGCCTGTTCAGCACCTCAATCTGGAACTCTGGCTCGGTCTTCTCGCTGAAGACGGTAAATCCCCGGATGTCGGCGTAGAAACTGGTGACCTCCTGGCGCACTCCTCCCAGGCGGACACTGGCGGGGTTAGAAAGCAGCCGCTCGACCACGGCCGGCGCCACGTAGCGCTCAAACGTCCCCCGGATGCGGCGCGCCTTGGCCTCCCATTGCCGCCGCTCCGTCAGATCGTCTACCACGATCGTGATGCCGGTGGTCACGTTGCGGCTGTCTTTGAGCGGCGAGAGGTTCATCCGTAGCCAGACCGGCCCACGCGTGGGCAGGTCTTGTTGGACCTCGTAGGCTATGATTGGCGTATCGCCGCGTTTGACCATCGTTAACAGGGCTTGCAGGTCGTCTCCCAGGGGACGTAGAACCTGCCTGCAAGGAGAGCCAATCACTTCGTCAGCCGCAATGCCCATGATGGCCTCAGCGGCGCGATTGAAGAGCGTCACCTTGTCTCCCACATCGGTCGTGATGACGCCGCTGGCGATGCTGCTGAACACGTCGTCCATCAGGTGCTTCATCTCGGTGATAGCAGCCAGGTTGTGGCGCACGTTGGCGAACAGGCGCGCGTTTTCCACTGCCAGCGCCGACTGGTCGGCCAGCGCACTGAGGAATGCCAGGTCGTCGGAGGTGTAAGGTTGCCCGGAGCGCTTGGGGCCCAGCGCCAGCCAACCACTCAGCCGTTCCGGGGTGCGCAGTGGTACGTAGACTACTGCTCCCATCGCCCGCATTTGCTCCCCATCGCTGGCCAGCTTGGCTGGTAGTTCCCCCTCGACCGGCAGGTGCAAGCATTCCTGGTGGTCCCGCAGCCAGCGTGCCAGCGCGCTGTCGGGTACCAGAATGACCGGAGGCGCTGGCTGATCGCGTCCAATGAGCCGCCCGACGTAGCAGGCCCGGCCTTCGTCGTACAAACAGACCCACTGACACGTGGGGTGCAGCGTCTTGTTGACCTGCCTGCCGACCTCTGCCAGTATTGCGTCCAGGTCCAACGTCTGTGTCAACTCGCGGCTGAAATCCTGGAGCCGGGCACGGTAGTCTATGGTCTCGCGGAAGAAAATCCGGTCTACCACCCGCTGAGTCCAGTTCCTGAGCGGATTGAAGAGCAGGGTCAGCGCCAGGACAAACAGGGAAAGCGGAATCGGATCGCTGGCCTCGACTGCAAAAAAGTGGCTCAACCCATTGACGAGGATGGAATAGGTCGCCACGATGAGAAAGATCAACGCTCCGTATGTGGCTCCCTGGCTGAAAAGCCGGTCTACGTCCGGCAGCCGATAGCGCAGGATGGCATACGCGATGGAGAGCGGGAAGAGGGTGAACAGCGGAGCATAGACCGGTGTTAGAAAAGGCACCGGCCGGCCCAGGACGTTGAGCAAGAGCCACGGTACGACCGGCAGGAAAGCCAATGCCGCACCCAGGAGGATGATGCGGGATTGCTGCCGGATCAACGGCGAGTGGGGCCTGACCAGCCGATAGACGAGCAACCCCAGCATGAAGAAGATGCCCACGGCGGCAAAGAGGTAGCATTGGCGCCAGCAGTTGATGTATTCCCAGGGGCGGCTGACGTCGTAAATGCTGAAGGCGGAACGGAATGCCAGAACGGTCGCAGGCAGGTAGGGAAGCAGGCGCAAGACCGGCACACGCCGTACAAAGCGGGGTTCCCGTGGAAAAACCATCGCCAGGTGCATGGCGGCAGCGGCCGCGAAGGGCACCGCCGCGCACCACAGGATCGCCAGCCGGTGAGTGGTGTTCAGGTCGAAGATACCGCCTACCGTCAGCGCGATAGCCGCGCACAGGCCGGTAAAGACCTGCCCGGCCCGACCCCAGCCCTGCACCCAATACACCCAGATGCCGATCCCCAGGTAGGCCAGTCCGGCCAGATAGGGGATGAGGAAAATCAGGAACACGTCTCTCAGCAGGAAGGGCGCCAACGTAAGCTGCGCTTCTTGCGTGCTGCTGTCGGGGCGGGCGATTGAAACGCTGATCACGTCCCCCGGCACAAGTTTGCCCAGGATGGCCGCCACGTCAGCATACCGCTCGACCGGCTGCCCGTCAATCGCGACCAGGCGGTCGGGCTGTTCCAGCGGTGGATTGAGCTGCAAGCGTGCCCAGCCCTTGCCCTGGATCGGGCTGAGCACCAGCGTCGGTTCCAGGAGTAGTCCGGGGAAGGGCTGGCGCACCCAGCGCCAGGCCAGGACGTGGGCGGCGAGGAAGGCCACGACGACGACCGCCAGCACGAAGAACACGATCACGCGCCCCAGGCGCATCTCCAGGTCAGCAGTTTTCTGTGACGCTCTCACAAAGGGACCTCCGCGAGAATAAGTACGGGGCCCACCTCCCCCTCGCCCTACTATTATACAGGGAAGCGCAAATGGGGGCAACTCAACAAGAGGCAGATCTGACAGGTTTACGTCGGACGCACCGCGTCCGCAACCTGTCAGGTCTGTATGGTTGCAGACTGTATCCGATTGTGGTATAGTCCTTCCAAAGGAGGATACGGTGAGCAAGGAGAAAGAGAAGATCCGGATACGGGCGATGAATGCGGCCGACTGGCCCGCCCTGTACGCAATCTGGAGCGAGCGGCGCGTGTGCTGGGGCACGCTCCAGGTCCCCTTCCAGTCGGAGGACGACGTCCGAAAAAAGGTCGAGAACCCACCGGAGGGGATAGTCCGGCTGGTAGCCGAGGTGGACAGTCACGTGATGGCCCGCGTGAGAGATTGACGCTGAGGTCAGGTGAACGCGAACCAGACCAACGCCAGAGTGCCACCTTTGTGGATCGTCAAACTGCGCGCGCCGTTCTTCACCGCCACGCTCGTCCCCGTGTGCCTGGGGGCGGCCGTGGCCTGGGCGCGGGCCGGTGCGTTCAACGTGTGGTACTTGCTTCTGACGTTGGCCGGCGCAGTGTCGCTCCACGCGGGCGCCAACATGACCAACGACTACTTTGACCACACGTGGGGCTCCGACGAGGTCAACACCGAGTTCGCCAATCCTTTCACCGGCGGCAGCCGCCTGATCCAGATGGGGATCGTCGAGCCCAGGGTCTTTCTCTGGCAGGGCCTGGGCTTCTTTGCCGTCGGTAGTCTCATCGGGCTGGCGCTGGCGATCACGCGCGGGCTGTGGGTGCTGTGGCTGGGGTTCGTCGGTGTCTTCTCTGGCTACTTTTATACTGCGCCGCCCTTCCGGCTGGCGCGCACGGGGCTGGGTGAACTGCTGATCGGGCTCAACTTTGGTCCCTTGATGGTGCTGGGGAGTGCTTACGTCCAGACCCAGGCGCTCTCGTGGGAGCCGGTCGTCGCGTCACTGCCGGTGATGCTGCTCATCGCGCTGGTGGTGTGGATCAACCAGTTCCAGGACATGCGGGCCGACGCTGCGGTGGGCAAGAATCACCTGGTCGTGCGGCTGGGCCGGCGGCGCGCCACGGCAGTATATGGGCTGTTGCTGGCGGCGGTCTATCTGTCGTTGCTGGCAGGGGTTCTGTTCGGCGGAGTTGCCCCCTCTGCGTTGCTGGGTCTCCTGACGCTGCCTGTGGCCGTCAGAGCCTATCGCGTGGCCCGCGTCCACTACGACCATCCCCGCGAACTGGCGCCGGCCAACGCGGCCACCATTCAAGTACACTTATGGACAGGCCTCTTGATCACCCTGGGTTACGTCATCGAGGGCATGGTGAAATGGCTCTGCAGGTGAGAGGTTGATGTGGGGAGGTGCTGAATCCACCAATTGTGTATCTCCGTCGGCCCTGTGCGCCCGCATAGCTCACTGGTACGATCCGCTGAGCCGGATGATGACGCTGGGGTACGATCTGCGCTGGCGTCAGATCGCTGCCGACCTGGCCAGAGTCCCCGCCAGTGGGTGTGTGCTCGACGCGGGGACCGGCACCGGCGATATGGCACTGGCGCTGCTAAGCCGGTGGCCGGAGATCACCGTCGTGGGCATGGACCTGGCGCCGGAGATGATGCACGTGGGGCGCCAAAAACCCGGCGCTGTGCATATATGCTGGATGCAGGGGGATGGTCTGCATCTGCCCTTCCCCAGTGCTCATTTCGATGCGGTCGTGAGTGCGTTTCTGTTGCGCAACGTCGCCGACGTGCCGTCTGCGTTGGCCGAGCAGCGCCGCGTGGTGCGGCCCGGCGGGCGTGTGGTTTGCCTGGAGTTGACCTGGCCACGCACGCCAGGGTTCCGCACGCTGTTCCGGATTTACTTTGCCGGCCTGTTGCCTCTCATCAACGGGATACTGAGCGGTCATCATGCTCCCTTTCGCTACCTGCCACGCTCGGTGCAGCGCTTCATGGCGCCGGAGGAAGTGCAGGCACAAATGGAGCGCGCGGGGCTGCGGAACGTCAGTTATCGGACGTTGGCGCTGGGGACGGTGGCCGTACACGTAGGAGAACGCGGTAGATAGAGGAATATATGAGGCATAGGCGGTTGATCCTCGGCATTTCAGGGGCCAGCGGCGCAATCTACGGCATCCGGCTCCTGGAAGCGCTGGCGGAGCACACTGAGATCGAGACATACCTCGTCGTTAGCCAGGCCGCTCGCCTGATCATTGCCCACGAGACCGAGCGCACGGCAGCGCAGGTCGAGGCGCTGGCCGGCCACGCCTACGCGCCCGACGACCTGGCGGCTCCCATCGCCAGTGGCTCCTTCACTACCGACGGCATGGTCATTGCGCCCTGCTCGATCAAGACGCTATCGGCTATTGCCCATTCCTACACCGCCGACCTGATGAGCCGCGCGGCCGACGTCACGCTCAAGGAGGGGCGGCCGTTGGTGCTGGTCGTGCGGGAGACCCCGTTGCACCTGGGTCACCTCCGTCTGCTGGTGCGTGCAGCCGAGATCGGCGCCGTGATCTTCCCGCCCGTTCCAGCCTTTTATGGCCGTCCGCAGACTGTGGCTGAACTCGTGGACGGCACGCTGGGGCGTGTGCTGGCGCGCTTGGGGGTGGGTAACGAGCTGTACCCGAGATGGGGAGAGGGGGAGAGGGGGAGAGGGGGAGACAAGGAGA
>Ga0172362_10004156_pt1 | contig 12539 bp, 4 predicted proteins | sample LakKivs1_kivu2a2_FD_114534 | JGI IMG/M metagenome (GOLD analysis project Ga0172362, IMG submission 114534) | Sediment microbial communities from Lake Kivu, Rwanda - Sediment s1_kivu2a2 | ecosystem: Environmental > Aquatic > Freshwater > Lake > Sediment | place: Rwanda: Western Province, Lake...
CTGGGTCTGGGTCTGGGTCTGGGTCTGGGATTTGGCGGATGCGTCCGTGGGGGAGACATTATTTTCAAAATCCAGTCGTTTTGAAACATCGGATGATGGTTCCACGTGAATGATGATGTTGTAATTTTGTTTTTGTTTTGATTTATTGGCCGGTGATGTCTTTTGTTTTTTGGCCCGGGAGGGTGCGTTTGGAGCGTTTGGGGTCTTCGGAGGAGACGATGGAGGAGTTTTGAATGCACTGTCCAGGATTGCTTTGGCAATCGGATCTTCGGTGAGGTCGGCACTGGGATTGGTGCTATTGGTATTGGGGCCATTGGTGCTATTGGTGCTATTGGTGCTGGTGCTGGGGGCATTGGTGACATTAATGTCAGGCGTGGTGTCACTTTTTCTTGCTCTTGTTTTCCTTTTGGGTCCTTCTTCGGTTGCGGGTGAGTCGGGAACAAGTTCACTCAGTTTTTCAAGTGCGGCCACTTTTTGGTTGATGTGTTTTGAAGGATACAACTCCGCTAAGAGTTGGTTCACTTCCAGACGTTCGGACAAATTTGAAATGCGCTTGGAATTGGATTTGGATTTGGGTTTGGGTTTGGAAGCATCGGCCGCCGTGATGGCCACCACAGGTGTACTTTCCGGCGATTGACTTGTCTCTTCATTGTCAGTGGTGGTCGCATCACTTTCAGGGGATGGCGGCTGCGGGCCAGGTCCGTTCAAATTGCTTTTGTAGGTGCGTTTGGCATCTTCTTGTTTCTTCGTCTTCTTGGAAATTGTCGTCAGAGTAATTGGCATTCGTGTGATTATTTGTTGTTACGTCATGCATTGTGTTTATATTTCATTTTTGATTTCAATTTTTTTTTAAATCCATCCATCAAATCCATCCATTCCTCTATTCACGCGAATATTTGTGTTTCATTTTGTGCAAAAATTGATTTGCAAAACAATCTAAATATTATTTAGTAAGTATAAAGAGGATTTATTCATATCACAACATGGCAACTACGAAACCCGCAGCATCAAAAATCGTTGGAATTCAGTTTAGCATTCTGTCTCCAGAAGAGATCCGGAAGGGTGCAGTTACTGAAATCACCAGTCGCGACACGTACATTGGAAACAAGCCTGTGCTGGGTGGGTTGTTTTGTCCCTACATGGGCGTGTCCGAACCCGGCATGTTGTGCCCCACCGACGGGTTGGATTACATGCAAACCCCGGGCTACTTTGGCCGAATTGAGCTTGCCATGCCGGTATTCTACTACCAGCACTTGAACACCATCCACAAAATTTTGCGCTGCGTGTGCCTGAAATGCAGCCATTTGCTGATCAGCAAAAACGTGCACAAACAAGCTCTGAAACTGTCCCCCGATGAGCGCTGGTCCTACGTGTTTGGCGTGGCAAGCAAGGTCAAGCGCTGCGGCGACGAGAACGAGGACGGGTGCGGATGCCTGATGCCCAAAAAAATCAAGAAAGAGAATTTGGCAACTTTGATTGCAGAATGGGAGAGCGACGGAATCAAGGGCATGAGCGAGGAAGATGCCAAAAAAATGAACATGCAGCTGACCCCAGACATTGTTCTCAAAATATTTCGCAGGATCAGCGACGAAGACGTTTCGTTCATGGGGTTCAGCCCCACGTTTTCGCGCCCGGACTGGATGATTTGCCAGGTGCTGGCGGTGCCTCCGCCAGCGGTGCGTCCTTCCATCAAAATGGACGGGCACCAGCGCAGCGAAGACGATTTGACGCACATCATTGTCAACATTGTCAAAGCAAACAAGACGCTCCAAGAGAAGATACGGGATGGCGCACAGGCCAGTGTGTGGCACATGGTGCTGCAGTACTACTGCGCCACACTGGTGGACAACAACATTCCGGGCGCTGCACCCGTGGCCCAGCGTTCCGGGCGCAAACTGAAATCCATCAAAGAGCGGTTGAACGGCAAGGGTGGCCGCGTGCGCGGGAACCTCATGGGCAAGCGCGTGGACTTTTCGGCGCGTTCGGTCATCACACCGGATCCCAATCTTTCCATAAGAGAGCTCGGCGTTCCGCTCAAAATCGCGAAAAACATCACAAAGCCGGTCGTGGTGAACGACATGAACCGCAGGTTTTTAACCAAACTCGTGCGCAATGGGCCGGAAGAGTACCCGGGCGCGAAGATCCTGGAACGCAAGGGCGGCGAGAACATTTCGCTCCGGTACGCCGACCGCGAGAACATCGTGCTTTACAATGGCGACATTGTGCACCGCCACATGATGGACGGCGACGGCGTGTTGTTCAACCGTCAGCCCACCCTGCACCGCATGAGCATGATGTGCCACATCGCGCGCATCATGCGACAGGGCGACACGTTCCGCATGAATGTCGGCGACACCAAACCCTACAACGCCGATTTTGACGGCGATGAAATGAACATGCACATGCCACAAGACGAGGAAGCTGAAGCGGAGCTGAAGAACCTGGCAGCCGTACCGTACCAAATCATCAGTCCCGCGAAAAACCAGTCCATCATCGGCATTTTCCAGGACTCGCTGCTCGGTTCTTATCGCTTGACCCGTCCGGGCGTGTCATTTACAACGCGCGATGCCATGAACCTGCTCATGGCGTACGGCGGCGTCAACGAGGGTTTATTCGCTTCTCGTGCAGAGCGCATCACCAGTTTCCAAATCCTGTCGCAGATCATGCCCGCATTCACCATGAAGTACAAGACCAAGGGCTTCGGCGAAAACGACGACTTTGCGACGTCGCCCGGCGTGCTGGAAATCGTGGACGGCAAGTACTTGCGCGGCCAGCTGGACAAGGACGTGCTCGGCGGAGGCAGCAACGGCCTGATCACGCGCACCTGCAACGACTTCGGCAACATGGCTGCCGCGTCGTTCATTGACGACCTGCAAAACATCGTCACGGAGTACATGAAGGGCAGCGCTTACAGCGTGGGCATCAGCGACCTCATTGCGAATCGCAGCACAAACGAGCAAATCGCGCAGTCCATCACGGCGAAAAAGAAGGAGGTGAAGAACTTGATTGACCAGACGTATCTCGGCATCTTTGAGAACGCGACGGGCAACACCAACGAGGACGAGTTTGAGTTTCAGGTCACCAACATTTTGAACAAGGCCACGAACGACTCGGGAAAGATCGGACTGAAGAGCTTGGACAAGGACAACCGTTTCGTGACCATGGTCAAGGCCGGTTCCAAGGGCAGCGACTTGAACATTTCGCAGATGATTGCGTGCCTAGGACAGCAGCTCATTGACGGCAAGCGCATCCCCTACGGGTTTGAGAACCGCACGCTGCCGCACTTCACGAAATACGACGACTCGCCGGGGGCGCGCGGCTTCGTGGAGAACTCCTTCATTTCGGGGCTCACGCCGGAGGAGCTCTTCTTCCACGCCATGGGTGGTCGCGTGGGTCTCATTGACACCGCCGTGAAATCCGTGACATGGGAAACCCCCGTGGTTGTGGTTGAAAACGATGAGCCCAAGTACGTCAAAATCGGCGAATGGATTGACTCGCACATTTCGTCATCATCCGCAGTGCAGCGCATGACGGAACAAAACATGGAATATCTGGAGCTTGATCATCCCGTCAAGATTGTGACAATGGACTACGACGGCCATGTGTCCTGGGAAACGGTGAGTGCAGTCACGAGACACGACCCCGGAGAAAAATTGTACAAAATCACGACTCATGCTGGGCGATATGTCACCGTTACTGCGAACAAATCACTGCTGGTTTGGAATGCGGAACTGGGTGAGTTTCGCGAGAAATACACGGATGAAATCATGGTTGGTGATTTCGTGCCAGTTGCGAAGCATGTGCGGGATTTGAGGAGTGGTGGTGGAATTGACGAAATTCAAATGACCAAATATTTCCCAAAAAGTGAATTCATTTACGGCAGCGAAGTGAAAACGGCAATTAAAATGATGAATGAAAGCATGCAAGATAGGAAAAAAATCCCGTCAAATTGGTGGGATGAAAACAACAACACTGCATTCACCTTGCCATTTGACAGCAAGGCTAGGTTGCAACGTGCAATTGTTCGTTCAAAAATTGATGAATTGTCCGCGAATGGCGTATATCCTCCAAGCGGTTCGCGCCAATGGGGAATTGTTCCAGAAACATTTGAACTGAATTTTGAAAATGGAACATTCATTGGACTGTTCATTGCAGAAGGAAACATCAATGGTGCAAACATATACATAACCAACAATGACTCAAAAATTCGTGAATTCGTGAAAACATGGTTTGCAAAATACAACATCATCTGCAAGGAGGACATCAGAATGAACAATGCAAATGGAACAACTTCCACTGTTGTTGGAACCTCGTGCATATTGGCAAAATTCATAACACTGCTGGTTGGACATGGCGCCGATTCCAAGCACGTTCCAAATGAAGCATACGTTTCAAACATTGAGTTTGTCAAAGGAATTATCAGTGGATACATTTCAGGCGACGGACATGTTTCAAGGAACTCAATTGAAAGTTCATCATGCAGTCAGCGATTGACCGAAGACATTGCGTTCTTGTGTTCTCGCATTGGAGTTCACGCTCGCGTCTTCAAAAGTCAGCTCAAGCGCAACAACTTTGGAACAAAGAACATCAAGCCCTCTTACAGGCTGTCCATCCGTTCAACCAACGGCCAGTTGTTTGCAGAGCAGATTGACTTGTTGCATGACCAGAAAAATGCTCGTCTCAAATCCATTCGTTGGACTTCTGCATTGAACAAGGTTCATGAGCATAACGACGTGGTTCTGGATGCAATTGTCAGCATTGAATTCGTTGATCCGGCACTGCACCCCAAGATGTATGATTTGACCATTCCCACCACGCTCAACTTTGGTCTGGCGAATGGACTCCAAGTGCGCGACACGTCTTCCACTGGATATATCCAGCGCCGACTCATCAAAGGCATGGAGGATTTGAAGATTGAGTATGACATGACGGTGCGCAACAACAAGGGTCGCGTCGTTCAGTTCAGCTACGGCGAGGATGGCATTGACCCCGTGAAAGTGGAGAGCCAGATTGTGCCGCTCGTGAACATGGGGCTGGACGAGATTTACGCGCACTACCACATGCCGAGCAGCGACCCGAAGGACGTGGTGTTCACCGCGGCATTCACCAAGGGCGTCATTTCGCGCATGAAGAAGCAGAAGGCCGAGAACGACGCCAAGTGCAAGCACTGGATTGACTTCATGATTGAGCAGCGCGAAAAAGTGATTCAGCGCGTGTTTCGCAACAAGAACAACGACCGCGTGTTCCTGCCAGTGGCGTTCGCCCACACGATTAACAACGTCAAGGGCCTGGAACAAATCAACAACAACTCCATCGTGGACATCACGCCGCTTGAAGCGTTTGCCATGATTGAGGCGGCTTACAAGCGTCTGGAAAGCATGCACTACTGCGCTCCCACCCAGCTGTTCAAGGTCATGTACTTCTACTACCTGTCGCCGAAGGACTTGCTCATGGTCAAGCGCTTCAACAAGAAGGCGCTGACCGTTTTATTAGAAATGATCGTGCTGAAATACAAGAACTCGCTGATTGCGCCGGGCGAAATGGTGGGCATGATCAGCGCCCAGAGCATTGGTGAGCCGACGACGCAGCTCACCTTAAACACATTTCACACTGCGGGCAGCGGTGTTGCCATGAAGGCGAACGTGACGCGCGGTGTGCCCCGCATTGAGGAGCTGCTGTCCATCACCGAGAACCCGAAGAACTCGTCGCTCACCATTTGCCTGAAGAAGGATGAGGAGACGGACTGCGAGCGCGCCAAGGAGCTCATTGCGCAGATTGAGCTCACGCAGCTGAGCGAGTTGGTGGATAGCGTGTCCATTTGCTTTGATCCCGACGACTTGAACACGCTCATTCAGGAGGACCGCAGCACGATGCTGCAGTATTACGAGTATCAGCGCATGCTGCAGGAGTGCGCGGGCATTCCTGAGGCCGAGGCCGAGGCTGACCCAAATGATTCGTCGGGTCGTTCCAAGTGGATCATCCGCATGGTCATGAGTCGCGAGGCCATGTTGGACAAGCGCATCACCATGGACGATGTGCACTTTGCGATCAAGAACAGCCACGGCGACGACGTTAGCTGCATTTACGCCGACTACAATGCGGACAAGCTGGTGTTCCGTCTGCGCATGAACAACATCAACGGCAAGAAGCCGCTCAAGCCGAAGGAGAACCCGCTGGACCAGTCGGACAAGATTTACTTGCTGAAGGCGTTCCAGGACCAGCTGCTCAACAACATTGTGCTACGCGGCCTGAAAAACATCAGCAAGGTCACGCTGCGCAAGCTCATGGACACGCTGCACAAGGAGGACGGCGCGTACGTGAAGAAGGAGACGTGGGTTTTAGACACGAAGGGGACCAACTTGATGGACGTGCTGGCACTGGACTACATTGACGTTAGTCGCACGATTAGCGACGACATTCAAGAGATTCGCAGCGTGCTGGGCATTGAGGCGGCGCGCGAGGCGCTGCTGACCGAGATGACGGGCGTGTTTGAGAACGACGGCACGTACATCAATTACCATCACTTGAGCCTGCTGTGCGACCGCATGACGGCGAGCGCGGGCATGGTATCCATTTTCCGGCACGGCATCAACAACGACAACATTGGGCCCATTGCCAAGGCGTCGTTTGAGGAGACGCCGGAGATGTTCTTGAAGGCCGCGCGCCATGCGGAGCTGGACCAAATGCGCGGTATTTCGGCCAACGTGATGTGCGGGCAGGAGGGCTACTACGGCACCAGCAGCTTCCAAGTCATGCTGGACCTGCCGCAGATGATTGCCAAGATGGAGGACGTGGCGTTCCAAGCGAAGAACGAGCAGGCGGAGATTGCAGAAGCAATGGGTGCCGCGGCGATGGACACGAGCGCGTGCGCGTTTGAAAAGCTGACCATTGAGTCCAATGTGGGCAGCATTCAGAAGGTGGATTTGGGCCATGGTGCGGACAATTACAATGTTGGGTTTTAATGCCCTCAAAAATGATTACATATGTAACAAAAAATGTATAACAAATAACAAATAACAAATAATGTTTGTAATTTAGCATAAACTCCCATATTTATGCTTAATTGATTGATTGTTTAATTTTTTTTTGACTTGGATTTTTTGGACTTTTTGGATTTTTTGGACTTGGACTTGTTGGATTTTTTGGTGGTACGACGCAGTTTTTTTCCACCACCTTCACTTGCCGACTCATCACTTTGGCGCGGAGATTTAGCTCCAATTGGTAACTGGTGGTCTGGAACTCTGCATGCCAATACAACCACAAAGTCATTATCTGGATCAATCACCCCCTTTTCAATTCCAATGTCTATCAAATTGGATAGTCGTATTTTACTTCCGTATCTTTGTTTCATTTCGCGGCTGTATTTAAAACTGGATTCTCGGTCCATGCCACGAATGCTTGTTTCCAAATTTTTGACATGTTCGGTCAACGCATACGCCTTATAATTTGCAGGATCGGCATCTTTCAATGCTTTTAGTGCATCCAGTTTAGACTCTGTAAATGTGTCTACTAAAAACTGGCTAGGAGGATACTCCAATTTTGGAGCTTCGCGAACACGTTTGCGAGACACTAGTCCGAAATCGTTTGTGACGTGGTGAATGCTTCCAGTTACTGGGTCTATGCTTACAATGCCTTCAACTGTTGCAGAAGCAACCTCTTTTTGGAATAATAACAAATCCGTCATTGGTTTTCCAGCGCGATGACACCGGTACTTGCATACACTTCTGGAACTCTCCGGAATGTGCGTGTCTCGCATTTTGCATAACGCTTCTTTAATCATTATTCTGAAATCGGTTTTTGTATTTGGCTCATCTGAATGCGAATGATACACTTCTAATAATTTTTCAAAAAACAACACTTGCGGAGGGAGCTTTGACATTGTCCACCACATCGGTTTACCGAATTGAGCGGCCGTAAACGTGTCAACGCGCGCATCCACTTGTATAACTTGATTTTTACGATACTGACTGGAGCTCACAATCACGGGTTCCGTGCTAGATCCAAGTGCTGCCCCCATGACAGGGACATTGAATGTGGGAAGAGTGAGGTCTTCTTCGTCGCCCGTCACTACCGGCATGTACCCATGCGTGTGTATAACTATGATCCGATGCCGTTGAAATGGGTTTTTAAACGGGCTCGTTGCGCGTGCTGATGAGGAGCGCGCCGATGCGCGATTCTGGAATGGCGGATGGTCTAATGAAAAAAGCTCCAACTCACCACGGTTGTGCACAAGTGGCAAAAGGGTATTGGATAAAAACAGCAACCCGTTGGTGTAAGTGTGTTCACAAATCGTTCTGTCTGAATCAAAACGGAATGGTGTGCCAGTAGCTTCATTAAACACTTTAACCGCATAAATTAATATGTTCATTACGCGTGGAGTAATTGGTTTGCCTTCTTCGTAATTTTTTGCAAGTCTGCAAAGTCCATAATGTATGAATTCATTCAATTCAATTGTGTAACCGTCTTCGTGAAGATCGGCTGCATCGTGGATTAATCTACTGAACACACTTTCTAAATGCTCGTATTGGGAATTATACACTCCATCAAACAGCTCGGTTTCTTGGTTAATTAGTCTTTTAATAATGAGTTTAATTGTTTTAGAACTTAATTCGGAAAAGTCCATTTTGTTCAATTAAATTGTGTGTATGTGTGTATGGTGTATGTATAATATTTTTATTTTTATGTAATAAATACATAACACAAATGGACAAGCAACAGCAAAAAAAATTAAAGACTAGAGAGATTGATGCCGGCATCGTTGGATGCGCGTTGGGCGACCAGGGTTGCGACGAAGCCGAACTGGTGCGTTTAGCAATTGAATACGCCACCGAGTTTCGTTGCCCGTATCAACTTTCGGCCGCGCACATGCGGTCGCTTGAAACCGATGCGGAACGGGGGGTCGCGCGACGATTGGAGGCGAATGTGAACAACATAATTCGCACGACCATGCGATCCACTGTGCCGGGGTTGGCCGGAATGAGCCGGCTTGTCATAACAAAACTCACGGATCAACCACCCCCCATTCCAAGACGTTTAGTGCGCACGTGCGAGTGCACGGAATCCCACCGATCGCCCAAGTGCAAAATGCCGGTTGAATTGTGCAAACACACCGCACTTCATTTGGCGAAACAGGTGTCAAGGACATCTCCTCGGTCGCCAAAATCGGGGGGCACCCGTAAGGCAATTAAGTCACGCTTGAGGAAATCAAGGAAATCAAGGCAATCAAGAAAATCAAGGCAATTAAGGAAATCAAGGCATTGAACTCAGAACCAATTCAATATTCAATATTCAATATTCAATATTCAATATGATGTTACGTGTTACAGTAATATATTTTTATAAGCACACCGCGTATAAAAATATTTGGTTCATTTCATTTGGTTTATGCATTTGGTTCGGCCGGCTTCAATGCAATCCGTCGGGGAACATAGCGCGCAATGAAGTCGGTGACAAGGTCAGCACCGGGATTGGCCGCAATAAACACGACCTGCTGCATGACTTCGCTCACGAAGTCCGCGTTGGTGCATTGATCCAATGAAAATTTCATGTCGTTCGTAGCGGTGCGAACAATGCTGTACACCGGCGCCACATCGCGCAGTCGCCCTAGAGACATCACGTAGTAGGCCTGCACATCGCTGGCGTCGCGGGGCACGCGGCCGTCATGCCACAGGACGAGCGCCGCTTTCCCTGGGGTTTCAACCAGCGGGTGCTGCACTTGCGCCGAAAACAGCACAACCGGCACGCGAAAATGCTGCGCCAAAATCCACAGGTCCAAGTGCGTCATGGGATGAAACGTGTTCATGACAAACCCCTCCACGTTGGCCGCCAACACCGTGCGGTTGGCGGTCAAGTGCTTGTAGTAGTGCATCATTTGCACCTTGTGCGCTTGCATGAGGGCCGCGTACTTCAAGACCAGCACGCGCTTGAGATCGTGCACGGTCGTGTCGGCATATTCGTCACCCTGCTCCCGCAGCAGGGAGAGGAACGCTTCAAACGTGCATTCGCCGTCGGCGTTTTCAAACGTCATCAGGCGCATGGATGCAGGAAAGTAGCGCGCGCAGGCGCGCCCGGTCAAGGCCTTGGTCGCGGCGACACCGCACGTTCCGCCCGCTTCATCCGTGTAGCGGTTGGACGGAACTTCGCCCGGGTTCAAGGCGGGGTTTGCCGTGTAGTACGTGGTGTATCGCGCAATGGTGCCGATGCCCGGTTCCAGCCCGTCAAAGTACGCCTCCAATTGCGTGTGGAACAGCATGATTTCGTCGGCGTTCAGGTCGTATTGCATGGGTGTGAGGGATGTCAGCGCGGACGAGCCCGATAAAATGAAGCGGCGAATGCGCGTGTACCGCAGCAGCTCGTCGGCCAGTTTGCCGTAATAAAAGGTGCGGTTGTCCATGCCGTTCACCAAGTTTTGGTGGGGCAACACGATGGTGCACTCCGTGTCGGCGGGGTTTGCCGTCATGCGCATGCAGCTGGCTGCCTCGTATTCCACTCGGTTTTCCGCGGAAATGCAGCGCATGAAGGCCGTGGATTCGCGTTTGAACGCGTGTTCGGAAATGAACGCGTCCAGCACCGCGGGATGCATGACGGTGAAGTGGATCACGGGGTCGCCCATCTCTCGGCAAACGCGCATGATGTCCCGGATGTGGGTGATGAACGCCGCATCGTTGTTGCCCCCCCTCGCAATCACGTCTTCAATCTGCTTCTTTTTGTCGGCGTGTTTCAATTTGTTCAGCATGATGCGCATGGAGTTGCGAAACATGTCGTACATGTTGGTTTCCAGTTGAATGCGCTGCACGTACTGCACGCGCTGGGCGTCTTCCGCGTGGTGCGTTTCCACTTCCGCATCCGCGGCGTTCGGGTTGGTCGTGTTGTAGGCAATCATGTCCAGCGGTGGAGTTGTTTTAACAACGGGAATCAATGGCTCCGGAATGTGCGGCCGGACTTCCATAAACTGGTTGGTTTCGGTGATGAGTCCGATGAGGTGCGCGTCGTCCACCACCTTCATGCGCGGGAGGCAGGGGATTTGACCCTTGGTTTCTTTGCTCACGAACGCGAGGAACGCCAACGTGTCTTCGTATGAGCCCCAAATGTCGGGGTCATCCATCATCACCACGTCCAGTTCCGTGTCCGCATCCAGCGGCGACGCCGCCGTCATGACAATGCCCGAGTGCACCCCTTTGGCCGTGCGTTTTTCGGCCACAAGTCCGATGACTTTGGAGTCGTAGTTCAGCACCAGCTCGTTCACCACAATGTTGTGGCGTTTCAAAACGGCCATCGCCTCCGGTGCCGAAATGTTGTGCTTGAACGTGTAGGTCTTGACCGGCACGCGCAACGGGGCGCAATCGGGGAAAATGCTGTCCTTTATGAGTTTTATCATGATTTTCAGATTGGGCATGAGCGTGGAGGCCAGCAAACTAAACGACGTTTTCACGTCCGTCTTCTTTGCGTCGTCGTTGTCGGTGAATTGGAACACGGGCTCGTAATAGTTGTACTGCTTGATCAAAACCACCGTCATTTTCTGCATGTCGAAAAAGTTGTTGGAGTAGTGGTTGGACGGGCAAACAATGTTCAGCGCGTCGCTGTTGTCGTCCTTCGGCACCTCCAGAATGATCAAGTTAAACCCCACCTTCTGTGTGAATATTTTGGGATTGTACGTGGTGAAAATGTCCCACATGTACGTGTGGTCAATCACGCTGTCGTTGCTGGCGATGAACTGCCGGAAGTTTTCGTACGCGTTGATCGTGTGGCTCATGGCGGCCTGCATGCGGTCCCTCGTTTTGGCGCCCTTTGCTTTCATCGCCGCCCTCATTTTCTGCACGTACTTGGTCTTATCGTACACGGACGCGGCCGCGTGCACTTCTTTTTCTTGGCCGGGGGCGGGTTTGAACGCGTCCACCAGCGTCCCGTTTTGATACGTCAAGAACGAATCCAGCGTGATGCCGTCCAAAATGAGTTGCTTCATTTCCACGATGGTTTTCGGGCGGGGATCCTGTCGCAGGGCCGCCATGCATGCAATGAAAGACTGCCTCTCGCTCAATTGTGACGGCTTTTCGTCCCGACCCGTTGCGTCCTTGTCCCACTCTTGCACGCCGCTGCGCAGCAAGCACCTTACGCCCTTTTTCAGCGTTTTGTTGGCGTGGCTCACCTGGCACGTGCTGTTGTCGTAATTCAAAAATCGCTGCACGGCTTGCGGCAAGTACCCGCGGCGCCCCTGCGGGATGGGGAACTTGTCCGGCCCCACAATGTACTCGTCCGGCGCCTTTTGCGGCTGCATTTGTTTTTGTTTTTGTTTTTGTGGTTGTGGTTGTGGTTGTGGTTGTGGTTGTGGTTCTAATTCTAATTCTAATTCTAATTCTAGTTGTTTTTGTGGTTCTAATTCTAATTCTAGTTGTGGTTGTGCCTGTACCTGTGGTTGTACCTGTGGCTGTACCTGTATCTGTGGCTGTACCTGTGGTTGTGGCACCCCCTTGGCAACCCGCAGCTTGTCTTCGCACGTTTTTAAATCCGCAAACTGTTGTTTCTTTTTGAAACAGCACGGC
>Ga0172362_10004157_pt1 | contig 12536 bp, 12 predicted proteins | sample LakKivs1_kivu2a2_FD_114534 | JGI IMG/M metagenome (GOLD analysis project Ga0172362, IMG submission 114534) | Sediment microbial communities from Lake Kivu, Rwanda - Sediment s1_kivu2a2 | ecosystem: Environmental > Aquatic > Freshwater > Lake > Sediment | place: Rwanda: Western Province, Lake...
CAAAGCCTCATTATTTCAAGATCGGGGTCTTCGTCCTGATCGCGGCGGCGCTGATCGTGGTAGCCGTCGTGGTCTTCGGGGCCGGGCTGCTGGCGCAGAATGAGTTGTACTTCGAGTCCTATTTCGCGGAGTCCATCACGGGCCTGAGCGTCGGCTCCCCGCTGGAGTTCCGCGGGGTCCGCATCGGGCAGGTCTCGAAAATCGGATTCGTCGGCAACACGTACAAGCTGCCCAGCGAAGAGGGGCGCATCTCGCCCTATGCACCGTACGTCCGCGTGGTCAGTGCGGTGCCGCGGGCGAAGATGCCGGACTTTGCGGTCGAGCGGGTGGAAGAGGCCCTGCAGCAGATGATCGAACGTGGGCTGCGCGTGCGGATCACGTCGAACATCCTCACCGGCCAGGCCTATCTCGAGATGAACTACCTCGATCCCAACCGATTTCCCGTGGAGGAAGTCCCTTGGGAGCCGACGTATCCCGTGATCCCCTCGGCGCCGGGAGAGCTGACCACGATCAAGGACTCCATCGACCGCATTTTGACCCAGTTGCAGTCCATCGACGTCGAGGGCCTCGCCGGCTCACTGGAACGGCTCTTCACGTCGCTGAATACGGCCATTACCGAGATCAACCTGGCGGAGATGAGCCTGGAAGCCCGGGCCTTGCTGCAGGTGGGCCGCCAGAAGATGGAAGCCCTGGAGGTCCAGAAGATCAACGCCTCCACCCTGAAGCTGCTGGCCTCGGCCAACCGAGCGGTGGTGGATGCGAATCTCCCGCAACTGAGCCGGCAGATGCGCCAGTTGCTGACGGAGACGGACCAGAAGCTCGCCGCGTTGAACGTGGTGAAGATCAACGCCGACGTCGAGCGCCTCCTGGGCCGTCTGAATCAGGCCATCGTCGATGCCAACGTTCCGGCCCTGAGCGGAGAGGCCCAGGGTCTCATCGCCGAGCTGCGGTCCACGAACCGGTACCTGCGGAACCTGTTGGCCCCGCCGGAGGGCGCGACCACCCGGGCGAATCTGCCGGACGTGGTGAGCCGGCTCACGCAGACGCTGGCGCAATTGAACAAGATGCTTGCCACCGAAAGGCCGGAGGTCCAGACGATCCTGGCCGAGCTGCGGGAGGCCGTGGACAACCTCAACGACCTGATCCTGACCCTGAGTGAGCGCCCGTCGGAACTGCTGTTCAGCAATCCGCCACGTAAATCGGAGGTGTTGAAATGATCCAGCATCAAGTACGAGGGAAAGGGTCAAAAGGAAGAAATCAAGACGCCGGAGCGCGCGTGTCGGGAGCACGGCCGGGCGACAAGCGTCGTGCCTTCTACCTTTGGCCTTTCATCTTCTGCCTTCTTCCTCTTGTCACGGGCGGATGCGCCGGCGGCCGCTCGTACGAGGAGCACCATTACATCCTGGAAGCGATCCGCCCGGGCGCGCCGGAGCCGCTGCGCCGCGATGCCACGCTGGAAGTGCACCGGTTCAGCGTCGATACCGCGTTCGCCGGCAAAGGCCTGGTCTATCGCCTCGGCGAGATGAAGTACGAGACGGACTATTATCGCCAGTTCCTGATCGCGCCGGGCACGATGATCACGGAGAGGACCCGCCGCTGGCTGGCCGACTCGGGCCTGTTCCATTACGTGTTGCCGGTGGGCAGCCGCGTGACACCGACCTACACGCTGGAGGGAAATGTCACCGCCCTCTATGGCGACTTCGCCGATGAATCCGCCCCCGCGGCCGTCATGGAGATCCGGTTCTTTCTCTTGGACAACGCCGGAGGCCGGGAACGGATCGTCTTCGCCCAGACCTATCGAGCGGCCACGCCCGTGCGGGATCGAACGGCTGAGGTCTTCCTGACGGCGCTGAATACGAGCCTCGCGGAGATTCTGACGCGCCTGGAGGCGGACCTGCGCAAGACGCTGGCGGAGTAAAGGCATCGAACATACGAAGCCGCGGTATGTCATGGCGCGAAGCGAAGCAATCCCAGACTCCGGGATTGAGATTGCTTCGTCGCCGCTCATCCTGTCCAAGGCTCCCGGTCCATCGCCGCGCGGCGCCCTGCCAGAGACCCGAAGGTAGGGATTTGGAGAGGAGACGGTTGCGGGGATTGCCTATCGAGGCCGCCTGCGCGGGCGTCAAGATGGAGGGGTCGTTGGCTGCGACAGTGACAGGGTCCGACGCCAGGATTCAGGGGGGATCCATGCCCAGGATCATCAAGATCGTGCCGCCGCGCGGGGCGGTCAGCATCTTCGGCGTGAAACTCGTCGGCTTCACTGCCGAGAACGCGATGAAGCTGCTGCTGACCGTGGTGCTGATCGTGCTGTTCTGGGTGCTGACCCGTCTGCTGCGCAGGACCATCCGATTCCTTATGCGCGGACGGACCGATGCCCGTTCGCTGTTCTGGTCGAATCAGGCGATCAGCATCACGGTCACGCTGCTGTTTCTCCTCGGATTCGTCTCAATCTGGTTCGACGATCCGGCCCGCCTGGCCACCGGATTGGGCCTGGTTACGGCCGGCTTGGCCTTCGCTCTGCAGCGGGTGGTCACGTCCGTGGCCGGCTACTTCATCATCCTGCGGGGCCGCCTGTTCAACGTGGGCGATCGCATTTCGATGGGCGGCGTGCGCGGCGACGTGATCCGCGTCGGTTTCACGCACACGACGGTCATGGAGATGGGCCAGCCGCCCTCGGTGCAGATGGCGGATCCCGCCATGTGGGTCGAGGCCCGCCAGTACACCGGACGGGTCGTCACGATCACCAACGACAAGATCTTCGATACGCCGGTCTACAACTACTCGCGGGAGTTCCCCTACTTGTGGGAGGAGATGCACGTGATGATCCCCTATTCCGCGGACCGCCGTCGGGCCGAACAGACCCTGCTCGACGTAGCCGAGCGCAACACCGTGCAGATCATCGAGATGGGCGCGGACGCTATACGCGAAATGGAGCGGCGGTACTTCATCAAATCGACCGGCCTGGAACCCAAAGTGTACTACCGGCTGACCGACAACTGGCTCGAACTGACTGTGCGGTTTGTGTGCCGCTCGCACGGCATCCGCGAGTTGAAGGATACTCTGAGCCGCGAGATCATTGCGGGTCTGGACGATGCGGAAATCCCCCTGGCCTCGACCACCATCGAGCTCACCGGCCTGCCGCCCGTGCGGGTCCGCGTGGAGAACCCGACCTGAGACGGGCTCATGCGCTGCCTGCGTGCCTTTTTCTGTCCATTCCCGTGCGGCTATGGCTCAGACTGCGGCGCCGGCTGAGCCGGCGGGGTCGGTGGCGGCGCGGAGAAATCCACCTTCGGTGGTGCGGCCCGCGCCTCCGGCGTGGTTTCGAAGAGAGGCTTGGGCTCCACCCCCGCGCGCCGGGCGAAGAACGAGCCGATGAACTCCTTCGTGTACGTGTTCAGCCGGCGGACCGCTTCGTTGTACCGCGTGCGGGCGACCGCGATGCGGTTCTCCGTGCCTTCCAGAGCCACTTGCAGGTCGCGGAAGTTCTCGTTCGACTTGAGCTGGGGATAGGCCTCCTGGAGCAGCAGCAGTCGTGAGAGCAGGCCGCTCATTTCGTTGGAGGCTGCGATCCGGCCTTGGATCGAGTCGGTCTGGAAATACTTCGTGCGGGCTTCCGCGATCCGAGTGAAGATCTCCTTTTCCTGGCCGGCGTAGCCCTGCACGGTCGCGACGAGATTGGGAATCAGGTCGAGCCGGCGCTGGAGTTGGGCATCGACGTTGGCCCAGGCTTCATTCGCTTCCTGCTCCAGGCGGACGGCCCGGTTGTACCCGGGGATATAGACGGCCAGGAAGATCCCGCCGAGCACGACCACGAGGATCACGAGGAAGAGGAGAATGCCCCATATGCCTGCGAGTCCGGAATTTCTCATAGTCTGCTTTCTCCTGTGCTACCAGTGACCGCTGGCGCCGCCGCCGCTGAATCGGCCGCCTCCCCCTCCGCCGAAGCGTCCGAATCCGCCGCGCATGCCGCCGCCGAATCCCCCGAATCCGCCGCCGAAGGGACCGCCGCCGAAGGAGCCGCTGCGACCGTGTCCCCCGAGCCCCCCAAATCCGCGAAACAACAGGGGCAGGAAGAACAACCAGCCCCAGCCGAAGCCCCGCCCGCGCCGTCCGCCCCCGAACAGGAGCATGACGATCAGCAGGATCAGCAGCAGGCCGCAACAAGGGCAGCCGCAGAAGGGCACTCCCCTTTGGGCTGGGGGCATGGGACCGTAGTTGGCTTCGCGAGGCAACGCGGGCATCCCGGTCAGCGTTACCCCGGCGTCCTGGGCGATCCGCTGAATGACGCGCAGGTTCGCATCGTAAATCCCCTGGTCGATCCGCCCTTGGGCGAGGTTGGGCTCCAGGACATCCCGCCCGATCCGGCCCAACCACTGATCCGGAACGACGCCCTCCAGACCGTCGCCGGCCTCGAAACGATAGGCCCGATCCTTCCGGGCCAGGGTGAAGAGAAAACCGTCGTCCTTATCGGCCTGGCCGAGCCGCCATTTCTCGACCAGCTCGATGGAAAACTGCTCGATCGGCAGACCACCGGTCGAGTCGACGGTGAGAATGATGTACTGCACGCCGGTCTTCTGTTCGAGTTCCTGAAGGATGCCGTTGAGGGATTGCTCGTGCGGGGCATCGATCACGCCGGCGCGATCCACGACGTAGGTCGCGGGCATCGGCAGGTCGGGCGCTGCCGCCGCCGCGGACCTGGACAGCAGGATTGCCGCGAGGATCAGCGGATGCCCCGGTCCTCGGAACCTCCGCGATTCGGAAGAGAGCGGATTACTTCGTGTCGGCCCGGTTCCGGCGATTCGATGGCTCAGAGGCAGGTGCCGGTGCCGGGGGCGGCCCTGCATCGCAAGGAGCGCGGCCGCCAGAAAGAGAGCAACCGACAAACATGATACAAAATCGTGCATGTCTACAGTCTCATCCCATCGATGGTCGTGGCCAGACGGTCCACGGCCTCCAGGAGGGCCGGGAACGTGCGTTCGATCTCGGGGTGCGGCCGGCGCGTCTTCTCATACCGCCACCGCTCGGCCACGACCGCGGCGTTCAGATCGATGCCGAACCGGGCGCCCGCCGTTTGCAGGGCCGCCTTCATAGTACGCGGTCTCTCGGCGTCGTGGAGCCAGAGCAGGGCCCGGGCGAGGGGGGCGAGGCCTTTGGCCGTGGCGATGAGGATGTCGCGGACAAGGCCATGATCGCCCGCCGCCGCGACGTAGCCCTGGCGCAGGCGGACCAGCATGGCCTTGAGCTCCCGCTCGCACTGGAGCCGCACATCCGGCTTGTCGAAGTGGATCGCGGTGAACGGGTCGTCGCCGAGGATCGTCTCGTGCGTCAGTTGGAAATCGAGGAATTCGACGCCGAAAACGTCGCGTGACCGGTCGATATACGCCGCAGTCAGCAGCAGCGGTGCGGACAGCCTGTGCCGCGTCATCGACTTGGCCAGCGCGCCGACGGCGTGCAGGGCGGCGACGCTGTGCTCACGGAGCAGAACAACCGTGTTGACGTCGCTGACGCCGGCCTGGAAGTCGTCCGTCAGGGCGCTCCCGACAACGGAGACGCTTTCGAGATTGCCTCCCAGGCTCGCCTGGAGATTCTGCACGAGGATTTCCAGTGGACTGCGGATCGCCTCGCGAACTCCGTCCAGGCGTGCCGCCCGATACATCCCGGCCATGCTCCATTCCTTTCCCAGAAAGCTCACCAGCCGCCTGAGGCGATCAGACACGCTGCCAGTTGCTCCAATCATAACCATTATAGCCGCCTTCCGCCGCAGAAATCCCCGCTTCCCTTTAGGGAAAATGCCATTTTGACAGTTCAAATGCCGTATAAGGGAGCCGGAAACCTCTGTTTGGGTCCATTCTGAGGGGTTCTGGCGTGGTGGTTGTCTGGCACGCTATTTGCACATCCAGAACGCAGAAGAGATTCGAAATGATGGAAAAGATGTGAAGTTGTGTTCTGGTAAGAAAGGAGGTCAGGAATATGGCACTCGTACCCTGGACCAGGAGAAATCGAAATGAGTTGAGCACCCTTCATAGCCAGATGGATGACCTGTTCGACAGCTTCTTCCGCGGGCTGGACAAGCCGTTCTCGCTATTCGGGGAGAGGGCCTGGCCGGCGATCGACGTCGCCGAGAAGGACGAGGCGATCCTGGTGCGGGCGGAAGTCCCTGGCTGCACGCCCGAGGATATCGACATCTCGGTTTACGGCAACACGCTGACTCTCAGCGGCGAAAAGAAGGAGTCACGGGAAGCCAACGGCGACGGTTTCTATCATATGGAGAGCAGCTACGGCTCCTTCCGTCGAGAGATCCCGCTGCCGGCCGAGGTCGATGCGGACAAGATCGAGGCGGTCGTGAAGGACGGCATCTTGTCCGTCACACTGCCCAAGGCGGAGAAGAGCAAGGCGGTGAAGGTGAAGGTCAAGGGATGATCGATCCCTGACGGACATAGAAGAAGCCGATTATGCATCGAGAGTATGCCACCCGTGCCCCACGGTGCGGGTGGCATACCGTCGTCAAGAGCTCCCACCGGATGAACCCCGCCGGGTCCCTGGGAGGCCCGGCGCAGCGGCGTTTGACGCCGCGGGTAATGCCGGCAGCTTCAGATGGCCTGGCCTTTGACCCGGAGAATGCCCCGGATAAGATCGCTCCGGTTGGCGATCGCGCACAACTTGCCGCCCTCTGTCAGCGGGATGGCTCGGGCGTCGGAATTGATGAGCTGGTCGCACAAATCGATCAGGTTGGCATCGATGTCGAGACTGACCACCTCCCGGCTCATGCAATCGGCTACGGCTTGCCCACTGCGGTCCACCGTTTCATTCAGGAGCTTGAGGACATCTCTTTCGGAGAGCACGCCGATCAGATTCAGGTCGGCATCCACGACGGGCAGGGCCGTCAGATTCCGGTTGGCCAGGAGCCTCATGGCGTCGTAGATGGGGGTATCCGGCCGGACGGTGACGACCATCTTTCTGGCTACATCGCTCGCTTTGAACATGGGTCCATCCTAAGTTCCGGGTGACTGTGTCGCTGCTGCACGCTGTCGGTTCCATCCCCTCAGACGGGGTTGGCCGCACGCACCGGCCTGGGGGTATTCTGCTTATGCACAAAGCGCCGGCGCTCGATCCGCGGGGCCGTCTCACAGACGATCAGCGTTGAGCCCCCCAGCTTCGTCCGGTTCAGCGCGGCGATGGCCTTGTGCGCTGCGGCGTCCTCGGGCATCTCGACAAACCCGAATCCCAACACGTGATTGCTGATTTCGTCCCGCATGATGTTCAGTGACGTGACCAGTCCGTACTGCTCGAACTTGTCCAGGAGATGCTGCTCGCTCACGTCTCCGGAGAAGTTCCCAACATAAATGACCATCTCGCTCTCCTTGATTATGATGCTGCTTTCATCGACGCGAAAGGACCTTTCCACGGCGCCTCTCGCTCCCCGATGGAAACGACGGCCAAGCAACCAGTCCGGTCGGGATTGTAGAGGGCCGAGAGACGGCTGTCAATGGGAATCACGCGGCGAAGGCCCGGACCTGTTGTGTCCGGCCCCGATTCGTTTAGAATGTCCGGGGAACGCGTCTTTCGAATGGATGGACAGGTGGAAAACGACGGGAAGATTATCACGGTGGGGCTCTCGCCGGCGTGGGACATCAGTTGCCGGGGCCGGGACCTCGAGTGGGGCCGTCACGCGACGATCGAGGAGCAAACGGTCCGGCCGGCCGGTAAGGCTTTGAATGTCTCCCGCGCCCTGGCGTGGATGGGCGTCGCGAACATCGCAGCGGGCCTCTGGGGACGCGACGACCATGACGAGATGAAGGCCGCCATGGCTCGACGGGGAGAGTCGATCCAGGTCCAGATGACCGCCGCAGAGGGCAGAACGCGCCGGAACGTCACAATCGTCGATTCCTTCCGGGGGCGCGAGATGCACCTCCGCGCCACCAGCGTTCTGGCGTCTGCCGACAGTCTCCGCAAGCTCCGCACGGACTTGGACGGTCTCATCGGTCCGGGCGATGTCTGCGTATTCGCCGGCGCAATGCCCACGGGCGAACTGCTGGCGCCGACGATCGGCCTGGTGGAAACCTGTCGTCAGCGGCAAGCCCGCGTCGTGGTCGATACGCACGGACCGGTCCTCAAGAAGATCGTGGACGCCGGTCTGGCCTGGACGATTGCGCCCAACGTCGAGGAATTCCGTGAACTGATCGGCGCGGAGGTCGAAGACGCACTCGCACGCCTGGCGGAGGCAGGACGAGCGCTGCTGCGGCGTGTCGGCGCCGTGCTGATCAGCCGGGGTTCGAAAGGGGCGATGCTCGTGACGGCCGGCGGGGTCTGGACGGGCGCCGTCACAACGGAACGGCCCGTGCTCTCGACGGTCGGCTGCGGGGACTATCTTCTGGCGGGCTTCCTGGCCGGCCACCGCCTGGGGGATCCCGATCCGCGTGCCGCCTTGGCGGGGGCCCTGAAAGCCGCCACCGCCCACGCCTGGGGCTGGACCGAGACGAAAAGCTGGCGTGAGGTCGACAAAGAGATAGCGGTCATCATCGAACTGCTGTAGAATCCCATCCCAAAGCGCGGACGAAACGAGTGTCGCAACCGCAGGTGGTCAACGAGGTCTATCTGGAGGTGTAGAGATGGTGGCGAAACAGGGGTATCGGGCGGTCATCGTGGCGGTAGTCTGTCTCGCAACGTGGATCGTCTGCGGGAACGCCGAAGCGGCCGTGCGCCTGGAGCTCAAACTCGGCAAAGGCAAGACGTACTACGAGCGGTCGGTGATCGAGCAGCGCATCACGCAAGAAGTGATGGGCCAGCAGCAGGTGATAGACATCGCCATTGGAATGGGTGAGAAATTGGACGTGCTGGACGTGGACGAGAAAGGCAACATGCAGGTTCGGTACACGTACATCTGGTCCCGGCTCAAACAGGCCGGGCCCATGATGGCGCTCGATTACGATTCCTCCCAGCCGACCGCCGCTCTGGCGGGGGCGGAGGGTTTTGCGGCCCTGCTCGGCCAGGGCTATACTATGCGCCTGAGCCCCAAGGGCGAGGTTCTCGATGTCGGTGGCGTCGAGGAACTGGCCAAGGTAGTTCGGGAGAAGGCGCCGGGTGTGGATCTCTCGTCGCCGGGCAATCCTCTGGCGTCTCTGCTGGATGCCCAGGCGCTCAAAGAAATGACCGAGAATTCACTGGCGGTCTATCCCGACAAGCCGGTGGAGCCGGGGGATTCCTGGACCCGGGCCCGAGTGGTGAGGCAGGGCATGGCGATGATCGCCGAGAACAAATGGACCCTGCAGAAGCTGGAGGGGGGTGTGGCGACGATCCAGGCGACCTCTTCGCTGAAGGCGGACCCGAACGGGCCGCCCCTGGAGACGCAGGGCATGGCGATGAAGCTCGACCTGTCCGGCACACAGGAAAGCACGATCCAGATACAGCAGACGACCGGGCTGGCGACGGCCAACCGAGGTCTACAGGAACTCAAGGGCCAGGTCCGGATCGGGGCCTCGCCGCAGGGGCCATTCGACATGATGGCGATTCCGATGGCAATTCAAACCAAGTTCACCATGGAGATGAGCGACCGAATGTGGGAGAAGGAGCCCGCGAAGTAGAGGCTCCCGGCGGCACGTTTTTGCGCGGACCGGCGGATCCGTCGTGTTTTTTCTTTTTTTGCGGCGGAGGGGGCAAAGGAATTGACTTCGTCGGTTGGTCAGGGTATAGTTCAGGGCTTAGGACTACCTTGTCGCAAGGGGTAGATCGGGGCCGAAAGGCCTTTTGGGGGCCGGCAGCATCACGGCATGGCCGGCTCAAGCCTCCGACAGGGTCCTACCAGACTGCGCCCGGCGTGGTCTCCGTGACAACGAGTTGGTTTTCGATTCGCGATGTTTGATTGTTGATGGGACGGCGGATTCGCCCGGGCGGCCGGCGAATCGTCAATCAAAGATCGAAAATCATAAATCAAACGGGTGTTTACCCGGTGGTGTAATCGGCAACACAGGAGGTTTTGGTCCTCCTATTCCAGGTTCGAGTCCTGGCCGGGTAGTGTTCGTGGATCTTTGATGTGTGGTGGTTGATTCTTGATTTGGCGCAGTTCACGCCGTGGGATTTGCTTTCGGCGGCCTTCTTAAATCAAAAATCAAACATCGCAAATCGCACTTGATAGGGTAATTTCATGGCACAAAGAGTTGCGATCTTGCTGGCGGCGGGCGTGAGCAGCCGGATGAACACCAAGCTGCCCAAGGTACTGCACGAGGTGACCGGCCGGCCCATGTTGGCCTACGTGCTGGACGCATGCCGAAGTGTCGGCGTAGACAAGATTTACGTGATCGTCGGCTTTGGCGCCGAACAGGTCAAAGAGCGGTTCGCCGAGGCCTCGGACGTCGTCTGGGTGCACCAGGCCCAGCAGTTGGGCACCGCCCATGCGGTCAAATGCTGCCGGGAGCATCTGGAGAAGTTCTCGGGCCAGACGCTCGTGCTCTGCGGCGACGGGCCCCTGATCCGGGCCAAGACGCTTCGGATGTTGATCGAAAAACACGAGGCGGAACTGTCGGCCGCGACGCTGGCCACCGCAGTTCTGGACGATCCGACCGGTTACGGACGCATCATCCGCGACGCCTACGGCAACATCCAGGGCATTGTGGAGGAGAGCGATTGCACCCCGGAGCAGCGGGTGGTCAAGGAGGTAAACCCGAGCTATTACCTGTTCAACAATGCCGCCCTGTTCCGGGCCTTGGAAAAGGTCCAGCCGAACAACGTCAAGCAGGAATACTACCTGACGGACGCCCTGTCGGTGATGATCGCTACCGGGCACAAAGTGGTGGCGATCACCGCGGTGCGCCCGGAGGAGGCGGTGGGCGTCAATAGCCGGGCCCAGTTGAGCGTGGCCAGCAAGATCATGCAGCACCGCGTGCAGCAGGAGCTGATGGAGAACGGCGTGACGATCGTAGACCCGGACAATACCTGGATCGATGCCCGCGCCCAGATCGGGCAGGACACGGTGATCGAGCCGTTCGTATATATCCACGGCGAGGTGAGGATCGGGCAGGCGTGCCGGATCGGCCCGTTTGCCTATCTCCGGCATGGAACGGTGATTGGCGATGATGTGGTCCTCGGCGTGTTCACCGAGGTCAAGAACGCGGCTCTCGCCGACGGCGTTCGCGCCCGGCATCACAGCTACCTGGGCGATGCGATTATCGGGCGGCGCGTCAACGTTGGGGCCGGCTCGATCACCGCCAATTTCGACGGCGAGAGGGTCCATCAAACAACGGTGGGCGACGACTGCAATATCGGCTCCGGCGCGGTTCTGATCGCCCCGTTGGTCCTCCAGGCGGGGGCCAACGTCGGCGCCGGGACGGTCGTCTCGCAGCAAAACGTCAACCAGATCGGTACAAAGCGTGCGTCGGCGTGATTCGAAGGGGCCCAGATGTTCCTAAATGACAATTTGAAGATCTTCTCGGGAAGCAGTAACCCTGCGTTGACTGTCGAGGTGTGCAAGTACGTGGGCTTGCCCGTCGGCGGGGCCAAGATCGGCACGTTCCCGGACGGGGAAAAGATCATTCGCATCGAGGATGATGTGCGCGGCCGGGACTGCTTCGTGGTGCAGTCCACGTGCCGACCCCAGGATGAGCACCTGATGGAACTGCTGATCTATCTCGACTGCCTCCGCCGGGCCAGCGCCAAGCGGATCACGGCGGTCATCCCGTACTACGGGTACGCCCGCCAGGACCGCAAGGACGAGGGCCGGGTGCCGATCACGGCCAAGCTCGTGGCGAACCTGCTCGCCACCGCCGGGGCCGACCGCGTGCTGGCGATCGACCTGCATGCCCATCAGTTGCAGGGGTTCTTCGACATTCCCGTCGATCATCTGACGGGCGAGCTGGTGCTCAGCCGGTACTTCCGGGATAAGCGGATCGAAGACCTGTCGGTGGTTTCTCCGGATGTGGGCAATCTCAAGACGGCCGCGCGATATGCCGCCCACTTGAACGGTGATCTCGCGATCGTCCACAAGAAACGGATCAGCGGCTCGCAGGTCCAGTGCGGCGAGTTGATCGGCTCCGTCGAGGGCTGCAACGTCCTGATGTGCGACGATATCATCGCGACCGCCGGGACGATCTGCACCGCGGCGGAGCTGGTCAAGCAGCGCGGCGCCAAGAGCGTCTGCGTGGGCGTGACCCATGGCGTATTCGCGCCTCCGGCCCTGGAGCGGATCGAGAAGGCGCCGATCGACGAGGTGGTCGTGACGAACACGATCCCGCTGACGGAAGAGGCGAAGAAGATCGAGAAGATCAAGGTCCTGAGCGTCGCGGGAATGCTCGGCGAAGCGATCAAACGGATCCACCGGGATGAGTCCGTCAGCAGCCTTTTCGCGCAGGATTTGTCGTAGAGCTGGACTTTTGCAAAATGGCCATTGGGCCTATATTCTTCAAGGAAATCTTATTCTTCGATTTCCTTGAAGAATCGACATGACTCGTTATTTGGACGGTGGTTAAGATTTAGGAAGGAAAAATCGAAGAACAAGATTTTTCCTTCCTAAAGTAGGCCCAATGGCCATTTTGCAAAAGTCCAGG
>Ga0172362_10004160_pt1 | contig 12532 bp, 7 predicted proteins | sample LakKivs1_kivu2a2_FD_114534 | JGI IMG/M metagenome (GOLD analysis project Ga0172362, IMG submission 114534) | Sediment microbial communities from Lake Kivu, Rwanda - Sediment s1_kivu2a2 | ecosystem: Environmental > Aquatic > Freshwater > Lake > Sediment | place: Rwanda: Western Province, Lake...
GAAATCGAGCGGCTGAAACCGAAAACGTGGGAGATCCCTAAGAAGAATTTGCCGTATTCGGGGAGGAGGAATAGCTAACGAATATGTAAAAGTCGCCTAAAAACGTTATTTACTCTCTCTTCTTTTAGCCAGCAATAGCAATATCAGCTTTCATGATTGGCGTAAAAATTATTTCCATTAAATATCTTTTTCGTGTTCTCTTTGCTATACGGAGTGCCTTGTTTGATATGATATTTGATATTTTTTTCTCTACAAAATTTAATTACCTTCTGGGCGCATTCTTTATAATACTCTCTATTGCTATTGAATTGATTAGAGGAGACATTGTAATTCATTTTTCCAAAAATAATTTTATCTACAAATGAGATTTTGTCCAGAAGATCTTCAATATTTTGTTTCACGATATTCGGAGTTGGATATGGCTCAATACTTACCCAAGTTTTTAGCCCCTTATCATGGAGGAATTTTAGAGCTGCTATTCTATCTCCAAAATCAGGAGAAAAAGGCTCATATTTTTTCTTAAAATTAGGATCTAAAGAAACAAGGGTGATACCGTATTCGTTCTCTTTATTAAACTTGCCACTTTCCGCTAATATTTTTGGGTAAATCCCCTTGGTTAAGGTCGTACATTTTATTCCCTCGTTATTTAATTTCTCGATTATTTTTAGCGTCATCTCCTCGATATGCGGATAAGTCCTTTTGTTGAGCATGTCATACATGAAAGGGTCTGTAGTAAAGGACATATGTACGAAATCAATCTCAGCTTTATATTTCGGTAGTTCCTTGTCGATTAATTCAAGCGCATTAGCGACGATCCTTGGATGTAACCAATCTTCATAGTCACTTATCTGCCCATATTTAAGCGCCATCATCCTTGCATAACAAGGATAATTGCAGCCGTGAGCACAGCCCAATACGTGATTAATAGTGAAATTGCCATACTCAACCTTAGTTTTATAAAGTAATGTTTTTCGCGTTATGCTTGGGCAGGTGTTGAAAAAAATAAAGTCCCCTTCTTCAATTCCAGTTCTTATTTTATGGGTTCTCTCAGTGGTCTTTGGTCTCCTATCTATGAAAATACTTCCATCCTTCTCTCCCTCTTTAAAAGCTCTGCTCATCTCGCTTTCCAAGAAATCTGTTTTGGATATGTTCTCTTTCAATACATCAACGAACATCTTGTTGATATTGTTATATTTGCTAAGGAAAAATTGTTTTGCGCTTCTTAGTCTGGCCTCTTCGGTTTCAAATAATGTTTGTTGTCCTCTTCTATCTCCCCGATAAGCAGTCCTACCCAGGTTATGGCTAGCAAAGCATGATTTCATTATGCTGCATCCTTTCCAATGCTTAGTTAGGTGGAACAAGTAATAATACGTTCTCTTGCGATGCGGAAATTCAACGGGAAAATAATATACATACTCTGTAAGCTGTTCTAGCTGTGTTTTATACAGGCTAATAATACTTTTCTCTCTTTCTACCCCTCTAAGATTAATGAGTTCTTTCCACTTGTGGGTGCCAAATAATCTTGTGGTTGTTGCTTCTGACTTTGGCAAGGAAAGAAAACGATTTACAGCATTAAACATAAAATTCATAAATATTTCTGATTTTTCGATTTCCATAATTCTTTTAAGAGTAAGATAGTTAATAGAAAATCCCCATGGGTCAATGAAAAAGAAAGTAGGAGCCAGATTCGATTCTTCATTCAGCATATCGTTAATGGTTTTGTCAAAGTCCTGGTGGACAGGAATTATTTCTATGTCTTTCAAATTTTCGTGCTCAAATATCTTTTCTAAATTTTTCAGGTTTTTTCTTTTTTTATCAATTATTACCATTGTCGCATCTTTCTGAGCTGCCCTTATTATCTTCGCTGCCAAGACTGGAGAGCCAAAATATATATTCCCATCTTGACGATACGCCCCACATCCAGCGAAGCAGTCGATATAGTTAAGTTTATGGAATTTGCCCAGTATTTTGACCCATTTGTCAAAATAGTCTGCAAAAACCTCGTGCTTGATCTTTGTTTGCTCCTCATATGGCCAGGTCTCAAAAGGAACCTGTGATAATCTACTTTCCATATCTTCGCCCTTAATTCAACTCATTCTTTGTTTATTATTTTATCTTGTCAAAATAAATATCTACACAGATAAATACTAGTCAAGCGTTCAATCGTTCACCAAAACCAGCGGCAATCCTATTCTACCCGATGGTTTGAAATCACGACTTTTCTTCTTCGATTTCTATGTTCGCTTGTGTCAAAGCCTCTTTGACCTTATCTTCGTATTCGGAAACTGTCATCTCGCCGTCTTTCGTAGATATTTCTACGGAAATATCGACCTTTTCAAATTTGCCCCTGATGTAATTGATGATCCTGACGATATCGGCCAGCTTCCCCGTAGGCACATTCAGTTTCAGCCTTAGGCTCCTTAGCTTATTCTTTTCGTGCGATGGTACTTTCCCTTTCAACTCCTCGACCTTGTCCTGCAGAAAGTCTTCAAGTTCTTCTTTTTTTTCCTCAGGAATATAACCCCAGACAATTTCGTCTTTTACTTTCTTTAGCGCATCAACGCTCGTGCATGATTTTATTTTGGTCTCGTAGGCAGCTACTATCTCGTCTGATTTATCTCTCTGAATCCTGCAAAGCTCCGCCTGGATCAATAGCTCGCCTTCCACGAGCCCCGGAGATATGTCCTCTCTGAAATGACGGCAAACTGGCTTCTTATTTTCTATATCGCCAAGGCCGAATAAACCCTGTTTTACGCCTTCCCTTATGCATGTCTTCAGGACATCTTCTTCAAGGATTCTTATTTCTCCAGGAGTTTTAAAGAAAGATTCAAGGATATCTTGCGTATCCACATGTTCCTTTCCCTTCAGATACTTGTCTTTCAGAGTCAAGGGGGAAAGTTTCTCAAGGATGTGCCCTTCGCTCCTCAGCCTGTCAAAAACTTCCTTGTCAATTGATGCACCCAGGCCATAGGTAGGTATGCCAAGATCAACTTCCCTGAAACTATCCCCTTTGGCCGGAAGGAGTATCGTACGATATAGCGTTCTTAATCTGTCTCTGGCCTCCCCTTCGGCTTTTTTGGCTCTGTCCTTTACCTCTTTTCTCTGTTCATCCGTAAGATGAAGCGATTTGTCCTTTTCAATCATCTGCCACGCTATCTTTCTCTTGAGGAAGTTTTCGAAGCCTATCCTCTCCGTCTCCAGAGGACAAAGGAAAATCATGGTATTTCTGTATACCCTTGGTTTCTCACCGCATTTTTCGAAATATTCCTTAATTCGCTTTTTGCTCTCGATGATGATCAGCTTCATTCTTTTAGTGTCGGGAATGTCCCTGGCCTGGCTCGGCCAGATGAAGATTTCGAATAGCTTTTTTTCCAGGTTTCCTAAGATCAGGATTTTCTCTTCTTCCTTAAGGTTCTCGATGCTGTCTACTTTTGTTAACAAAATACGGTTTAGATTAGGCTGATTTGTAAAAAACAGGCCTTCCTCTGATAGGTAAAAAAGATTGTCTTTCAGTTTCGACACGGCTTCGACGACAATGCTACTTGGAACGGCTGTTTCCACGCTTGAGAGCTTCACTTCGTTAATGGTTGCTCCTCTTTCTGGTCCGCCCGTGAACGAATACAGGAATATCGATGTAGAGGCCACAGACCCGAAATGAAAGGCTTTGTACGCATCTCCAAGGCTTTTGTCCACTCTTTTCGCGCCAGCTTCTTTTGACGTAATGTCCTGGGCAATGATGCTGTCAAATTCAGGTCCAATATATTTGACCAGCTCGCGCCGTATTTCCTCATTCTTGAGGTCTATGTCCCCAAGCCGGATGAACGGCCTCTGAATTTCTCTCAAGGCATAAACCACAAGAGAAAGAAGCCTCAGCACGCCTCTGGTTCTGTGGAATAACGGGAAGCTGCCCCATCTCTTATAAAAAACGTCGATTACTTCTGGCAGGAATGGATAGCTCTTCAGAAACTTATCGCGATAATCTGACTTATCAACGCCTTCAGGAAGTATTTTCTCCTTTTCCGCATAGTCAAGGAATTCCTCGATGACTTTCCTTGCTTCCTTTTCATCTACCTGGTTGAATAGCCGCCTTCTTATGACCTGGTCGATTTCTTCGTCCCTAACTGGCGTATAGATCTTTTCCATCCTGCCGATGATCGATTGAAGCGCCTGCAACAGCTCTTCGGATTTTTCATCCCTGTATGGATTACTGGAAGGGATGGAAGCAAACATGATTACCTGGTCAAGGGTCTTCACTGCTCCAGTTAGCTCCTGAATGAACGCGAGGGTCTGCGAGGCCAGATTCGAGTCGCCTACCCTGAGACCTGCTGCCTTCGTAATGTATTCGTGCAATTCGTCGAGCAGAACGATAACAGGCTGCTTCTTTTCCAGAAGCTGCCTAATTTTCTCACCTCCGGGCGCAACCTTTCCTTTCAGGATATTTACCTTCCCCGTTAGCTGCCGTTCAATCTCTTCCCACAGCGCCAATTCATCCTTTCCCACTGGGAATTTTTCGCCTGAAAAAACGACCACGTTAATGCCCCATTCCCTGGCCTTATGGAAGAGGGCTATAAGCGTGTGGGTTTTTCCTCCGCCAAACGGCGTTTGAAGCTGGATAACGGCGTCCCCGCCTTTGCCTTTTACTCTCTTTTCGGTTATGTTCAGCAGATTGCTGAGACCATGCGTGACGTATGTCCTTCTGAAGAATAATTCAGGATTTTTGTATTCAGCCGGGCCTCTCCCTTTAAAAACTTCCCACAGATCTGCGGCAAAGACATCGAGCGTCAGCTTGCCTTCCGAAATATCTTTATGAGGGATTGCTAACGTCGAGAATGGCTTCATTCGAACAACCTCCTCTGTATAGGTTTTGATATCTCGCTTATTATCTTTTCCTTCCCTGAAAGGAAGCCATCAAGCCACTGCTTCTCCTTGCTTTCCTTCGGCAGTGTCTCGGAAATTGCCTGTGCGACGCGATAAAAAGCGTCTTTGTTGCCCCAGCCGCTCTCGGCAAGGAATTTCTTAATATCGTCGCGCCGGCCTTCTTTCCAGAGGAGCAGCGCCTTGTGGAGAACATCTATGAGCTCTTCCTCTCCCATTCCCCTGAGATGACGGTCCTGGGGACCTAGGACACGGATGAACTCTTTTTCTTTATGTATAAAACCCTTATTCCATTCTGTCGAAAGATCGATACCTGCGGATTGGGCCAGCTTTCTGGCGTCATCGAATATGGCTTTCGCTTCCTTATACGTGTAGCGCCACAAAAGATAGAATCTGGAAAGGGGAGATAGTTCGCCTGCAATACCATTATGGAGAAGTTCTCGAACGACGTAATCAGTAACGATTTCCCGTACGTATTCAATAAGTTTGTCTGCCCTGATGACATTGCCCTCATAATCCATAACCTTCTCATACTTTCCGAATATCTCAATAGCAGAGCCGATTCCAGCTATGAAGAAGTCCGCGCCAGATACCTTCTCATTCCATAGCATTTCCAACTTTTCATGCAGATATCTCTTTATCTCTTCCTTGACCTCGTTATACCAACCGCTCTCTTTTCTTTTCATTTTCCGGGCCACAAAGTAGATCGATGAGGCAAGGGCAGCAGACTCTTTTGCTCTTAGCCTGGTAGTACGCTCCGTATCAATCGGCCAGGAGGCCGTAACAACAAGCCCAGAGTCCAAAAGCGAATTAATAAGTGTCTCCCAGCCCGAAGTTGATTTATGCGTGTAGACAATTGTCGCAATTCCGTTGGGCTTTAGAACTCTGGATATTTCTTGAAATGATTTCTTTAGATTCTCCTCAAAATATAGCTTGGCTTCGTCCCATGTTTTATTATCGGAATAGGCAACAATTTCTTTGCTCTTAGGCGATAGCGGCGTCGAAAACAAATCGGGATATAAATCGCCAATCGTTCTTTTTAGCCAGACATAATAAAAATCAGAAAGATGAGAATAGGGCACATTATCATAATATGGCGGATCTGTGAAAACGGCATCAAAATGCCCGTCTTGATAATGCAGTGCCGTAGCAGACAATTGCGCAATATCAGCAGAATCTTTGTTCGATATTTGAGAACAATGATCTATAACTCTCAATATCCAATCGATGGCAGAATTCCAATCCCCTGTTGCGCCACTAAATGGATTTAGCTCCGCATAATCCCAAATCATAGGCAAGGCTTGACGAGTAAACGTATTAGCAATAAATCCGCCTTGTGATACCCACAAGCTTAGAACAGAATTAAAGGATTCGATTCTATCGACCGCCAAAGCCAAGTAGCTCGCGATAGCTTTCGAATATGCCTCTGAATACTTTTCCGAGATCATTTTTTTATACACAGAATGTACTTTGTCGGCAAAGGTAATCAGTGCTAATTTTTGACGTGAATTAAACAAATCGCCCCACTCAAGAATTCCATACCTCTGGACACGAAAACCTAGCGTGTCTTTTGGAGGAAGTGATTCGTCAGGTACTGGTTTCATCCCCCATTTTTCTTCTAATTGGTTCATAATTTTCGATAAATGCTTTTCTGCGCATTGGAAAGTATCGACATCTTTATCAGTAGCAATTCTGAAGTTTTTCCCTTGCGTTCCCGAATGATGCAATATTACAGCTATCAATTTTTGTCCCGATTTTCCTTTTTGGAATAATTTTCTATTTGTGTCGTCATCGACTGACGAACTACAAACAAAACACTTGGCAACAGCTCGAGAAACTGATCCCTGATTCGGATCGAAATCCTTAGGAATAGATTTTTCTCCGACCATCAAAGCAAATTCAACATTTTCAGCCTTTACAATCGGCCTAATAGCCACTTTATTTCCGGCAGTATTGAGTAGCCAATACTGCCTCATTAGAGGGATCTCTGCTCGACAAGAAGGATTCTGACACGGAATCGTTCTGGCCCATATGTATCCTACAGGAACAGACCCGTCCTTATCGCAGGGATAAAAAGGTTCTAGTTCCTTCTTCGCCTCCTCCAGAACCCAATTTCCCCACTTTCTTACGTCCTCGACTAATACATTTCTTGCATGCCCTCTCAAACTATTCCAATCTTTCTTTGTCTCTTTTGGCTTTCCATATTTCTGCGGATATTCTAGAGTACATTTAAGAATCAGATTTGCGACCGGATTATACTCTCCCGCATATGTCTCGCATCCGAGTCTCAAGGCCTCTAAGGGAATCGCTCCCCCTCCGGAAAACGGGTCTAAAACCTTGGGTGGTTTTCCTCCATTCGCTTCGAGGATGTCCTTTCTTGCTTTCTCAAGGAGTCGATGATTAAGAGAGTTTTCCCACTTCGACAGATTCACGATAAACTGTTTGGTCTTCTCCCTCTCCGCCTTGGTTTTCGGAGCGGGGATCAGAGCTGCGTAATTCGTGGCACGCGATGAAGCCAATGGCCGCCGAGCCCACCAAATATGGAGCGTTGATATATGTCCGTGCCGTATGTTCTTCTCTTTGGCCGATTCCTCGCTCACCTCTTTAACTGGGAAGCATTCTTCTATGAAGCGTTTGTCTTCCATGATCACACCTAAATCGTTTGCGCCGCCCTTCGCCATTCCTCGCTCGATACGATGAAGCGGACCACTTCGACCTTCTCCGTTACGTTCAGGGATTCAGCAGGATTCTGAATTATCTGGAGCTCCGGCTTTGATGCGGCATTCGTGACTATGTAAAGCCAGTATTTTTCCTTGAATCTTTTTGCCTTGAACCATTCATTCGTGGTAAGCGCAACGCTTCCCACGTCTTTTCTCGCCTTCACTTCGATGTATCTGACTTCTTCCTTCCCTTTCGACCTTATATCGAATCCGAGATTCTCCTGCGACACGTCTATGGGCTTCCTCCCTTGCTCCTTCTCATATTCCATGGCCTTTTTCATGCCTATCTTTTCAATCTCCGAATCGCTCACCATTTCCTTTGAAGAAGTCGGACGAACGAGGATTGCGCCGACAAGCTTCGGTACGGAAATGGTTAGGCTCGTTTCCTGGTCTATCTCTTTTTTCAAAAGATTCAGCGCGCTTTCATACTGGCTCTTTCTCTCGTCTTTATTTCGTATAACAATATCGACCTTTTCTCCTTCTGCCTGCCTTTCATAAAGGCTTGCTAGGTCGGCGTCGAGCTCTCCGATGAGATACTCCAAGGAGCGCACTCCATATTTCTTCTTTATGTTCGCCTGCCGCTGCCTTTCTTCGTGTATTTCATGCTTATAGTTCTCTACAGCCGTTATTGCGAATTCCTGGGCTTTCTCCTTATCTATCTCTACGCTTGCAGGAACATGCCCTTGGGAAGGAACCAGGTCCCATAGAATCGCTGGATTAAGCGGCCTCATCTCTTTCCCATCATCTAGGGCAGCAATAAGCCTCTTTCCTGCCGTCTGTCCCTTGCCGTCCTTCACTTCGCCCTCGAATATCCAGATCACGCCGTTATGAATATAGGACGGATCTTCGAAGATTGCGCCCTTCTGCAGTTTGGTGAAATAATTGCTGGTCACCCATTCTAACAGTGCTTCGAAGAGTGGATGCCCGAAGCAAATGAATTCAGCCTCGGGATTCTTGAAAGCGATTATCTTATCGAAAGTGGCCTTTGGATAGGATTTAAGAAGCGATCCATACTTGTTTTTAAAATCGACTTCCTCGGATATTTTCTTGATGTCGAAAGGAATGGATTCAATGGCAATAAAGCCGTCCAGCCTTGTCTTGAACTTCCCTCCGGCGGCTTCGAATGCCTTCTTGAAGAACTCCTCCACGTACTCGGGAATGAGCTTGTACTCTTCTGCTTTTTCGGCCATTTCCTTGATGCGGGTGTAGTCAATGTGCTTGGTTGCAAGACTTTCACCAAGCGCTTCCTGGACTTTCGATATGTAGCTTTTGTCTACCTTAACGTCCAGCTCTTTAATGATGTCATCCATGCTCCTAGCATTAGCGACGGCTTCTAGGATGAGCTGATAAAGGTTCTTGCCATAGAACGTGTCCCCGATTACGTCGAATACTTTGTCGCTCCCCAGAGCTTTTCTGATTTCGTCGAGCTTATCAAACAATTTTCCCAGGATCTGGCCCTCCCTCGTATCCTCCGCGACCAGATTGAATACGTAAACGTCCTTCTGCTGGCCATATCTGTGGATTCTACCCATCCTCTGTTCAAGCCTGTTCGGATTCCAAGGAATGTCATAATTAATCATAAGATGACAAAACTGAAGGTTAATTCCTTCCCCTGCCGCTTCCGTGGCGACCATGACCTGAGTTTTGTGCTTGAATATCTTTTCTGCTTCTATCCTTTCTTCAAGCTTCATGCTGCCGTGAATAAAATTAACGGAATATCCCCATCCTCTGATTTTCTTAACAAGATATTCCATCGTATCTCTGGATTCAGTGAAAACCAGAATTTTCTGGTTTCCTTGCATTTCTTTTATCTTCTTCATGCCCTCAGCAATCGCTTTTCTTAGCTCGCCCAGCTTGACCTCACACTCTTCCTTCAGAACGTCTTTTGCGATTTCCTGCATTCTTTCCAGAGCCTTGATCTCAGCCTGCAGCTCGTCCCTGTTCCGGGAGATGCTGAGCGTCTCCCACTTCTTTTCCTGCTCCCAGCGGCTTTCCTCATCGTAATCATCTATTTCCTCAATATCGGTCGGGAGCGTATCTTCCGGGATTTCAGGGCCTTTCAGCAGGTCTTCAAGACGCTTCTGTCTCCTCTCAAGCGATCGCAGAAGAGCGAAAGTGCTCGAAGCCATCCGGCGTTGCAGTATCAGCAACGCAAACGCCACGTTTCTGCGACTGCTATCGAAACAGAGCGCCCTGTTGTACTGTGAAATCACGTAATTGGAAACTTCGTTATAAAGTCTCTTTTCCGGTTCGGAAAGCCTGAACTTGATCGTCTTGGGGAAGCGATTCGTGAAGATCGGTTTCCCCTCGAAATCCTTGAGGTCTTCCTTCAGCCGCCTTATAAAAAGCGGATTATCCTTGTTTTTTAGGGATTCCTCGATTAGCTCCTGCTTTGCAAAAAACCCAGGGACCAGGAGGTCAAGGAAAAGCCTGAAATTTTCTGGGTCTCCTTTGTGCGGTGTCGCGGTCAGGAACAACAGGTGGTCGCTATTTTTCGAAATCGCATCTCCAAGCCTGTAGCGTTCTGTCCTGAGTAATTTGCCTCCCTCTCCGCCATATCGATACGCTGCCATCTTATGGGCTTCATCGATGATTACCACGTCCCAGTCCACGCTCTTGATTGACGGCAATATCTCTTTTCTCTTCGCAAAATCAATGGATGTAATGGCCTGGCTTTCTCTTCTCCATACGTTCTCGGCGTAGTGGGCATCCAAGATACCGCGGTCAATTACCGTCATCGGCTCCTGGAATTTCTCTTTCATTTCCCTGCGCCACTGGTCCTTTAGGTGCCCAGGCACAACGATGAGAATCCGCTTTGCCAGGCCCCGGAGTTTCAGTTCCTTGATAATGAGGCCTGCCATAATGGTTTTGCCCGCGCCAGGATCGTCTGCAATCAGAAACCTGATTCTCGGAAGCTTGAGAATATAGCCATAAACCGCCTCTATCTGGAAAGGTAGAGGATCAATTTTCGAGGTGTTCATCGCAAGAAGCGGATCGAAAACCGAAGCGAACTTATATCTCTGGGCCTCCAGAGCGAGAAACGCTTCCTCTCCAGGTGAGGAAAAATCAAGGGTTAGTTTCTTCGTCCTCAGTTTCTCTAGCTCTTCACGGGGGATAAGCTGATCAACGTGATCATTCGAGTAAATTGTGGCTCCTACTATCCTTATCCGCTTGCCTATTTCCTCGACCTTCTTGACCTCAACCGGCTCAGGCCAGTATGGTCCCTCTATGATTTCGCCTTCTTTTATAATTTTTTCGGACATACTCATTCCCTGGTTTCTCGAAATAATATGATTTTGTGCTTTTTATTTATGAACATGATGCTTTTGCTTCCCCTGTCTCATTGTTTTCAAGAATAATTCATACAATAGAATAAATCAATATAAAGAACTTTCTCAGACCCGGCCTCCACCCGCCTCAATAAGGCCAAAAATCGCTTTTATTTCGATTCTGAGCCCCAATTCCAGACCTTCAAATTGGCCGTGCGGCCTCCAGATGGCCAAAAAACCCGATTTTCCCCCTGTAACTATGAAAACAGGCCTCTAGGAAGCCCGTAGAGCGTTTTTTTCGAGGGGGGCAAGGCAATGTCCTTCAGAATTTCGGCCTTGGTTTGCCTTTCCCTGGGTGTGCTATAATAAAAACGGCTCTCTTGGGCCGGCTGGAGAGAGCCCCCACCTTTTTGGTTCCCATCATCAACCCCCCTTTTGCTGAAACAGCCGGCGCTCCTATCGTTCCTTTATGAGGCCCTTTTCCATCAGGGAATCCATCAGGACTTCAAGGTCTATTTCGAGCTCTTTTTCCATCTTTTTCAGGACCTCACCGACGACGAACTGCTTCCACGATTCAAGAACTTCCTCGAATTTCTCCATATCCATCCCCCCTTATTTCAAAACTCTATGCCCGTTTTCTCCTGCGACATCCTGATCAATTCGGCGGACTCCTCGTTATCGAGCCCGTACTTTTCGAGCCTGAACGGGAACAGTCCGAAAGAAAGGCCGAACTGCTCGTTCCGGTCGAGGCTTTCGAAAATCCTTTCCATCTTTTCCAAATCCAGCTTTTTCCTCATCTCCGCCACCTCACATGAACTCCCTGTATACCCAGATTTCCCAGTCTTCGAGATCAAGACCGGACTCTATTTTTTTCCTTATGGTTTCCATCTCCTCCTCCGTCGGAAATGCGAACACGCCAACCACCTCCTTACGCCTGCGCGCTCTCCCTTCTGATTCGATACCTCTTTTTCCTCGAAGGAAGTGAAACGAAGAAAGCGGGGAGCTCTCGTGGTTTCACCCTTTTCGGAACGACTAAAGCTCCCGGAGGGAGAAAATCACATTATTTCGCCGGAGGCGGATTAAGTGATTTTGTAGAAAAAAGTCTGTTATCACTTTTTTGACCTAATCTTTGCTTTCTTATCCCTCCACTCCAAAAAATTAATTAGGGCTTCTGTCTCGTTTCTTAAATATCTATTGCCAACATAGTTTTCAATTAGAAGTAGCGCGATTAGGATCGCTGAGTAAGATATTCCTATTTGAGCGCTATAAATATTGTTAGCCAGAGAAGCGACTGCTAATGTTGCTACGCCAAAAACCACAAAGAACATCATCCATGCACGTAAGCGAACAAGACTTCTTCCTGATTCAAAAAATTCTCTAATGAATATCTCCTGATTTTCTTTATCTAGTCCTTCTATCCTTTTTCTATATCGCTTGAATACAGACCTCGTTATGGGCAAATCCATGATCATAATTCGGCTTAATCCATAAAAAGCCCGTTGTTATCATCTAAGCTAAATTTCTATGGACGTTTCAAAAGATTAAGCTAACGAGAAAGGGCCTGAAATTGTGCCCAAACTGTGCCCAAAAATATCGCAAGGAGTCGAAAAATCCATCATAATATCGAAAAATATCGCAATCCGGAAGGCCTTGAATTTCGAACGTTTA
>Ga0172362_10004162_pt1 | contig 12531 bp, 7 predicted proteins | sample LakKivs1_kivu2a2_FD_114534 | JGI IMG/M metagenome (GOLD analysis project Ga0172362, IMG submission 114534) | Sediment microbial communities from Lake Kivu, Rwanda - Sediment s1_kivu2a2 | ecosystem: Environmental > Aquatic > Freshwater > Lake > Sediment | place: Rwanda: Western Province, Lake...
AAAAAGAATGAAAGATAATTCATCCGTTTGAATTATTATCAGCTTCAATTCAAAAAAACTTTAATGATCCGTAATTTTGCACCGAAGTATAAAACAATTATTAACTTTCACAGATGTTTTTAAACAGATATTTAACATTATTTTTTTAGTTTATATAAAAGGAGGTTGTCATGAAACTTGGATTTGTAAGCGCTATTCTTCCCGATCTGAAATTTGAGGACCTGGTTGACTTCGCAGCTGGAACAGGTTATAAATGTATCGAAATATGCTGCTGGCCGCTGGGAAAAACAGAAAGGCGATATGCCGGTGTGACACATATCGATGTTGACGCGATTGATGATTTCTGCATAAATGCCATAAACCTCTGTCTTAAGAACAAGGGAATTGAAATTTCAGGTCTCGGGTATTATCCGAATCCGCTTGATCCTGATGAGGAAAAAAGCAAGTTCTATGTTTCTCATATAATGAAAGTTATCGATGCTTCTGTGCTACTGGGAGTTAATAAAATAAACACTTTCATCGGACGTGATAAAAACAAAACTATTGATGAGAATTTTGAGAGGTTCCTTAAAATATGGAAACCTCTTATCCAGTATGCTGAATCAAAGAATGTTAAAGTAGGAATTGAGAACTGCCCGATGATCTTTTCGCGCGATGAATGGCCGGGAGGCAATAATCTTGCCACAACTCCCCCGATATGGAGGCGTATGTTCAGCGAAATAAAAAGTGACTTCTTTGGACTTAACTACGATCCATCCCACATGCTCTGGCAGCACATGGATTACATCAAACCCATATCTGAATTCAGGGATAAGATATTCCATGTTCACCTGAAGGATACAAGGCTGGACAAGGACCGGCTTAATGATGTTGGCATCATGGCCTATCCGACGCAGTTCTATACACCCAAGCTTCCCGGTCTCGGGGATGTCGACTGGTCAAAATTCTTTTCAGCCCTTTATGATATAAAATACGACGGACCGGTTTGCGTTGAGGTTGAAGACAGGGCTTTTGAAAGTTCAATTGATGACAGAAAAAAATCACTGGTCTTAAGTAAGAGATATCTTGATCAGTTTGTGATCTGATACAGTTACTTCTTAATTCGGAGAATCCAATCTTTGAAGTTGACTGTCCCGGGGTAATCCTCGGGACATTTTATTTCGGCAACAGCGCCGCCCTTAATGTTTCCGGATCCTGAATCCCTGCTGTTCACCAGGTCTGTCCATTGATAGGTGAAGACAGAAGATTCCGGATAGTTCCTGAGATCAAGTTTCACTGAACCGCCATATCTCAGGTAGATAAGGTATTCATTGCCCGGATCGGCAAGGCAGAAAGGAGATGGATTCTCAAGAATAATTTCCGGATGGGGTTCCAGTTTCCACCATTCAATCTTTCTGAGGTATTTACCCATGAAGCCGACAGATACTGCACCCGGATAAATCATCGTGTTAGTGGCAAAGGAGGTATCCATGGGCCATGATCCCACACCGGTCGGCCGTTCCGGAAGATGAGCCCTCCAGATATGTCCGCCTCCGTATGTATGTCCGGCTGCTCCCGACATAACTGCTGACCATGCTGCGAACCTTATATCCATTGCGGAAGGATTACCTTCGATGAATTCATACCATGGCTCTGTAACTACAACCGGTTTGGCTGGTTCTTTTTTATATGCATTGCTTATAATCCACGGGATCAGCTCGTTACACCATCTTGCATGCCCGGTCTGACTCTGATTGTAATCAACCCAAGATTGGTTATGAACAGCTTCGGAAGTCGACCACTGAGGCGCCTCAGCGCCTCCCGACCACATGGGTGGTGTGGGGTGTGCACCCAGTATCCTTCCATAAGGATCTTCAGACTTGACAAGATTCCCGAGGTCGTTCCAGAATGAAAGAGGAAATCCGCCATAATTGTTCATATTGTATTCACCTGCCAGAACCCAGATCACATTATATGCATGAAGCCTGTGAATAACATATCTCCACCACCTCTTCATATTCTCCTCACCGATGCTTTTTACAATTCTTTCACGGCTCCACCAGGGATGTATCCATACCGTTATGCCTTTTGAATTGGCGTATTCGATCATTTTTTCAACTTTCCTTATCTGCTCGAGCTTTGGATTCTGATACGACGGATCAAGCAGGGAACTTTCCCTGCCCCAGCCATTGCCGGCAAAGAAAAGCTGACCAATGCTGTATCCCTGTTCCGCTCTGGTATCAGCAAGCTTTTTGAAAGTATCAAATGTTATATTTCTGTTCGTCCAGTCCCACCATGTATCAGCGATCCACAGAAAAGGAGTGCCGTCATAATAAGTAAAATATCTGCCTTTCCTGATTTCTGAACTGTTTACAATTATGAAACCGTGCCTGGAAGGGTTTGCCGATTTCTCTTCGTCAGTCCAGTCAAGTACAGTCAGCTTCCCTTTTTTCCCGTTCATCTTTTTATCAGCAGAGTAAGTTTCAAAACTCCATGTTCCTGAAGCCGGCGGAGCAAATCTTATTTTCCAGTTATCCTCACCATCCCAGAATCCGGGAACTGTAATCCTTCTTCCCGAACAAAGTCCACCGGTACCTGTAAAAATCGCGGTGACGAATGGTTGTTCTCCGGCTTTAAGGGATTCGGTATAAGGATTTTGAAAAGAAGCTGAGGATTTCAATGTTATTTCAAATACTTCCCATGTTTTCATATTCTGGGCTGTAAGTCCGAACGATGAGGAACAGATTATAGCGGAAGCTACGGCTGCAAGGATTTTCCTGAATAACATAATTATTTACAATTTATAATTAAATGAGAATCTGTAATCTATAATAATTTTTTAACAATTGATTATAAGATTCCTCTCCCGGCAAAGTCGGGAGAGGAATCCTTATCAATTTATTTACCCCATCCCCAAGGGGAGTAAATTGATTTTCTTCGCTCCCCCTGGGGTCGGGGTAAACGAAGAAAATCAATGAATCTTTGTTTATCATTCCTGATACTCATTTTATATTTTTCATGCCCCGACGCTCATTTAATTTATTAATGAACAGTATGGTTGCAGGGTAAGTTACATGGTCAGAAAATTACAAATAAAATTTTGTTCGGGATAAGACGGTGTGATTAATTAAATTTATAACTTACCATCAGCGAACCAATAAAACCTGATCATGAAAAAAATCTGTTTTTTTTCAGCAATTCTTTTAATTGCTGCCATTACAATTTCATGCAAAAGCAAGACGACAAAAGAAGAACTACTTACTTTCTCCCCCTCATTCACTTCCGATATTGAATCATTCAGGAATTACCGGTATCCAGACTGGTTCCGTGATGCCAAGTTCGGGATCTGGGCACACTGGGGTCCTCAGGCAGTTCCGCGTCAGGGTGACTGGTATGCAAGAAAGATGTATGAATCTAATGTGTTAAACCGTAGGACAAATGAGCCGACGGGCAAGCCCAGCCGGGAATATCTTTATCATGTTGAACACTACGGCCATCCTTCTGTATTCGGATACAAGGATATTATTCCGCTCTGGAAAGCTGAAAGATGGGATCCTGAAAAGCTGATGGCACTTTATAAAAGAGTCGGCGCCAAATACTTCGTAAGCATGGGAAGCCATCATGATAATTTTTTCCTTTGGGATTCAAAAATCCACAGGTGGAATGCAGCAAAAATGGGCCCGATGAAGGATGTAGTTGGACTCTGGCAGCAGGCTGCAAAAAAAGAGGGGCTTCGCTTTGGGGTCTCTGAACACCTGGGTGCAAGCTATACCTGGTTTCAGCCAAGTCACAGATCCGATCCTTCCGGTCCTAAAAAAGGTGTTCCATACGATGGGGCCAATCCCGAATACCAGGATCTTTATCACCCGCCTGCTGCCCCTGATGATTTTGCATGGTACACAAAAGACACAGCCAACCAGAAGAACTGGCTTTCAAGTATTACTGAGCTGATAGATATGTATCATCCGGATCTGCTTTATACCGACGGGGAGCTTCCTTTCGGGGAAACTGGCAGGACAATGCTGGCTCATTATTACAATGAAGATATCAGAAAAAATGATGGTTTGCTTGAGGCGGTATATACTTGCAAGCATCTTGTTTCAGAGGGACGCTGGGTAAGGGATATTGAGAGAGGGGCTATGGACTCGATAAGCGTCGATCCGTGGCAGACTGATACTTCCATCGGTGACTGGTATTACCGTACCGGTCAGAAATATATGACCGGGACCGAAGTGATACAGATGCTGGTCGACATCGTCAGCAAAAACGGTAATCTTTTATTGAATGTTGTTCAGACTCCTGAAGGCGATCTTGAACAGGATGTTCTCGATATACTCGAAGAGATAGCAGCATGGATCCCGGTGAATGGAGAAGGGATTTACGGCACGCGTCCGTGGAAAATATATGGCGAAGGTCCTTCAATGCTGAAACAGGAGAAAGGAACATTCGGCGGAGTACGTGATGTGAGGCCCTATGAACCGGCTGATATACGGTTCACCATTAAAGGTGAAGTCCTGTATGCTTTCTGCATGGGGCAGCCGGAAGATGATATAAAGATCGCTTCCCTGGGAAAAAATTCCCGGCTTGCTGATAAAAAAATCAGATCAGTCACTATGCTGGGGAATGATGAAAAAATGAAATGGAAGCAGGAAGATGAGGCTCTGGTTATTGCTAAACCTTCAAAACTGCCGGAATGGAAAGTGATTACATTTAAGATTGAGTTCAGGCGTTGAATAATATGTTGAGAATTCATGTAATATTATTTCTTTTTCAGGCTGTTTCCGTTCCGGTATTTTCTCAGGATAGTTTAGATGCTAAACAATCTTACATGCTCTTCGGTGACACTTCAAGAACAGGGACACCATTTTCCAAAGATCCTCATGTCATAAGTTTCGGGGGAAGATATCTGATGTATTATTCCATACAACCATACAGTGATAAAAATAATCCCGTGAAGGGATGGGGTATAGGTATCGCAGAAAGCATGGATCTTATCAAATGGCGGAAGACAGGAGAGATAGTTCCGGCAGCAGACTATGAAGCTAATGGAATATGTGCCCCGTGCGCGAGAGTTATAAATGGCCGGGTGCACCTTTTTTACCAGACCTACGGGAACGGCAGGAATGATGCAATATGTCATGCCTGGTCATCCGACGGTATTAACTTTACTCGCAATATTACCAATCCTGTTTTCAGACCGGACGGAAACTGGAACTGTGGACGGGCAATTGATGCTGAAGTCATTATGTTTAAAGGCAGGTACTACCTTTATTATGCCACCAGAGATCCTGACTTTAAAATACAGATGCTGGGAGTGGCAACTGCTCCCGGTGATACTGATTTCAGCAGAATTAGTTGGAAAAACCTCTCAACAGACAACCCGATACTAATGCCGGAGCTACCCTGGGAAAAGGATTGTATTGAAGGAGCATCGGTGATTGAATATAAAGGGAAACTTTATATGTTCTATGCCGGTGCATATAACAATGCTCCCCAGCAGATAGGAGTTGCAGTAAGCAGCGATGGTACAAGCTGGAAGCGTCTGTCTGAAAGCCCGTTCCTTCCAAACGGAAAACCGGGAGAATGGAATTCCAGTGAATCGGGACATCCGCATATTTTCAAAGACAGTAATAATAAGACATGGCTTTTTTACCAGGGCAATAACGACAATGGAAGAACATGGTTCATTTCGAATGTAAGGATATTATGGAACAGATCGGGACCATTTCTGAAAAAATTGTAAAGTCACCGGGATTGCTTTTATTGAATGATAGAGTTAGATTAATGTGGTTTATTAGCTCAGATTATGAAACTGCAAACATTTGTCAGCCTGATATTTGCGATTTCCTTAACAGTGAATACGCATTTATCAGCACAGAAGATTTATGTGTCGCCCCAGGGAAATGACACCAATACAGGCACTATGGACAAGCCTGTATCATCGCTGGTTAAAGCGCTTGATATTGCAAGAGGTTTAAGGAAATCGGGAGCAGCAGGCCAGAAGGTAGAGATCATTGCTCTTAGAGGAGAATATTCAATGCTTCAGCCTCTGGTTTTGACTCCTTCAGACGGAGGTGACTTAAATGCACCTCTCGTAATAAAGGGAGAAGAAGGCGGGAAAGCTGTTTTCAGGGGTGGCATTCAGATCACAGGATGGGAGCCTGTAAATGATAAACTCTGGAAGGCATTTGTACCTCAGGTTGCCTGGTATGATTCATATTTTGAACAGCTTTGGGTCAATGGAAGGAGGGCAGTAAGGGCAAGAACTCCTAATGAAGGCTTTTATTTTGTCAAGAAGGTTGAAGAAACTGTAGTGGAAAAAGGAACAGGAAGGTCTCCCAGGGTTGCTGTCCAGAAGATATTATTCGACAGTACTGAAGCATCCTGTTTTCAGAAGTTCAGCAACCGCGATTATGAAGATGCCCTGATCGTTTTTTATCATAACTGGGATAATACCAGGAAGAGGGTCCTTGATTTTGATGCGGGTCAGTCGGCTGTTTTTATTGCAGGCGAAGGAATGAAGCCATGGAACCCGATAAACAATAAATCGCGCTGGCTGGCCGAAAATTTCATGGGAGCACTTGATGCACCGGGTGAATGGTATCTTGACAGGTCGGGATACCTTTATTATGTACCTCTGCCGGGTGAGACTCCGGCAAATACTCTCTTTTATGCTCCGATCCTTAAAGAATTCATCAGGACAGAGGGGACCTCTGCTGAGAAACCTGTTTCGGGAATAATTTTTGAAAATTTTTCATTTGAGGTAGCCGGGTACAAAACGCCAGCAGCCGGAAATGAACCGGCACAGGCTGCAGCTCCGGTTGGAGCAGTCATAACACTTGATTTTGCAGATCATATAACATTCAGGAATTGCGAAATAGCACATACAGGTACCTATGCTTTCTGGTTCAGGCGTGGATGCAGCAACTGCACGGTAAACCAGTGCTATATGCACGACCTGGGAGCCGGAGGGATAAAAATAGGCGAAACTGTTCTGAGATCATCTGTTGTTGAAATAACAAATAATATAACCGCAGACAATAATATTATAACTGATGCAGGTCATGTATTCCCGTGCGCTGTCGGAATAATTATTTTTCATGCAAGTGATAATAAGCTGACACATAATGAGATATCAAACCTGAGATATTCAGGGATCTCAGCAGGATGGATATGGGGTTATGCTTACAGCCCTTCAAAAAGGAACAAGATCGAATTCAACCATATACACCACCTCGGCTGGGGAGAGCTTTGCGATATGGGTGGAGTATATACGCTTGGAGCTTCTGAGGGAACAACTGTCTCGAACAACGTGATACACCATGTTTATTCATTTGATTACGGGGGATGGGGTCTTTATACTGACGAAGGATCCTATGGTATTATAGAAGAGAATAACCTTGTTTATGCCTGCAAAAACTCAGGCTTTCACCAGCATTACGGGAAGGAAAATATTATCAGGAATAATATATTTGCATTCAATATCAGGTCACAGCTTCAGGCAACAAGAATTGAAGAACACAGGTCAGTTTCCTTCACAAATAACATAATATATTTTGACAAAGGTACTCTCCTGAGCAGTAACTGGCATAAATTCAATTTATTGAGTGATTATAACTGTTATTGGGATACAAGGTCAAAGGATATGCGATTTGCTGATATGTCATTCACGGAGTGGCAGAAATCGGGTAAGGATATTCATTCAGTAATCGCAGATCCGATGTTTGTGAATCCTGCAGAATATAACTTCCGATTCAAGAACCAGTCTGTGGTGAGGAAGATAAAATTTGTTCCGTTTGATTATTCGCAAGCAGGGGTATATGGTACTGATGAGTGGAAAAGACTTGCGGAGCTTGATCCTGAACTTTTACTTAAGTTTGACGAAATCGTATCGAAGAGGGAGGCGGCAAAATGAAAAAAAAGCGAGGAGCGGCGGATAAATCAGATGTTCATCCTTCAGACAGCATAGGGAATGCCCGGATGAATAATAAACTGGCAGAAAGTGAGGAAAGTTACAGAAGCATTTTTGAACATGCAACTGATGCAATATATATTCAGGACGAGGACGGGGTTTTTCTTGATGTGAATCCGGCAGCCACCAGGATGTACGGATATTCCCGTGAAGAGATGGTCGGATTCAAGCCTGACAAGCTGGCGGCTCACGGGAAGAATGATCTTGAAAAGACACTTGATTATGTAAGGAAAGCCTTTGAAGGAGAACCTCAGAGATTTGAGTGGTGGGTAAGGCGTAAAAACGGTGAGGAATTTCCAAAGGAGATAGTCCTGAACAGGGGCAATTACTTTGGCAGAGAGGTGGTGTTCGCCATGGCGCGGGACATTACCGAAAGGTATCAGGTGCTGGAAGCTCTTAAGGAAAGCGAAGATAAATACAGGTCGCTGACTGACCAGATCCCTGTCGGAGTATACCGGACAACAACCAACGGACAGCTCATATACTCGAATCCAGCACTTGTAAAGATCCTGAATTATGAATCTGTCAAAGAGCTGCTTAAAATGAATGTAAGCCAGCTGTATGCAAATCCTGCCGACAGGGAAAATCAGTTAATCAGGTCAAGGAAAGACTCAGGAATAATCCAGAGTGTGTTTCAGCTCAGGAGAAAAACAGGAGAGTTGATATGGGTAAAGGACAACAGCCATTTGGTTTTCGATAAGAGCGGGAATCCATCCTATTTTGACGGCATACTTGAAGATATTACCGAAAGAATCAGGTCAGAGACTGCATTAAAGGAGAGCGAGGCAAACCTTAAAGCAATAATCGAAAATACTCTTGAGAGTATCTGGTCGGTTGACAGGAATTATATAATTCAGTATGTAAATGAAGTTTTTGCCAAATCTTACCTGAAAACTTTCGGCGTTCAGCTTTCTAAAGGTGTGAAGATAATCGATACACTTCCCTCTGAAATGAGTTCTGTCTGGAAAGAAAGATACGACAGAACTTTTGAAAATGAACATTTTGTGTTTGAGGATAAAATCGACATTGGGGATAGATCGATTTATATCGAGGTTTCCATGAATCCGATTGTAGTTGATGGTAAAGTGGTGGGAGCATCAATATACGGAAAAGATGTTACAGAAAAAAAACTTGCTCAGATACAATTACAATATTTGTCTGATTTGCAAAAACTGCTGATTGACCTTTCAACCGGTTTCATCAACCTGCCGATTTTAGAGATCAAGCCGGCAATTAACCAGTCGCTGATTAAAATAAGTGAGTTTGTAAATGTTGACAGAGCATATGTATTTGACTATGATCCTGATTCAAATACTGTTACAAATACATTTGAATGGTGCAGACAGGGAATTAATTCTCAGATAGATTTTATGCAGTCAATCTCACTGGAAAATTTCACTGATTGGGCAGAATTGCATAAAAGGGGAGAGATAGTTAAGATAGATGATTTTTCGGATAAAAAGTGGGAGAGATTACACAGGTTGATGAAAGCGCCTGATGCTAAGAGTCTCCTTACAATACCTCTTTTAAGCGAGGGAGAATACATCGGATTTGTTGGTTTTGATTCAGTAAGACACCAGCATATATATACCGGTTATGAACAGCTGCTGCTGAAGGTTTATGCCCAGACGCTTGTTAACGTGAAAGAACGCCTGGAAAAAGAACAGAAGCTGATCAGTGCCAAAGAAAAGGCTGAAGAAAGCGACCGACTGAAATCTGCTTTTCTTGCCAATATGAGCCATGAAATAAGAACCCCCATGAATGGCATAATAGGCTTTCTTGACCTCCTGAAAGAACCTGATCTAAGTGAGGAAAACAAAAATGCATACATAAACATTGTAACCCAGAGCGGCCAGCGGCTGCTCGATACTATAAACGATATCATAGAAATATCAAAGATCGAGACCGGGGAACTGAAGGTGCATAATTCATCCGTGAATATACCTGAACTGATGTCGTATTATCATGGTTTTTTCAGACAGCAGACAGACCAGAAGGGGTTGAACTATATCATTACTAATCAGTTGCCTGCAGGAATTGTTTCAATTCAGACAGACAAGATTAAGCTGGAAAGCATCATCTCCAATCTTCTGAAAAATGCAGTTAAGTTCACTTTAAAAGGATCTGTCGAGTTCGGATGTTACCTTAAAGAGCCCGATATCGTTTTTTATGTAAAGGATACGGGAACGGGTATCCCTGCTGATCAGCATGAAGTTATATTCGACAGATTCATACAGGTGGACTCATCCACTTCAAGACCACATGAAGGATCTGGTCTCGGTCTTTCGATTGTCAAGGCATATATTGAAATGCTGAAAGGGAAAATCTGGGTTAAATCAGACCAGGGCAGGGGAAGTCATTTTTACTTTTCAATACCCTATTGCCCATCCGTGGGAGAAAAACCGGTGGATGAGAAAACAGGCACTTTGAATGAAGCACCCCCATCCATGTCGAAAATCCTTATTGCTGAAGATGATTATGCCAGCTACCTGTACCTGCAGAACCTGCTTACGGGGAAAGGAGTCACTTTCCTCCGAACAATGAACGGCGCAGATACTGTAAAGACAGTCAGGGAAAATCCTGATATATCATTGATCCTTATGGATCTTAGAATGCCGGGATTAAGCGGCCTTGAAGCTGCCAGGCAAATCAGGCAGTTCAATAAGACCGTTCCCATCTTAGCACAGACGGCATATGCACTGACCGGCGACAGGGAGATGGCAATTAAGGCAGGCTGCAATGACTATATATCCAAACCCATAGACCGAAAGAACCTTCAAAAGATGATCCTTAAATATACGATGGGGAAAAGTAATGATTAAAACTCCATAAGAAATATGAATGATTTATATAAAAAGCATTTGTCAGGGATTACACCATGGATCCTTTCAATAGTAAGGATTGCCATAGGCTGGCATTTCCTTTATGAAGGAATAGCAAAGATAATGGCCGACGGATGGAGCTCGGCTCCATACCTGGCAGCATCCAGATGGATATTTGCACCGGTTTTTCATTCAATGGCAGATAGCGCTGCCGTTGTTAATATTGTTGATTTCCTGAATATATGGGGGATGATACTTGTCGGCCTGGGTCTTATTTTCGGGCTCTTCACAAGATGGGCAGGTGCAGGAGGAGCCTTTATGCTCTTTTTCTATTTTGTTGCCTATCCCCCTATACCGGGATACATGTTCGGTGTACCTGCTGAAGGAAGCTATCTGTGGGTTAACAGGAATCTTATTGAATTCTTTGTGCTGTTTATTTTCATTTTTGTTTCATCAGAATATCATTTCAGTATTGACAGACTTTTTGGAAGATGGAAAGAGGAAAAGGCCAGAAAACCTGTTCCTGATCCGCAGACTGCCGGCAAAAATGCAGCCGGCCGCAGGGAACTTATCAAAGACCTGATCTCTGTTCCCGCGGTAGGTGCTTTCGCCTATGCTCTTTACAGGAAAAAGAGGTGGGACAGCTTCGAGGAGAGACTGCTTTCCATTGAAGGAATGGATGCCAATTCCGGAGCCACCCTGCTTAAATTCAATTATTCGACACTTAGGGATCTTAAAGGTCAGGTACCGAAAGGCGTGATAAGGTACAAGGATAAAAATGGTAATCCAGCCGAATTTGAGCTGAGCCGTCTGCTTATGGGAGGTAATCTGATTGGAGGATGGGCCCATGCCAGGGATCTGATTTATGTTTCCAAGCTCGTGAAAACCTATCATACCGATGAAAAGGTGCTTCAGACTCTTGCACTTGGGGAGAAATGCGGAATCAATGCAATAATTTCAAATCCCCAGATGGGAAGAGTATTTCAGAAATACAGGCATGAATTCCGGGGGAAACTCAAATTCATATCCGACTGTGGAACGAACCTGGATTTTCAGCAGGGAATAGCTATGTCGCTGGCTGCCGGCTGGGATGCCCTGTATTGCCAGGGCGAAATAACCGACAGGTTTACAAATCCCAGATGGAATGACCCTAAGAAAAGAAGTGTGGAGGAACGTATGGAGCATATACGTCTTGGGCTTGAAGAGATTCGCAAACATGGGAAACCGGCAGGAATAGGAGCACATAAGATTGAAGCGATAAAAGCATGCGTGGATTACGGTCTGAAACCTGATTTCTGGGTGAAGACCTGCCATAGTCATAACTATTGGTCGGCCCGTCCCGGAGAACAAACGAATGACAATATGTTCGATTATGATCCTGAGGAAACAATCAGGTACATGGGAACGCTTACTGAACCATGGATAGCATTCAAGGTTCTTGCAGCCGGAGCAATAAACCCTGAAGAAGGACTTAAATATGCCTATTTAAATGGTGCAGATTTTATTTGCCTGGGAATGTACGACTTTCAGATTGTTGAGGATGTAAATATTGCTCTTGAAGCCCTTGCTGAAAACCAGGCGAGGGAGAGGCCATGGCGTGGTTGAAAAAGGCACGGATAACATATCCGCGTCAGCGGGAGAAGACAAAAGACAAAAGACAAAAGACAAAAGACAAAAGACAAAAGACAAAAGACAAAAGTTAAACCAGATCATATGAAGAATATGAGGATTTTGGAGAAGGTAACTAAACTGGGCCTG
>Ga0172362_10004164_pt1 | contig 12526 bp, 11 predicted proteins | sample LakKivs1_kivu2a2_FD_114534 | JGI IMG/M metagenome (GOLD analysis project Ga0172362, IMG submission 114534) | Sediment microbial communities from Lake Kivu, Rwanda - Sediment s1_kivu2a2 | ecosystem: Environmental > Aquatic > Freshwater > Lake > Sediment | place: Rwanda: Western Province, Lake...
AATTTTGGTACCTCTTAAATCTAAATCGCCTTTAACTTGTAAGTTAGGGGGTAATTCAGTAATAGGAGTGTTTTCTAAATATAAAGAGCCTTTAACTTGTAAGTTAGGGGGTAATTCAGTAATTTTGGTACCTCTTAAATCTAAATAGCCTCCAACAATAAACCATCCATCTTGTTTAGTCCAATCATTCTTCGATAAAAAACCTAATGAAATTAGACTTTCTTCTTCAGGAGAAAGATTCCATTCTTCATTAGGAGTTACATTAAAATCGTCGTCTTGTTCTTTTAATGAACTAGGAGTTAACTTGTTTTCTACTAAAAATTTCTTTAGATCGAAATGGTCCATGTTGATAAATATGAAATAAAAAAGACTCGGTAAAACCAAGCCCTTTTAAAGTTAAAAGAAGTTTTAATTAAAATCCACGTTTAGCAATGCCTGCTTCAATAGCTGCCAATGCTTTTGCTTCAGACAAAATGCTTGACATTTTGTTTCCGGCAGCATTTATGCCTTTAGCAATGTAACCACCGCGTTTAGTTTTTTCAATCGTAACTTCTGTGAAGGGAACATCTTTTTGTTTTGCCTTCAAATCATAGCCTGTAAGTATCATATTCTTATTGTATAAATTGTTTAAAATGTTCTATGTTTCTTTCTGCAGATTCAATTTTACTTTGATCTTCAGTCATAAATATGTCTTCTACTTTTGTTTTTGGTTTGGTTAAAATGTTTCTGTGTTTTTCATATTCAATTCCTTCAAAAGCCAATGTAACTGGATTGCTAGTGTCTAAGGTTTTAATTTCAGGAAAATAAACACTTGGATAATACTTAAATTCTTCTGCTTGATTTGTTCCTAATAAATGGTGATGAACATCAGGTGACAATCTTCCTGTTTCTTTCATGTAACTAATAAATTCTAGTCTGCCCAAAGTTTTTTGGGTTTCGGGATGTGGATGACAGCTAAAATCATTGTAAAATTGACCTAAGTGATTAAAACCAATGTATTTTACTCCGTCTTTTACTAGTTTTTCATATAAGTCTTCTGCTTCAAACATTGTTTGAGCTTGAATAACAACCATAATTTTACTAGGATCTACTTTTACTTTCCATTTTTGATAATTGTCAAAAGTTGTTTCTGCATCATTCCAACTGTCTGGTGTGATAAATACATCAGGTTTAATTGTGTTATAAGCATGTAACAATGATTTTTCATCTACAATTTCTCCCTCAAATAGTCCATTGTCCATTATTATAAAACGATCTTGTTTTCTTGCTTCAACAAAATAATCCCAATACTGTTTATGGTGTAAAAAAGTAGGCAAACAATAGTCATAATCATTAAATGTAAAACTTTTCTCTAGCATTGCTAAAGGAACTTCATGTGAAACTTTAATCATAATTATATTATATTAACGTTATTTATAACCTCCAAGTTTTTCAACAACATTTTTTATAGTTCCCCAAGAGGTGTTATATTCTCTACTTAAATCACAGATACGTTGACCTTGAGTATGTTTATTTCTTATTTCCATAACTTGATTTTCTGTTAATAATTTTGGATGTATTGGAGCTGGATGGGTTTTATAGTATTCTTTTAGTCCTTTACTTAATTTTTCTCTATTTTCTGAGTTTTCGTAATGTTTTTTTAATCCTTGACTTATTTTATTTCCTATTTCTTTTGTAACCCAAGTGTTAGGTCTATTTTTTAGAGATTTTGATATATTATTTCTAGTTTCTTTAGACATTATTTTATTTTTATTGCCTTGACCTATTTTTTGTTTAGTTTTTTCACTACATAATCCATTAGCACCTCCTAATCTACAATTTAAGCCCTCTTTCCCTAAAACATCATAATATAACCCCCAATATACTTCTCTTTCATTCAATTGTTCTATAGAACATTCTTCTATTATTTCAAAAACATGATTTTTATAACCATATTTCATAAATGAATTATAAAGGGGAATTTGTCGTTTACAATTTAAATTTTTATATTTTTTAAATCTAGTTTCTAAATTTACACTTTGACCAATGTATATTTTATTTGAGGGACTTGTGATTTTATATATTCCTATCATACAACAATAAATATATAAAATTTCACAAGCCCCACCAATACTTAAACTATTTCACATTGCCCTCCAGAGCATGCAAGATTCTCCATTAGAGTTGTTGTGTCACTCATTTCTACTACATTTCTGAGATCAATATTGTGAAGTGTTTTTGACAATTCTTTATATTGTTCTTCAGTAATTGTTTCAAAAGGAGCCTGTTTATAACTTCCTAAGTCTTCCGGTAAACAAGACATAGCTGAATAGTGTTCTCTATTGTTCCACATCCAACGTCCTACTTCTTTCCATTCACCTTGTTTTATGTTAATAGTACAAGACACGTTATTGTAATTTTGACCACTTCTGTGTCCTGCTCTTACCCATTCAACATTGAATCTTTTAGTTCTTTCTAACAAGTCAAATGTAGACTCAGCTCTAGTTTTAGCACCTTCTGGAGCTAATTGAGGAACTGAAATTACAGCTTGTTGATTTGGTTTAAAAATATCGTCTTCTACTAGTTCAGGATAATAAAGACTTAAATAAGTGTAAATTGACTCGTTTTTACCTACTCTGATGCGACGAATATAATAACTGTCGTGCCAAGCATGAATTCCACTTGAACATCCTAATACAAGTGAACTTGTACCTGAAGGTTTAACTGTAGTTACACGAGCTGCTTTGTTGATTCCAATCAATTTAGCTACTCGTTCATTTTCTTCTTTAGCAGCTTTAGCACCTTGCTTCAAATTGATTTTGTCTAATTTTCCACTAGCTATACCAGTAATTCCTACTCCCAACAATGCGTCTTTTTCAGTTGTTTTTTTCCAAATGTCTCTTAAATAGTGAAAATCTGTGTAACTTGCTTGTAAAGTGCCAATAAAAGCAGCTGCTTTAGCTCTTACATTAAAGTCTTCTTGAGACTCAACGTCTGTTGCGTTGATTTCACACAAATTACAAAACTGATAAGGTCTTAAAGCAATTTCAGCACAAGGATTAGTTCCATAGTCTTTGTCATTGCTAAACAAAAATCCAGGTTCACCTGCATTTGATGCTTCAACTTTTTCCCAAAGACCCATAAACTCGTCTTCAGTAATTTTATGGCGAAGAATTACAGCTGAGTTGTTAGCTCTTCCACGTTGAGGATTGTTTTCCCACCAGTTTCCAAATTTACAAGTCAACATGTCTTCATCATCGAAATCAAACAAACTAATTAAAGCTGCTCTACGAATGCCTCCACTTAATACAGCATCAGCTAAATGACAAAGAATGTCATGACATTCTAGTGAAGTTAATTTTTCTCCGTTTTGTTTTCTGTCAAGTATTTTTTGTACTTGAAACAATACTTCTTTTAAAGGTTCAGGTCCGGGTGCTTTTCCACCAGCTGTTACCAATTGTTCTCCTTTAGCTCTAATGTCTCTAAAGTCAAAACGAGGACGAGCACCGCCTTTCAAGTAAGCTTTCATTAACATGTGAACAGCGTCAGCCCAACCTTCAATACTATCATTGATTAAATAACGTTTTTCACGGGTTGGAATTTTAATTTCAGGTAACTTTTCTACATGGTGGTTTTGTACACTAAAACCCACTCCACAGCCACTTAAAAGTAAAAACATAGCTTCTGAAAATGACCTAAAGTCATCTACAGGTAGAAAACTACAGTTAAACATTCTAGCGTTGTTGATTTCAGCAGGTTTTCCAGCAAACTGTAAACTTCTCATTGAAGGAAGAATTTTTTTATCGTATACCATTTTGTATACTTCATTGATTTCTTCTTCTAGTTGTGGAAATCTACTAATATGCATCGCTTTATTCCTTGTAACAATTTCTTCCCAGGTTTCGCGACGAGACTTTTCTGGAATGTGGCGAGCGTACTTCATGTACGTAGTTATTGAGCTTAATATGCTTTGTGATGTGTTCATAATCTTATTTATGGGTTTATAAATATTCTAATTTTTACAGCAAATCTGCAAGATCTGAAAACTTATTTCTGAGTTTTGTTAGGTCAGAATTGTCCCAATTTTCAGCAGGTTTTGCAATATTTATTTGCTTGTAAGAACTAATTTCTATGCCTTCATTGTTGTCATCTAAGTCGATATGACCAGTATGAGTGTCAACTTTTGCGTTGTAAGTTAGTCCATCCATTCCATAGCGATTTTTCATTACATGAAGTCTTCCAGTTCCATTTACTTTGTCTTCTTTCTTACGACTCAAACTCAAACAAAAATCTGAAATCATAATTTTGTCGTAACTTCCTGCTGCTTTATCGCCTTGAATAATGTCATCTTGTGCACCAGCTCTATTTACTTGACTTACACTCCAAATAGGAGTATTTAAATCTCGCGCTAGGCCTTTTATAGCTACATAAACGTCGTCAATTTCGTCTTTTCTGTCGTAAGATCGCTTAGGAGACCGCAAAAGATCGATGTAATCAACAATGATTAGGTCAGGTTTTAGGTCCATATTTCTCAATTGTTGTATGTGAGCTTCAAGAGTTTGAACTGTTGCTTTTCCCATACTAAATTCTTTTACAACTAAAGTACCTTCTAATTTATTGATTTCTTGTTCTACTTTTTTTCTGTGAAGATGAATTTGGTTTACAGGTTCATCAGCAAAGAAAGCATCAAATCTTTTTCCTACATAAACTTCTCCTAATTCTAAAGTATAGTAAACTACATTGAATCCTAATTTAACAGCATGGCCGGCTAAAGCAACCATCATCCATGACTTACCGCCTCCAGGATTACCAAATACTAAACCTAAGTCTCCTCCTCCTAAACCTCCCATTAGAAGTTTATTTATGTCGTCCCAAGGAGTAGGAACTATTTCTCTAGCATCTGGTCTGTATCTTGATTCAACGTCTTTACTGTATTCATGACCAATATTTTTTTCCATTCCTGCTTTTAAAGCACTGTCAATTAAAATTCTAATGTCGTCATACATTCCTGATTGAAGTAAATCAACAGAAGTCAACAAAGCTTTTTTCAATTGTTGATTTTTACAAAAACCACTAAATTCTTGTCTTACATATTCAGCGTCATTGTTTTCTATTCTGTATGATTCTCTCAACTGTTCAATTACAGCTGTTTTTAACACTTCATTTTCTAACTTTTTAACTTCAATTTGAAGTGCTTCAAGTGTAGGATTTGTGTGATATTGATCAAAATACTTCAAAGTTCTAGTTACTATCCACTGTAAACTTTGATTGTCGAAATATTCTTCTTGAATACTGTCTCTAATGTCTAACAAAAATTCTTTATTTGTTAAGAGTTGATTGATTACTTTGAGTTGAAACGGAAGACCGTATTGACTCAATCGATTAAAACTTACCATAACTTTTTTTATAATATAATAAATTACTTTTTGCTTGACAATAAATGAGTAAATACATTTATTATCCATCCTTCTACATTGGGAATAGAATTACCCAATAAGTCTTGTTGATACATAGTCAAAAACTTTGATTTATCCATAGTTGACTTAGGACAATCTATTACATTTTGTATTTCTAATTTCATCATTTCAGACAAATTAGGATTGTGAAGATCCATTAGTTTTTCATTAATTTTCAATTGGTGACTAAACATATCTACACTTTCATACATTGTGCCTTTAGTTTGTTTTGACTTTTCTAAAATTTCTTTGAGAAAAATAGTTTTTTCTTCTTGTAATTCTGGAAAGTTTTTGAGAAGTTTTTTAGGTCCTAATTTAGGAACTCCTGGAATGTTGTCTGCACTGTCTCCCAACAGTATTTTCATTTGTAAGTAGTTTTGAGGTGGCAAACCATATTCTTCTTTTATTTTATTAGGATTGTAAAATTTCTTTTTAGTTGGACTGTAGACAGTTACTTTGTCATTTACCAGTTGTAAAAAGTCTTGATCAGAAGACATAATAACTACGTCACTTGTTTTTTGAAGTTCGTTGCTTAAATGTGCAATAGTATCGTCGGCTTCTACTCTATCAACAACGGCTAGATCTACGGGAAGACATTGTAAGTATTCCACAAGTCTTAACAGTTGATTTTCAATAGATTCTGATTCATCTTCTTGAGAACCAAAGCCATCAAAATTGGTAATTCGTTTAAGTTTCCTATTTTCTTTATAGTCAGGAAACAAGTTTTTCTTGTTTAAAGTTGATCCTTCTCCTTCAAATACAACTATTACCCTAGTAGGATTAATGTGTTTAATTGCATATCCCATTGATTTTAAAAAACCAGTAAGTCCTCCTATGTGATTTCCTTTGGGATTTATGTGGTTTATTATAGCAAATGACCTTAAAAAGGTATTCATTGCGTCTACTAAAAGTACCTTAGGTTGCAAAACAGGCTTTTCAGCCTGTCTTGCTTTACTAAGTTTATCAATTATCGCTTGAAAATCTGGATCTATATTATTCTTCATCGTTTAAAGCTAAAACACTGTTTTTACTTTCATCCCAATCACTCAAATCTTCTATTACTTTAAACTCTCCGTCGCCTAAAATAGTCATCCATTCGGCTTTGTGATCTTTCTTGTAACTGTCTAGTGCTTTTGGATCATCATCAATAAAGCCGTGTACAGTAATAACAGTTGTTCCTTTAGTAGTAACTCCACTAACGTGGTTTTTATCACAAGAAATTTTAGTTCGTTTAGCAAACTCAACATCTTTACCGTCTTTTGTAGCTTTTAATTTACTTGTTCCACTGTTAGTAACATTACCAAAAGTAATAACTAAACTTGAGTCAAAAAACATAGTGTCTCCTCCTTTATTTCGCATTTTAGGCTGACTCATAGGTGTTTCAGCGGGACTAACCCATACTTTGTTGATTGCAACTAAACTGTTTGTGTAAGCAGTGTTTGATTTTCTACTCATAATCAATTTTTGGTTGATAAAATTACCAAACTGTTGACTCATAGCACCTGCGTTCCACATTGGATTGTTTTTATTTGCTTCTACACTCATTTTACTTGGAACACTGCCAATTGAGTCCCACAAAAACAGTAAATCATAAGGCAATCTACCTTTTGCTTGTTCGTCTAATAAGTCAGCAATAAAACCAGCTACATCTTCAATGGTATTTAATGTGCTTCTGTCATTGTAAATAAAGAATCCGTTGTAGTCTACAACTTCTCCTGTTGATTTATCTACAACATCTTCAATTTGAAATCCCATTTGACGAGCGTGATCCCAGTTCCATTTCATTTCTGTGATGATAAACACAGGTAATATTCCCATCTTCTGAGCATTTACTGCTGCTTCAATCAATGCTGTTGTTTTGCCGGTATCACTATGGCCACGTAACAAAGTTATGTGGCCCATAGGAATACCAGGCAATGAAAGAACATCTTGGAAAGCTGCACTAAGTGGAATCCACTTTTGGGGTTTAAAAGTTACACTTGTGTTACTTAAAAACTTTGACTTTTTAAAAGACTCAAGGTCAAAATTTCCTTTAACTGCTTGTGACACAGCTTCTGTTAGTTTCTTTTTAGCCATTTTTAATTAATTAGAAAGGCAAATCGTTACTATCGTCGTCATCAAATTTAGACGATTTCTTTTCAGCAAACAAAGCATCAAACTCGTCTTCGTCAAATGAAGACTTTTTCTTAACAACAGGAGCAGAATAATTTGTTACTACTGGTTCGTCAGTAACTGGTTCTTCTACAGTTTCTTCAGTTGTTTCTTCTGTTTCAGGATTTAACCAAGTTAACAAAATACCTTTCATTTCATCGTAATCGTATTTTTTATATAAACTCAAAATTTCAGGTTGGTTTTGTAACCATTCTTTAGCTTGAGCTGCATTTTCACTCAAAGGAGTAATTTTAGTACGAGGACGAACAGTTGATTTGTTGTATTTAGTTCCTGTTACTTCTGGGCCAACAGTTTCTACTGTTAAATCACGACCTTCATAGATGTCAGAAAAGTCTCCAATGTCTTCGTCAGCTACCATTGACAACAATTCCATGTAAGTTTCTTTACCAAATTCCCACAAACGAACACCTTTTTCTTCTTCGCCCCTAACAACTACAGGCACAAATACCCTCATTTTAGGTTCGATTTTCTTAGCCAACTGCCAGTTTTCTTTTTCTGTTGACTTGCGAAGTTGACTTGCAAATTCAACAATAGGATCTTTTTCACCAAAGTTAGTTAAAGCAATCATAGAACGATTTGATACACTATAGTGAAAATAAACCTCTTTAAAAGGATTTGACTTGTCGAACTTACTAGGAACAACACGAATAATTTGTTTACCTACTGAAGGCTTCCAGAAATTTTTAGCTCTTTCTTCTTTGTTTTGAGAGCCACCCTTCTTATTTTGAAGGGAATTTAAGCGATTTTTAATTGAATTGATATCCATAACTATATATTTTATGTAACTATTGTAATAAAAAAGTTTTTAAAAACCAATTATAAATTGATTATTTTGTAGATTTTTGTTTCTATTATTCTTAAATCAGGACCTTGTGTTAATAATACACTGTTTCTGTAGTCAGGCCAATTTACCATAAAACTATTGTCTATAATGCCATTATTTAGTTGTTTTATTAATGTATTTAAAGCATTTATGGTATAAAGAGTATTACTTTCCTTTTTCCTATGTACTAAAATTGTGTTTTCAGGAATTTCATTTGTGCCTGTTTCTGTATTAATATTATAAGTAATCAAGTATTCTGTTGTTTGAGGACTTTCTAACACAAACATTTTATCATACATGATACTGTATCTGCTAGTAATACTAGCTATAGTATCTAGTAACTTATTATGAGCAGTAAATGAGCAAAGTAGCTTGTTTTTCATTGAACTAAAGTCTATACTACTTATAAATATTGAATAGTTGTTATAAACATCTAATGTATTCATAATTTATTACTTTCATTTCTATTCCCAATGCAATTTACACATCCATATTGGTTAGATATTTCTGTTGTTTTATATAAAGGTTGGAGATTTGTATAATGAAAACATTCTTTTTGTTGTGATTCTTCAATAAAATTAAAACTACTAACAGGTTTTATATGATCAATTTCCCATATTTCTCCCCAGTTTTCCCAAGTCATTCCATTTAAAAATTGATTTTCAAGATGTAATTTTAAATTTTCAACAGAACATCCAATTAAATCTAATATAGATGATTTTTTTGGAATTGTTTTTAATGATATATTAAAATAATTTCTTAAATTCAATTTAAGTTTAAAATCTAAATCATTATTATATCTATTTTTTCTTCTTTGATTTTTCTTCTTTTTATTTTTTTCTTCCCATTCTTTTACATTATTTTTAATAGAATTTTGGTATAAAATATCTTCTTTATATCTTTTTTTATTATTTTGTTTTACTTGTTCTTTGTTTTTTTCTCGTCTTTGTTTATTAAGTAATTTATAATCATCCGTTTGTTTTATATTTTCCCATTTCCATTTAGAAAATTGTTTTATTTTTATCAAAAACTCATTTTTATTATTAATAAAATCTAAATTAAATTCTTTAATAAATTTTAAATACCATTTATCTTTTTTAGATAAAGATATATAATATTGTATTTTTTTACAGTTTTTACATCTATTTTGGTAACCATCAATTTCTTTATTGTTTAAAGAAAATAAACATATATCAATATTTTTATTACATCCTAAACAATATTTTTTATCCATTTAAACCGTAATTAATTCCTCTTTTCATTTTAACACTAAATCCACCACTTTCCATTATGTTTTTTATTTCTTTTATTGTTTCAATACCATCTTCTTTACTAAAATCAATCAATATTGAGTCATATAAATATAATATAACCTTAGATTTTTTTCTATCCAAATAATCTAACACTTTACTTACCAGTTCTACGTTACTTTTAGTTTCTAAAGATTGGACATAATAATTAAATATTTTAGTTGGATTTAATTCACTAGACTTTAAAATAAATCTGCCATTTGCCAATTTCATTTTTTGTTCTTGATTGTAAACCAACCACATTTTTTTAATTAGTTGGTTTACTTCTTTAAAAAACGTTTTTTCTTTAAATTCTTCTCTAACGCCTCCATAGAGATTTTTAAATGTAATTTCTTTCGCTTCAGTCTCTGATACGCCGAGTATTTCCGCCAAATCTGAATAAGGGGCATTAGTAAATTTAATGTTACAAAGACTAGCGATAAGACTAGGATGATAAGCTGTGAAGTCGAATTCAATAAAATAATCATTGGTAGGGATAAATGAAGATCTCGCGCCATTTTCTTTAGGAAGTGCGGCGAAATTTATGTTGTTAAATGTATTTGATGGTCTTGTAGTTAAGTTGTAAAGATTATATAAAGAATGTATTTTATTTTTACTAATAGAGTACTCTTCAAATGTAGGTTCAAAGTGATGATTGAATTTAGACGGAGTAATTTTTATTCCTTCTTGTTCTATTCTTTTAAAAGTTGTTGTGTATTCGTTGTCAAACCAAGTTAATGGTCTAAAATTTAAGTATTGTTTGATTTTTTCAAAAATACGATTCCATTTTTCTAAGTGTTTAACAACAGGAATAATAGCATTTATGTTGTTTCTAAAATAATGTTCTCTGTAAAAATGAACATGAACTGGTGTGTTACATTCATCTGACTTGAATTGTTTGTTGGTTTGATTTAAAATTTGAAACTGAATATCTGTTGATTTTATTGTTTCAGGAAAAAAATAATCGTGAAACTTTTTGTCTAACAAGTAAACTATTTTATGTTTTGATAAAAAGTCCAACACATCAGACCAATTTAAGTTGAATGTTTCTGAGTGGTTTATAGGAATTATGTGGCCTTTACTGTTTAAACACTGGTAGTACAATGCTACTACATTAGTAAATTTAGGATGAAAATTATCATTGCCACAAATCAACTGAACAAAACAACTGTCTGTACAGTATTCTTGTAGTTTGTCTAGTTGTAATTTTGTTTCTATAATAGCATGCATAACCTTTATTGATAAAATAAAAAAAGGCTTGGTAAAAACCAAGCCCTCTTAATTAAGTTAACATTTTATTTTTTATTAATTGCATTATTCGTTTCATGTTATTTTCATCTTTTGTAAGATTAGGATTCATATTAGGAAATATACCATAAATTATAAAATCTCTTACTTCTTGTGGAGTATTAAGATAACTTAAAAGTTTTTTTAAAGTAGGAAATCTTTCAATAGTATCTAATACTCTTTTAACATCGGGATCTTGTTTAACATCAGAATCTTGTTGTTTTTGTTCAGCTTCTTTAACTACTGAGTAATTAATTTTTGGATTAGAGGATGCAGTTGAAGTTGAATAAAATTTAGGAATATCAGATGTAACTTTATCAATTCCTGCTCTAAGATTTGCTTGTGATTTTCGGAAATCAGGATCAGTCATTTTAAGTATAGCTGCTGATAACTCTGCTGCATCTTCTACATTTCTAATGTCATTTTTGATTTTTTGTTTTAGTTCAGAAGGTATGTTTTTTATTATATTAGTTGCATCAGTTGTTATTTTTTCTGTAGGTTTTTGAGATTGATCTCCTCCTAACTTATACATAGCTGTTATTAATTTAACAATAGCATCTTTATTTACTTTAATTGCATCAACAGTAACACCTAATTTAGCTAATTTATCATCCATAGCATCTTCAGCTAGTACCATTTCAGCCATACCTGATCTTTGAAAAGATCTATATTTTGTTTTTTGTCTTGGACCTAAATCTACTCCTAAAATTGAAGCCATTTTATTGATTAAAACATTAGGACTTTGTCTAATTAATTCAATAGTAGGTTTAGTTTCTGCATTTAATTCAAGATTAGGATTAGCTATTTTTAATAAAGCTACAATTTCCATATTTCTATTTTGAGATTTAATAGCTTTATCTGCTATTTCTTCGCCTTTTGGATTGGTATAATCTGATGGAGTAAGTTTACGACCGCCACCGCCTGTTCCTTTGTCGTCTTTTCTAGGACGTTCTTCGCCTGTTCCTTTGTCGTCTTTTCTAGGACGTTCTTCGCCTGTTTCTCCATCTGGTCTTTTTATATCAATTCTTTGACCCATGTCTTTAACCCCTCTACCAGTCACTGCTGCTAATGGATTCCATAATTTTAAAGGAGCTTTAGTTCCACCATCTGAATCAACATCATAATCAATAAAAAAACCTTGGTCAGCTGAATAATTTGCTGGATTATGTCTTACTTGAGAGTCTGTGTCTCCAGTTTCTGTGGTTGTTTGGAAAACAACTTTAACATCTTTTCCTAATTTATCTTGTACTGTTTTAGTAACTCTTTTTTCAACTTCTTTATTTACTTTTTTATCACCATAATCAGCTCTTAAACCTTTTAAGTTTTTCTTACCATCATTAGCTGTATTGTCTGTGTCTTTTGGATCACCATCATCATAAGGATCTAAATTTGAATTAAGACCTACTGTTTTTCCTTTTATAGTAATAGTTTTACCAATACCTTTTTTAGCAGACAAATCTTCTATTTGTTTTAATACAGATTTAACACCTTGTTGAATAGTCCATTCTTTTTGGTCTGGT
>Ga0172362_10004165_pt1 | contig 12526 bp, 15 predicted proteins | sample LakKivs1_kivu2a2_FD_114534 | JGI IMG/M metagenome (GOLD analysis project Ga0172362, IMG submission 114534) | Sediment microbial communities from Lake Kivu, Rwanda - Sediment s1_kivu2a2 | ecosystem: Environmental > Aquatic > Freshwater > Lake > Sediment | place: Rwanda: Western Province, Lake...
ACTTTCGCAATAAGGTCATCCGCACCTTTGACGTTCAAGTAAGTTTCTTGCTGACCTGCGAAAGATGCGTCAGGCAAATCCTCAGCTGTGGCACTTGACCTCACAGCCACAAAAACGTCCTTCAAACTGAGCTTTTTATTCAGTTCTCTGTAGGCAGATTTCACTGCGTTTTCAATTTCCTCGGGCACAGCGGATTTTTCGATAAGTTTGCGTATTTTCTTTGACGCTACATCATATTGTTTTGGATCATTTTTGTCGGTGACTGTTTCGTTAATTATCTCGTATATTTTTTCCGCTATATGCGTGTCTTTTATGAATTTTTCGTAGCTGTAGGCTGTCACTGCAAATCCAGGAGGAACAGGCAATCTAGCGCTTATCATTTCGCCGAGGTTAGCGTTCTTGCCTCCTACCAAAGGGATGTCTGTTTTTCTCAGATCGTCAAACCATATGACTAATTCTTCTTTTTTTGGCGCTTTCAAGTCGTCTCCATCTCCGCTTTATCAGCTACGTCTGGAGGTTGTATTTTTTCAACTGTTATTTTGCAGGGGATAGGGAGTTTTGCGCTTCCGCGTTTCAGGGATTCTTTAGCCGTTTCTACGGCGTTGGCTTTAACTTTAACCGTTATAATTGTCTGGTCGGTTTCTACGCGGGCTGCCGTGCCGATGGCTTTTCCGAAAGACCTGCGCATACCCTGTTGAAGTCTGTCAGCGTGAGCTCCAAAAATCATCTTGTTTTCTCTTAGAATAATGTGAGGGTATGGATGAATCTGGAGAAGGTAATCGTTGACCAGTTTATCCATAAGTAGGCGGTTCGTTGCCACGCGTGCTGCTTCCAAGGCGCTATGCCGAATTTGAGCCTTTTTTAACGCTACGAGTTTCGCTTCGACTTCAAAGTTTCCCTTCGTATCCCCCATTGTGAACTTGTTTATTTTTGGGGGTGGAAAACCCTTTGCAAACTTTTTTCTCGTGTAAGCTTGCCCTTTTACTGGACGATAATTTCTTGCATGCATAAGCATCCCTTTTTTAGCATACATCCTAAGCGATATTTAAACGATTTGTAACTAATCAGTTTGAACTTTGAACGCTTTTCAAAGTGTTATGTTTAAGCGGGCTGCGGTTTTTGAGCCGAGAGCGGTCATCAGCTTATATATTTAGTGATGGCTTTAACTCGTGTGAAAATGCGTACTCAGGTCTTTATTCCAGGTAAGAATTGGAGGTTATCGCTAGCGGAGCTTGCGTCGTTTCTGGAAGCGAGAAAAGTCAAGTTTGAAGTGCATTCATTTTCGAAAGAGTTTTTTGTAGTCAGAACCGAGGAGGACAGGGGCTTCGGGGCTATTGCGGATTTGGGCGGGTTCATTAAAATCGGTGACGTAACTGCGACGTTTGAAACGAAGAGCGTAAAAGAAGCGGTCTTTCAGAAAAACAAGGAGGCAAGAGTGCTAATTAGCAGGAATGTTGCAGTCAGCGGTCTAATTGATGGCATGCTCGAAACGGCGTCTGGCAAAACTGTTTTTGGAGTGAGCGTTTACTGCGCAGAAAGCTCTTTGCGCCCGGTTTCCAGAAGCATCCAAAGATTTGTGGGAAGCGCTGTAAAGCGTGAGTTGGCAGAGTATGGCAGGAAATCAAAGTTTATGGGGTTCGCCAAAGACAGGAAGCATCCTCAGCTGAGCCATGTTGAAGTTCTAAAGAAAAACATGGTTGGAAATAGGGCGGAGATACTATTCTGCATAGGCAAAGAGCAGACGTTTGTTGCCGCTACCGTAGCGGTGCATAACCCGTTTGAGTTCCAGAAGCGTGACATGGACAAACCTGTCCAGCGCAGGATTTTCGCCATTCCTCCGAGGCTTGCAAGGATCATGATAAACTTGGCCGCTTGCACAGAGGGAAAAGTGCTGCTGGATCCGTTTTGCGGCGTTGGCACGATTCTCCAAGAAGCGCTGTTGTCTAAGGCGAAAGTAATCGGCGTTGACATTAATAGGTGGTGCGTCGAGGCGGCTAGGCGGAATCTGGAGTGGCTCAAGGACGAGTATTCGCTGGAAACCGCGGAGTACAGAGTTCTTCAGGGAGATGTGCGCAGGCTATCCCAGAAGATAGGGTGGGAACAGGTTGACTGCGTCGCAACAGAGCCTGATTTAGGTCCTGCGCTGCGTCAAGTTCCTACCACGTCGTACGCTGCGAGAATTGTTGGAAAGTTGGAGCCTTTGTATTATGGTTTGTTGGAGGAAGCGTACAAGGTGCTGAAGAGGGATGGGCGTTTGGTTTTGGTGTCGCCTTACATCAAGACGCGTTCAGGGAACCCTGTCACCATGGGAGTTGAGGGAAAAGCGCTGGAGATAGGCTTTGAAAGAGTGTATCCTTTTAAGAGAGGGCTTTTCGCTGAAGATTCCTTTGTGCCCGAGAAGTTGATGGCGATGACTTCGCTTGTTGATGCTGAAGAGAGGCATAAGGTCGCCAGGGAAATCCATGTTTTCCAAAAGTGAACGTCTATGCTTGGCGGTTGTTTAGGTTTATTAATTTGTTTTGTAAACTATGTTTAGACTGTGCAGGATAGGGAAATCATTGACTGGTGAATCAAGGCCTGATTGGGACAGGTACTTCTTGGATCTGTGTGAGGCTGTTGCTAGGCGTGCTACGTGCGATCGGGGGAGAAGCGGTTGTGTTATCGTTAAAGATAAGCGGATTATGACCACTGGTTATGTTGGAGCGCCTTCGGGTTTGCCTCATTGCGATGAGGTTGGGCATGACATGCGGAAGGTGATAGATTATAACGGTAATATCAGTCAGCACTGTGTGCGCACGCTTCACGCTGAGCAAAACGCGATTATTCAAGCGGCTAGGTTTGGCATTCCTCTTGAGGGGGCAACGCTTTTCTGCAAGATGACGCCGTGCAGAACCTGCGCGATGATGATAATAAATGCTGGCATTAAGCGTGTGGTTTGTGAAAAACGTTATCACGCTGATGCGGACACGATAGAGATGTTTAAGCAAGCTGGCGTCGAGCTATTTGTAATGAATGAAGAAATCGAAGAATACGACCAACAGTGAAGTTTTCTCAGCTGCATTTGGCAAGATTTTTTTGGCAGCGGAGCTGTGCGCGTAGCACTGTTGTGCTCGAAACAGTCTATACCCCCCTTATATAAAGACTGAATTGTGGAGCTAATCTAGCGGAGATACACAAGATTCAAGTTTTGTGTCATGGAGCTTCGCTTAGAAAGTACTGTGTCGACTCATTATGAGGGACAAAAGAGGGCAAGGTTTGTTAGTTCATTGGTGGTTCGGAGGTGTACCATTTTATGATTTCTGCTATCGCCTTGTTCGAGTAGCCTATCTCCTTCAAAACCGCCTTTAAGTCGTCCACTGTTTCAATATCCACTGGCACCACCAGAGTACATTTAGTTTCAATACGTATTTAACTTTTCATTCCGAAATCGGAATATGTCATAAACCTTACATAAACGCCTTCAGAATAGGAATTTGAACATAGTTATTCGTGCAGATATCCCTATATTGCTCGCTGAAGTTCTGTTCACGACAGAGCGGCATATAACGCTTGAAGGAACCGATGCCAAATGATAAATCAGAAGCAGATTGTTGAAGCTTTAATGACGCCGGAAGCATACGACGAAGATGCAGGCAGCATTAAACTGGTCCAGACCCACATATCTTTCGTCGTTCTGACAAGCAATTTTGCCTACAAAGTGAAGAAGGCGGTAAACCTCGGCTTCTTGGACTTCACTACGCTTGAAAAGAGGCGTTTCTTCTGCGAGAAGGAATTGGAGCTTAACAGACGGCTGTGCGGAGACATGTACTTGGAGGTTGTTCCCATCAACAAAGCCGATGCCATCAAGATAAAGGGCGAAGGGGAAACGGTTGAGTACGCGGTGAAGATGAAGCGGATGCCTCAGGAGAGGATGATGAGCAAGCTTCTTGAAGAGAACAAGGTGGATGAGAGGCTTGTGGACAGAATAGCAAAGATCACCGCGGAGTTCCATTCAAAGGCGGAGACAGGCAGGAGGATAAGCGAGTTCGGCTCCTTGGCGATAATAGGAACTAATTGGAAGGAGAATTTCGAGCAAACCGAGGAATACGTTGGCAAAACAATATCCACTGAGGAATTCAAGCTAATCCGCGAAAGAGTCGAGGATTTCATGAAACGAAGCACAGCGCTTTTTGAGAAAAGGATGGCGGAAAACCGCGTCAGAGACTGCCACGGAGACATCCATTCGGGCAACATCTTCGTAACAAACGGAATCTACATTTTCGACGCCATAGAATTCAACGAAAGATTCAGGTATTCCGACGTTGCCGCTGACGTGGCTTTTCTAGCCATGGACCTAGACTTCAGAGAACGAGCCGATCTGTCTGACTTCTTCATTGATAGATATATCAAGTATTCTGGAGACCAAGAGCTGACGAAACTTCTTCCCTTCTACAAGTGCTACCGAGCCTACGTACGCGGCAAAGTTGTCAGCTTCAAGCTCAAAGACCCCAATGTACGTAGTGAAGAAAAAAACACAGCGGAAAAAGAGGCAAAAGCATACTTCAAACTAGCCGCCACCTATGCGAAAGCACTCTAAGTTCATTTAGAGCCTAAATTGGTCAGCGACATAGTCTGGGACAGCCACCGTTCCCATAACGATTGGTTTTTGGTGGCAGTCGCTTCCTCCAGTCACCATTAAGCCATGTTCTTTTGCAAACTTTAGGTAATGGCTCGTTGTCTGGGCGTCGCTTCTCGAGTGCCAGCACTCCACGCCATCAATGAACTGTAACATCGCTTCCTCTATTATCGCGGTCTGCTCGGGCAAAGATTTGGTCAGCGCCACGAGCGAAGTGCCATGGGGGTCGTTGGGGTGAGCTATGACTATTTTTCCGCCTGCGTTGTGCACCAGCTTGGAGGCTTCGTTGAGGTAAAGGGGATACTTGGGAACGTCGCAGCGCACTAGGTACTTGTCGAAAGCCTCCTGCCTGTTTCGGACAATTCCCTTCTTTACCAGATAGTCCGCGATGTGAGGTCGCCCGAGCACGCCGTCAACGGAAGCTTGAATCTCCTCAAAATCCTTCTTCGTTAGCTTTTCAATTCCTTCCTTTTCAAACTCCGCGTTAAGATTGCGTAGAATCTTGGCGGCTCTTTCCTCGCGATAATTCGCCATCTGCTGAAGCTTATCCGCTAACGTCCTGTTCTCTGCGTCAAATTGGTAACCCAAGAAATCCAGCGACACCGGCTTGCCCGCGCGGTATTTCGGATGCGAGAAGGTCACGTTCAATTCAACGCCGGTAACATAGCGGATTCCAGCTTTCTTTGCCAACGCTATGGCTATCTCTTGGCAGCCGATCGAATCGTGGTCTGTTATCGACATGAACCCGATATTTCTGCGTTTGGCTTCCTTGATAATTTCTTCAACCGTGAAAGCCCCATCGGAACTTTGCGAGTGAATGTGCAAGTCTATTATCATGGAACTGCCCAGTTACCTTTTTTCCATCCCGATAATGTACCAGTCCTCGGGAGGATCGTGGCACGTGTCAACCGTCAAGTGCACTATTTTGAGCTGCGGATAGCGCGTCTTCAAGTCGTCCAGGTCAACGGGTTCAAACTTGCGCTTGTTGGCAAGATACGCCTCCACGGTCAAAGCGTTTGACTCATACTTCTCCTTAGTTCTTCTTTTGATACGCTCAACTGACACTTCTTGCGGACAGCTGGTTTCAAGTATAACAAAAGTCATGCCGTGTTTTGCCGCAATCTCAGCCGCGCGCCTGCGCAGTTCCTGCGTTACAAAAGTAGCATCCAAGATAACGTCTTTGCTCTTCCCCGCAAGCTCGTCTGCTCGGCGGAACATTTCATCATAAACAGACAACCGTTTGCTCATGTTTCCTGCAACTTTCGGGTCAAACACGTCTTCGTTCTTGAGAACCTCCAATCGGATTAAGTCGCTTCGAAGGATGAGGTACCCCTTGATCTTTGACACTTCCTCTGAAGTCTCTGTTTTCCAAGTTGCTGGAAGCCCGCACGTGATCAGCAGAGTCCCAGGCCCTAACTCAGTTTTAATAAACTCGGCGAAAGGTTCCCTCAACTGCACACCTCTCACAGTTAAGTTCAGATTTAAACGTAATTAAACCTTTCCAGCAAGGAAACTGCTTGAGAGATAATTACACTTACAAGGTCAGAGGCAAAGCTAAATAGTTAGGCAATAATTCTTTTCTGAAAAGAAGGAAACCATAATGGAAGAATTCCAAGTTAAAGACAAGTCTCTCGCGCCGCAAGGCTATCTGCAAATCGAGTGGGCTTCAGCTCACATGCCCGTGCTGAACCATGTCAAGCGCAGGTTCAGCAAGGAACGACCGCTGAAAGGCCTAATTCTAGGAGCGTGCCTGCACGTAACCAAGGAAACTGCTGTCTTAGTGGATACACTGATGGCTGGAGGCGCTCAAGTTGCTTTGTGCGGTTCCAACCCACTGTCCACACAGGATGATGTAGCCGCGGCGCTGGCTGAAAAAGGCGTCCACGTTTTTGCAGAGCGAGGACAGACAACCGAAGAATACTACTGGTGCATCGACAAGGTGCTTGACTACAAGCCGGTGATAACCCTTGATGACGGCGCCGACCTCGTCGGCACACTGCACAGCAAACGGACAGAAGCGCTGGCAAGCGTTAAGGGCGGAACCGAAGAAACAACCACAGGCGTAATTCGGCTGCGAGTGATGGAAAAGGCTGGAAGCCTCAAATACCCGATCATAGCCGTAAACGACGCTTACACGAAATACCTATTCGACAACCGTTACGGAACGGGCCAAAGCACGATGGATGGCATCCTGAGAGCCACAAACACACTTATAGCAGGCAAAACCTTCGTGGTTTGCGGCTACGGCTGGTGCAGCAGAGGCATAGCCATGCGAGCCCAAGGAATGGGCGCAAACGTCATAATAACCGAAGTGAACCCGCTAAGGGCGTTAGAAGCAGCAATGAACGGTTTCCGCGTCATGCCCATAGCTGAAGCAGCAACCGCAGGCGACATATTTGTAACCGCCACGGGAGACATCAACGTCATACGCAAAGAGCACATGCAGAAAATGAAAGACGGCGCCATAATCGCCAACAGCGGCCACTTCAACGTGGAAATAAGCCTAAAAGACTTGGAAGAACTGTCAGAAGCCAAAAGAACGATGCGGCCTAACCTTGTGGAATACAAGCTGAAAGACGGCAGAAAACTTTTCCTTTTAGCGGAAGGAAGACTTGTAAATCTGTCCGCGGCGGAAGGCCACCCGTCAGAAGTAATGGACATGTCTTTCGCAAACCAAGCATTATGCGTAGAGTACATGGCTAAAACTGCGAAAATGCCGCCAAAAGTTTACACAGTTCCCAAAGACATAGATGAAACCGTTGCTGAACTTAAGCTCAAGTCTATGGGTATAAAAATCGACGAACTCACGCCTGAACAGAAAAAGTATTTGGCGGCATGGGAAACTGGAACTACATAGCAAGAGTATATCGGTGGTTATGGTAAACTTTAAATGGATTAAGATAATAACATGGCTTATAAGTGGTGAAACACATGAGTAAAGATCAAGCAATAGGTGGAGCGATATTCATCGTGTGCATAGTTGTCGCCATAGGCTACTTGGTAACATTGTTCTATCCAGCATGGCTCAGCGTTTTTGGACTGGAAACCACGGATTCAGCATTGGCAAACTATCAATTCTGGGTGATTGCGGTGCCAGTCTTCATAGCTTTCGTCGCCATAATGTTCATCGGCGCATGGATTGGTTGGACAATGGCTACTACGCCGCCGCCGAAACCCATTGAAGAGATCACGACGGAAATCGAGGAGAAGAAAGAAGAGGAACCAGCAGAAACGAAAATGCCAGAAGAATCTACAGAAGAAAAGACGCCGAAAAAGAAAAGTTAAACCCCAAGAATTCTACCAGCTAACACCTAAAACACCCCAATTCTACAGTTTTTTTAATTTTAGGAAACTTGTAAAACAGTGAGGGTTACAGTCCAAACATTTTGAAACCGAAATATAACCCAGCACTAACTATGGCAGAGACTATGAACAGGATTAAAAGAACCCTAGGAGAAAACGAAGCGAAAAAGCCTTCCTCACTTTTAGGTTGCACATCATATTCTTTGATTTCATGTGTCACGGCGCCAACGCGAACAACAGCAGTGAATTTCTTTGTCTCAACCTCAACGGTGTAAACTTCTCCTTCCAAAGAAACCCGCTTAGGCTTCAAACCGCCCTTATGACCAAGTCTCTTCAAAAAAGCAGTAGTCATAGTGGTAACTACTTCAGCGTTCAATTTCTTCGATTGAGCAGTCGCAGAAGTAATAACTTCTGGAACGGTTTCTTGCGAAGTCACCGACAAACGTACTGTCTCCTAGCTATGCTTTAGAAACTAACGGGCGCGTTATAAGGAGGTGTGTGTATCACGAAGAACCGACCCTTACTCCTTCATTTTCTTGAGCATACATGCAACTATGTCCTTGCACATCATACACTCGTCCGGAATCTGCTCTTTTGACGATCTTTCACTCAGATAGCCAAGGTGGTGGAGACACTCAGATGGCGCCTCAGGCATTTCAACCTTTTCTTCCACATGCGGCACCGTCTCTTCAATTTCAGGTTCAGTTTCTTCTGGTTCAAAGGGTTCTGGTTCGGGTTCTGGTTCATCATAGGTGACAGTTGACTTCTCATACGGCTTTATTTCGGTTAAACAGTACGGGCACGCGTAGTAGGGTTCCTCAGTGTCTTGTTGCAGATTTAAAGCCCTAAGAGGTTTAGTGAACACTTTGCCACAAGAGGCGTTCGGGCAAGTAAATGTGCTACTTTTTTTGGTTTTCGCTTCAATATGGGATATGGCTAGCCCTCCTGTAGAAGTAAGTATGAATTACCCGTTTATAGTGTTAATGAATTCAAAATAAGTATCCACTATTCAATGTTGCATTGCTGTGCGGGAGAAGCAAGCTTTTTGAGGGCTTCAACGCCTGCGGCGTAACCCGAAGCTATCAGAACATCGCCTAATTGAATTTTTGCGTCAGATTTTGGGCGTAAACTTTTTTCGCCGCGTTTTATGGCTAGGATCCACAAGCCTGTTTCTTCGTGCACCCGCGCTTCTTTCAGCGTCTTGTCAATAAGTGGAGAACCCTCTGTCACGCAAGCTTGGGTAACAGTTTCTTCAGCTTCCCGTATGGCTATCTTCAACACTGGATGGGGTTCAATGCCTCTCAGGACAACTTCAGCTATCTCAGCCGCAGCGTCTGCGATTTTTTCGGTCGCCACACCCAAGCGGATAAGCCCTAAAAAGCCAGAAGCCTCTTCTTTCTTAAAATCGCTTGTCAAAGCCAGCAGCTCAAATTCTGTATGCAGCTTATCCACGCACTCCTCAAGGCGTTGCACTTCTTCAGCCAATTCTTTGCTGTTCAACATGAGTGATGAATAAGCCAAGTCAATCATAAGCTCAGAGGTGTCCTTGAGCTCAACGAACCGCGCCACGATCTCTTCAAAAACTTCGTGCCTCTGCTCCACCATCGCTAGTCCTCCAATTTGGTAAGTCTGCCTTCTGCTAAATCTTTAAACTCCTTAATGCCCAGGGGGGCTCCGCGTGTTATTAGAATGTCTCCGAGAAAAATACGTTCAGTTTCGTCAGGGTCCAGTATCCAGTCTTTGTTTCGGCGGATGGCGATTATGTCAACGCCCATTCTCGCAGCCAAATCAAGTTCATCTATCCGTTTTCCAGCTATCACCGAGCCTTCCTTGACGGTTGCCTTCATAAGGCGCTCTTCAACTTTTTCGAAAATCTCGCCAATTATCGGGTGAATGCCGATGTTGCGCGTTACTATCGCAGCGATGTCTGCGGCGGCATCCGAGATTTTATCCGCGGCAGCCGCTACCGATGAAACACCTACCAAGGTTTCCGCGTCTTTGGCGTCTCTAGCGGCAATCATGATTTCCATGTCTAAAAGATACGCCAAAGTGTCAATGCGGCTTTCAAGTTCTATAACGTCTTCGGCGAGTTCCTTGTCATTGAATAAAGCGGCGGAATAAGCCAAGTCAATCATAAGTTCTGAGAGGTTCTTCATTTCCACCAGAAGATCGCTGACTGGGATGGGTTTGTATTCTATCTTTTCAAATTGTGGCATACTTTTGATTGGCGCTCCGCAGTTAGATATTGGTCGTGGAATATTTTAATTATACTCTTCAAGTTATCCAATCAAGAGTAACGCCACGAGCAAAGCGATTGAGGTCACGCTGTCGGCAAAGGAACTCTCGATGGGAATAACAAAATTGTCAGGGTCTAAACCTCGTTTGAAGGTCAGTATCGAAATTGAATACGACAAAAGTACTATTGCGGCGACAGCAATGACGTTAGCAATCAACAAAATAGAGATGAGACCCAGAAAAGAGGACAACGAGAAAACGCCGTTTATGGCCAGAGATAGAACCGCTAAGATAACAAACACCATAAGGGAAGCAGACCAAGCACTAAAAATGTTCTTGGCATGGCTTCGCATTGAAAAAAAAGAAGGAGTAAGCAGCCCTAAGGCAAGTTTTGTTGTGGCAGTGGAACCCACAACGGAGCCGACGTCACCGATCATGTCAATTAGAGCGGGATAGACCGTGAAAACTTCTTTCCGGTCCGCCACAAAATAACTTATTTGTTTAAGAACCGTTCCTGTTACGTTAACCACAAAAGCCACCAGAAGCATTGTAGTCATAGACTCCTTGATGGTTTTGATGAAACCCATGTCATGTATGTCCTTAGGCAAGATGCACAAAACAAGAAAACCGAAAGCCAAAGCAATAGCAGCAATTATCCAGCTACCCAAGTAACTGGAAAAAAATAGGCTGATAACGCCTATGTAAAAGAGTGTTATGAAGATGTCAGCGAAAGTTGACATGATTGGATAGACCACGATGTCAGGATCTAAACCTCGTTTAAACGTAACAAAAGCCACTTTTATCGTTACCAAAGAAAGAACTATACCAATAGCCATAGTTGCCACAACAACGGACAAAATCGCGGGAAAATCAGCAAAGGTTATACCCCAAAACAGACTCCCGAAAACAATGGCGATGCTGCTCATCGCAATGCAAGTTGCCAAAGTTATAACGACCAAGGCTTCAAACAGCTTGTAAAAACTATTTGTGTTCCTAAAAAACCTAGGATACATAGTGCCGAGATGCAACGCCGTGCTTAAGCGACCGCTCAGCAAGCCTCCGATAACTCCTTTCGAGCTCACTATGGCAGGGTAAATGGCTATAGCCCATGGTGAAAGCAGAAAAATCCCAAGCTGAGAAGCGACCATGAAGCCGGCGATTAATCCGCCAATATCGAAAACATATGCTACCGACGTTTCTTTGAGCATCCTCATGAAGCTTTGCGAAATGTACGCGTGGGACAAAGTCTATTGCCTCCCCGATATTGTTGTATCAAAAGCCTTAGAAGAAAAAAAACGGGAAGGCGGAAAAACCACGAAAAAAAGTTTTGGCATGTAATTAAGTGGTTTAAGGCAACATGGTAGCGCGGTATGTGGCGCTAGCGCTAGAAGAGCATTGAATTGACGATTGGAAGAGTAGACTACTCTCATTTTGTTCCCCTTGGCGTCGTTCGTTTTCAGCCATCCACAGGCACCTCTCTAACAGCAGTGTGTGCATGTGGGCTGCCAAATACCACTTCAACTTGCACTCCTAACTTTTTACTGAGAAGCTGAATATCGCTTAAATAACTTTCTAAGAATGATTTAGAATCCATACCACAGCTTCACAAGCGTTTTAATCATTAACACCTGAAAAGTATTTTTGCGAAGAGCTCGAAGTGTGAATCCAAATGTATTCGGCATGGATAAAAATTGACGATAGCTTGCCGTGGATAGAACTTGAGGAAGCATTCCAAACCAAAGCTGAGGCACAAAAGGCAGTGAAAGAAATACTGAGTAAAGCTAAAATAAAGATTTCTAAACTGCCAAAACAAGAAAAGCAGATAAAAGCTACGATAAGAGTTAGGCATTAAAACAGTAGAAGCGCCGTGTTGTTTAGGGAAGCCGGAGCTTTTTAACGTGTCTTCTTTGGTTGATAAACACACCATGGGTCTTCAGTCAAATAGTCTCCTTTTAACTCTGCAGGTTCATGCAGGTCGCCGCAGTAGTCTATAAAATCACTTGAAAGCCCATATGCGCGCGCACGGCAACCTCCGCATAAAGCGCGGTACTCGCAGGCGCCGCACTTGCCTTTCAAAGCGTTAAAGTCCCTTAAGGTTTTGAACATGTCTGAATTGAACCAAATTTCCTTGAATGATTTCTCGCGTATGTTGCCGAGTTTAATTGGAAGATAGGGGCACGGAGTGATATCGCCGTTGGGATAAACGCGGCAATAGTATAATCCTGCAAGGCAGCCTCGAATCCAACGGCTCATGTCCAGACCCATGTCCTTCGCGATCCGCATGAATTGGGGTGCACATGAAGGTCGCACGTTAAGTTTGTGTTTGGCAACTCTTGCGAAGGTTGTCTTAATCATGTTTTCGTATTTAGCGGG
>Ga0172362_10004166_pt1 | contig 12525 bp, 10 predicted proteins | sample LakKivs1_kivu2a2_FD_114534 | JGI IMG/M metagenome (GOLD analysis project Ga0172362, IMG submission 114534) | Sediment microbial communities from Lake Kivu, Rwanda - Sediment s1_kivu2a2 | ecosystem: Environmental > Aquatic > Freshwater > Lake > Sediment | place: Rwanda: Western Province, Lake...
AAACCCTGGCAAAGGGACTAGCCCCTTTGCAAACCCTTTTATGATGCCAGAGGGTAGATAATATGGCATCTAGGCATTCGATTTAGAAGGCAATTTTTGGTCTTGATTTTGGGGTCCACTTTATATTTCCGATCCCATCCAGCTTTAGATCTTTTGTTCTTTATGCCTGCTTTTGTTTTCTTGTCTCCCTTGAGTATATTCAGCGTAGCTCGCCTGATCACAGAAAAATTTTCTGCACCATGATCTTTGCAAATTTTGCAATTATCCTCACCGTAGGAAACATCTAATTGCCAATGTAGCTTGTTTTCCACTGCCCAATGACTTCTAATTGCGTAAGCCAATTTAGCCGCATCTGATGACAAGCTTGATAGGTAATATCGCTTCTCAACTGTACAAGCGCCTTTTTGGGTTCGCGTGCTTTTCAAACAAACTATACTTCTTAGATCTTTCCATTCCTTTTTTTGAGGTAACCAGTCAATGTCATCTATAGACCATACTTCGCGTTGTTCTCGTCTGCCACGAGAGCTTTCCTCATTTTTATAATAATCGCATCCACAATCTTCAGGTTCTACAACAAGTGCTTGGTTAAAAAAGTTGTCGACCTCAGCATGCAAGCTACCTTGATTGCCTTTTAAAGCGAGTACATAGTCTCCACCCTTATCGCGAATTGCTTCCGCTATGGTTTTTTGACAGCCAGCTGCATCAATTGTGACAATTGCTCCCTTTAGATCGAGCATTTCGATGAGTAGCGGGAATGCTGTAATTTCATTAGACTTAGCTTCAGTTGCTAATTGTCCCAATACAATATCATTCTCAGCAGAAAAAGCGCTTACTATATGGATAGCTTTTGTTCCACTTGTAGTGTCAGAAGAATTACATAACGTCTTGCCATCTAAAGCGATAACCCCTCCTACCACCTTTGCTACACTCTGGGTCCAAGCTATGAAACACTTTTGAAAGGCTTGTGGATCCAAATAACGAAAGAATCGAGACAGTGTATCATGAGAGGGTGCGCCATTAAGACAAATGTCAAATTGATTAAGCCATTCAATGTTAGAGCTAGCCCAAAGATTAACCTCAACCCAATCATCAGCACCGCATAAGATAGCTAAAATTGCTACAGTGATGAGATCAAAAAGATTATGGACTTGATTTCTTTCTTTTCGAGGATCGGGAATTATGGAAAAACAGGACATGATTGATGTTTGACGTAGTGATTTTTTTCTGACATTGTACAACCTCCAATTTAGGAGGTAAAGTCTTCAAAAAATCACACTAATGTCAAATCATTTCTTCATGCGATTTCCCTGCTATTTTTTAGGGGCTATATCATCTCACTTTTCATTGATAAAAGATCATTCTCGGATTCATAAAAATACGATCAAATCCTTTCTTAATCATTTGAGCATGCAACACAACATGTTCACATACTATCTGTCCATCCATCAAAGGATATTTGCTCGAACTCCTTGGGCATCCTTTTCTATAATAACGGTCAAACAGTCTCTGATAGGTAGGATATTTAGATAGTTTAGAATCATATAGTTCATTGACTTCTTGTGTAATAATTCCTGCATATCGACATCCTTTAAGGATTTCTCTTCGATAAACTCCAATACCACCAAATGCTGATTCTACAGGCACCATGGGATGTGATCTTTCAAACATTAAAGGACTTTTGAGAATAGTCTCCCAAAAAACATCCCCTATTCTTTCTGGTCCTACAGGCATCTGATAGTTTCTCCAAGCAAAATAGTCATACATTCTAAGAGAGTCATTTATACCATTTGCTAATATTGCATCCCATTCACAAGAACAATAAAAACTAGAAAGTATTCCTTCGATATCCCATGGCCTGGAACTATCCATGTCTACCATGATAAGATATTTATAATCATCGTAGACAGGCTGAAGAACTCTTTCTAAAACGCAATTTCTAGCATATGCAATCACATTAACATGTGATACGCAAGAGACCCCATCAACTGTTTGCAAGGTATACAATTCGGCAGGAGTAAAATTTTCTGTAACTACCATCACTCGAGGATTCGACATCATCCATTCATGCAATTTTTGTTTGGTTTTGTCTTGAGAATTGTTTTCATACACAAACACCTTATAATCCAAAAAACTAGAGCCTAACTTCTCTATGGAACCAATAGTCATATGAAGTTGTTTTTCTACATTTTTGCATACACCACAAACAATCACTTTTTCATGAATAAATGAAGCCTGTATTCCAATCATCCACCCTATGAAATGTGATATAAAAAAAAGCCGCATCAACACTCCTATTTTTTCATTTTTTGAAAAGCCGCAAACCCATGTCTTAATTTTGGCTGGCTACAAATTAATCTATAATTAGGATCCTGCCGTAATCTTTTAAAGCTATACCAGTTTTTGAACGCAAGAATATCATCTAAAACTATGTATTCCGCTCCATAAACCTCGTTTAAGTCTGCAAGCCCTGTGAATTCACTACCGTCTATTAATACTACATCAAACACTGTTATATTGTTTTCCTGTTTTATCAATTGGATGCCGTTTTGAGGGAGTTCAGAAGCTTTGAGATAATCAATATCCTGCTGTAACCAATCGAGAACCGTGTTCACAGGATACTGGTTTAGGACCGAATTATTTTCCTTCAAAAAACTCTCTATTTCTTGTTTTGAAGGAAAGGATTCAACAGGTACAGATGAAACGTTATAACAATAAATCTGAGAGCAGTATCTATAGCGCTCTTTCAAAGCAGCACATCTTGCCTTAGAAACCTCGATACAAAACAATTTTGGTTGATTTGTATTTTCCATAATACCCTTAACTAAGGACTCTGTACTACCTTCTCCTGCTGAAGATCCTATTTCAAGAATAGTAAACACCTTTTTCTTCTTGGCTAAGTTATATAGCACAGTAGACAGAGCATCATTTTTTATCTCACCAGGTATTAATAGGTCTAAACCTGATTGCTCCTTACCATGCATACTCATCATTGTTAATAAGAAAGTAAATACCAATAACATGATTGACCTTTTCTTCTCTTTCATCAATATTCCTCCAAATACGGTTTTACCTATCTGTTATTTACAACCACAGCAAAAAATTCACTTTTTACTGTGGAACTCTCTGCATAGTTTTTCGATATGCATTCTAAAGAAATGCATAAAAGTTTCCTTAGAAAATTGTTTTGCATGGGTCTTAATCTTTGCTCTATCAAACCTGTGCTCTATGGGTTCAAACTCATGAATTTTTCTAATAAGAGACTCTACTGTTTGCTCATGAAAAAATAATCCTGTGGTGTTTTCTAACACCGTTTCTAAAACTCCACCTTTTCCATAGGCAATTACTGGAAGACCTGCTGCTTGCGCTTCAACGGGAGCTATACCAAAATCCTCATGAGCCATATACAAGAAAGCTTTAGCCTTATGCATAAGGTCTCGTATGCTTTCTTTATTGAGATGCCCTAAAATTTCTATATTAGACGTCGCCATTTTTTGTAATTTTTTAAGCTCAGGACCATCCCCGACAACTATCAACCGTTTGTCTTTCATATGAGAGAAAGCGTCAATAATTTCTCTCACTTTTTTATAGGGGACAAGCCTTGAAACGGTAAGGTAAAAACCCTCATTCTTATAATTACCTTCTTGGAAATAATCCCAGTCTACAGGTGGATAGATCACTTTAGCTTCTTTTCCATAGAGTTTTTGAATACGCTTTGCTACGTGCTGCGAATTAGCTATAAAATGATCTACTCTATGACTTAAATCCCAAATCCTTAACTTACGAAACAAAGTTTTTGTAAATAGACTTCGGAATCCCTTAGATAACTGGTGCTCTTGCAAATACTGAAAATATAAATCCCAAATATATCTCATTGGCGTATGACAATAACAAATGTGCAACTGATCTGCACTTGTTAAGACACCTTTTGCCACGCAAGAAGAAGAGGAAATGATAACATCTGCATAAGAGAGATCAAAACTCTCTATAGCTGAGGGGAATAGAGGTAAATAATACGGATATTTTGTTTTTGCTAAAGGAAGCTTTTGCACAAAAGATGTTAAAATATCCTGAGTGGGAATTTCCAGCTGATTTGATTTGGACTCATTATGAATTAAGGTATGCACTTTGGAAGGAAACAGCTCATAAATACTTTCAAGGACTTTTTCAGCTCCAGACACAGAATAAATCCAATCATGAACTATGGCCGTTTTCACGTTTCTTAAGGTCCCACATCTTTACAATAGTCTGTAATACATATTCCGGACGCAGCTGCTTCATACAACTTTGATGCTGGCATTTGAAAAAAGTTTTTCCGTTATAGCAGGGCCTACAGTGTAAACCATCCCCTCCCCATAGAGCAAGCTCGTTCGGACCAGGTAAAGAAAAATCTCGAGGAGATGTTGGACCAAAAAGAGCGCATATCTTACATTCAACTAGTCTTGCGAGATGTAAAGTCCCCCCATCATGCGTTACAATGCCTACCGCTTCTTTAAGCACTGCCATCAATTCCATGAGAGAAGTGTTTCCCATTAAATTTACACTATTGAAAACTTTGAATTCTTTTTCTATGTGTTCACACTTTTTTTCTCCTACTAGCACTATTTGACAACTATACTTCGATAGATCTCTTGCTAATTTGATATAATAGGTTAGAGGCCATATACGCAGCTCTTTGCCTTCATAGTGTGTTATTATTTGAGGAGTCAGGATAACGAAAGGCATTTTTTCATTACCTGGTAGTAAGTGATTCACTTGTGGAAGGTGAAGTTGTGGAACCTCAAAAGGTTTAGAGCTGGCTTTTGATAGCAAAGAAAGATAATGATATCCTTGAAATTTAGCTCCTAGAGGAAATAGAGTTTTTCTTTTGTCAAAAAAAACATGTTTTTTTCTACATGTGACTAAAGAGAGCGCTCTATATAAAGGATATCGATGTGCCGTTATGACAAGATCAAATCTCTTGAAAAAAAGTCTTTTCCAAATTCTCAAAACTTCTTGGATCTTTCTGAAAAAAGATGAGCTATAAATATTGGCTTCATCTACAGAAATCACATGATGTACATTTGAAGCAGCCAAAAGCAGTGGTTCAGCCTTTTTCCCAACAACCCAAGTAATCTTCTCATGATGTAAATGAGAAGTCGCTAAAAGAGCGCAAGCAATATCCCCTATCCCAGCAATCTTTATAATAAGAATATTCTGCAAATATCTTCTCGAACTGTCCTTAATCTAATGGATCATATTTGGGTAGAGATCTTATATATCTGGCCAGCTCCATCTGTTTTTGAAAACTTTTTTGATGTTCACTCAGCTCATTACCATCATTGTAAAGATAGAGAATATTGGGGATAAACAGATGATGATTTCTAGCCATCTCAATCATCGGAAGCATAATTGCTAAATCCCCCGTCATTTTAAAAAAATCCCCCTTATATAAAAGATCTTCTTTCCGAATTTTTTTGAAAAGCCAAGCATAAAAAGTTTTAAGATGTGATGGCATGTGAACAAATTCTCTAAATCCATTACTTTCTACCACCGATCTAGGATATTGACAACACCACCCAATCGTCTGTGAATGTATAAAATAAAATTGTCCATAAGTAAGCCAGATGTCTCGCTTAGAACTATACACTCGATCCAAACAATTAAGCACATGGTTATGGGCTAAATAATCGTCTCCATCCAATAAAACTACGACTTCATCATCTTCAATTCTATTATGAATTGTTTCATAATGATTGGGTAAAGGAGCCCCTCTGTTTTTTTCATTTCTAATGACAGTAACCTTTTCTTTTTTAGGATGATTCTCTAAGAAATTAAGCAGTTTTTCAGAAGTGCCATCTGTAGACCCATCATCTACATAAATGATTCTAAAAAAAGGATATTTTTGGTTAAGAGCGCTTTGTATATTCTCCTCTACATATTTCACATTATTATAAGAGCAAATCAAAATGACAAATCTTGATGGATTGTGAGAAGGTCTGCATTCTGCAGCAACACAGCCTAAGACTAAAAATAGCATCAGGCAACAAGAAAAAAAATCTTTTAACATAAATCTCCCCAACAAATTCTTGGAATTTTTTAAACTCTATAGTCAAGTGTGGCTATCTATAAATCTCTTGTGAAATATTCAAACAATAAACATAAGTAACAGTCAAAACTTTTTCTTCAGAAGCTATGCAAAAACACACCTGCGCCAAAAGCATTAATATGCTCGCTATCTTGAACATAAGACCTTCCTTCTATATCTTTATCTATCGAACACTACTCGAACATTAGAAGATGCTGGTTTCCAATAAGAAGCTCCCTCTTTCTTCAAAAAGACTACTACAGAGGGAATGTCATAAACTCCCGCTAAATGCCCTACCATGGTGTCCGAACATATCACTAAAAAGGCGTTTAAAACAAGCGCATGAAATTCTTCAAACGATGTTTCTCCTACTAAGTTAATAATTTTGTTTGGTGAGATGCCGAGTAGATAGTTATGTATCTTTTGTTTTGCCCTACTATCCCCGGTAACAACAATTGTTTCATTGCTTAGGCAAAAGTTGTGTATCACATAAGTCCAAGTATCGATACTGCAATCTTTTTTGCTGTTCCCCGAGCAAGGATGAAAAATTATATATTTTTCTGGCAAACACCATTTTTTTTGAAGAGCGGAAAAGACTTCTTTGGGTACTGGCTGCAAAGAGCTTTTAAAAAACGGTTGCTTTTTGATGTGTATATGTAAAAGTTTCAGAAGATCCACATGATAAAGACTCATGTGTTTTTGCTCTCCACTCCAACAACATCTATGTGTGAGTAAAGGTCCTCCTCCTCCACTTATATAACCAAGCCTTTTGGGTATTTGTGCAAGCCATGTAATAATTTGACTGTTTGGATAAAAACAATATACATCGATAGAAAGATCATATTTTTGCTTCCTGATTTCTTGTAATATTCTCCATAAAAAAAAGGGCGTTTTGAGATAGTTTAAAACTTTTTTCTTACGTACAATTTTTGGATGATCAAAAACATGCAGCTTATCTACAAGGGGATGTTTTTGAAGTATAGGAACACTACAAGAGTTAATCAACATCCCAATCTTAGCTCGAGGATAAGCTTTTCTTAGTAGAGGTAATATCGAAGTTGCGATAATCGCATCTCCCATATGAGCCCATTGAATCACAAGAATATTGTCTGGTATATCCGGACAAGGTCTTGCTTTACCAAAAACTCTAAGAACTTTGCACACAAGATCTATGCATCGCAAATATCCATATAGAAGAGGATTTTTGATAAGATAGGGGCCAATCATAAGGCTTATAATGGATGATCTTCTAGTAGTTCAATACCCTGATAATGCCTTAAAAGATCTCTATAACGCGCGGCATCTTCAAAGCGCAGTTCTTTAGCTGCCTTTCTCATTTCTTTTTCACATTCTTTGATTTTCAAGGCAATTTCTTCAGTAGTTAACAATACTGTAGATGCTGGAGGTTCTATCCCTAGTCTTTCTTCATCCGTTGCTCCAAAAAATGTCTCTGACAAATCTTCGACAATCTCTCGCTTTGTTGTAGTGGGAACAATTCCATGTTTTTCATTGTACGCTTTTTGCAGAGCTCTTCTTTTTTCTGTAGTCTCTTTAGCTCTTTGAATGGATCCTGTAATTTTATCGGCATACATGACAACACGTCCTTTGACATTTCTTGCAGCTCTACCACATGTTTGTATTAATGCCGTTTCACTCCGTAAAAAACCCTCTTTATCTGCATCGAGTATAGTTACTAAGGACACCTCAGGAATATCAAGACCTTCTCTTAATAGATTAATACCCACAAGTACATCAAAGGTTCCAAGTCTGAGATCTTTGATGATTTGTACTCTTTCTAACGTATCTATATCGGAGTGAAGATATTTTGCCTTCACCCCAAGTTCTTCTAGATATTTCGATAAATCTTCAGCAAGACGCTTAGTTAATGTAGTAACAAGAACACGACCTCCTTGTTTGATCTCCTTACGAATTTCTTCTAAGGAATCATCTACTTGATGCGTAGCTGGGCGAATTTCTATCTCCGGATCTAAAAGTCCCGTTGGGCGGATAATCTGTTGAACAATTTCACCTCCAGACTCTTGTATCTCCCAAGCCGCTGGTGTAGCGGAAACATAAACTACTTGATGAATATGCGCATAAAACTCTTCAAATTTTAAGGGCCTATTGTCATAAGCCGAAGGAAGTCTAAAAGCAAATTCTACAAGAGATGTTTTACGAGCTTTATCTCCATTATACATAGCATGAATCTGAGGAAGAGTTTGATGAGATTCATCAACAAACAGTAAAAATTCTTTCGGAAAATAATCTAAAAGACAAGGAGGAGGATCTCCTGCATTTCGAGAGCTAAAGTGTCTAGAATAGTTTTCTATTCCTTTACAAAAGCCTATTTCTTTGATCATTTCCAGATCGTACTTAGTACGCTGGAAAATCCTTTGTGATTCTAAAATCTTGTTGTTATCTTCAAAAAATTTAGCTCTTTCTTTGAGCTCTTCTTCGATGGTGACTACGGCCTTCTGTCTGACTTCTTCTGGGGTGACATGGTGAGATCCTGGAAAAATCGTGATTTGATCAAGTCTTCTAAAAACCCTTCCTGTTAAAGGATCTATTTCGCTCAGCCTTTCAATCTCATCTCCAAAAAATTCGATACGATAAGCCTTGTCATCTTCATAAGCAGGGACGATTTCAATAATGTCCCCTCGAACTCTAAAATGCCCTCTTGATAGATCATAATCGTTACGCTTGTAATGCATCTCTACCATGTGTAAAAGCATGTCATCTCTTCGGCTTTCTTTTCCTACCTCAAGAGAGAGTTTCATCTGCGCAAAGAATTCTGGCATACCCAAACCATAGATACAGGACACTGAGGCTACAATAATCACATCATCTCTTTCTAAAAGAGACCTTGTAGCAGAGAGCCTCATCTTATCGATGCGTTCGTTGATAGCTAGATCCTTTTCTATATAGGTATCTGTTCTGGCAATATAGGCTTCTGGCTGGTAGTAGTCATAGTATGAGACGAAATACTCTACAGCATTATTGGGGAAAAAAGCCTTAAACTCTTGGTAAAGTTGAGCCGCTAGTGTTTTGTTGTGAGCTAAAATAAGGGTAGGCTTTCCTACTTTAGCAATCACATTCGCCATGGTAAATGTTTTGCCTGAACCTGTTACTCCAAGTAAAACTTGGGTTTTTTGTCCATTTTGAATTCCTTGAGAGAGCGTATCGATAGCCTTAGGCTGATCTCCACAAGGAAGGAATTTGGTCGATAGAATGAATTTCATGAAGATACAAAAAGCCTAGCATAATTCATGCAAAACAAAAAAATTATTCCTGTCTAGCTTTCATCTTTTCTATTTTACGAATTTCTTGACCAAGACGTCCAAGTTCATAACCTTCGTAGTCAACAAATTTAAACATTCTTTCAAACTCTGGGAATACTTCACTAACTTGCTTTGCCATCTCTTGAGCAATATAGCGATACATAAGATGTCCAGCAGGTGCAGAACGAAGCTCGCAAAGCCATTGAAGAGCCCTTAAGTTTACATGGAAATACCAATGAATATTATAAGCCATAGGAACCACGTATTGGGCTTCTTCTGGAAGTTCATCTGCAATATTTTCATAAGCTTCTTTAGCAAGATCCATAGCTGCTCGATATTCTTTTTCAAGATCTGTATCTAAAATCTCTTCAGGAATAAAATATCCATAATCACAAGTTAAAAACTGCCTTTCTTGCGTAAGAATGCGATGTCTTTGCAGATCACGATAAACTCCAAAATCAGCAACGATCTCGAAAGTAAAAGAAGCATGTTCTAGAGCTCTTGGAGATTTCATTCTTCTATGCTCTCTTGCATTAGATGCCGCGTCAAGAATACGATTCAGTTGATCTTTAGGAAGCTGCTCACAGTAATCCTGAAGCTCAGCCAAGCCACATTTTGAATTAGAGAACAAAAGAGCCGCTGCTACTTTGTAAGGACTTTCTGGATCATAGTTGATGAGCCTTACTCCCGGAGAAGCCATCTTTTGCACTTCAATACAATGCTCATCGATAAGATTGCCAAGCTCTGTTCCCATCTGCTCTCTAAAAGCAGAATAGGCTAGCTGGTATTTATGAGATTGTTCCGACCTTCTTACAAAAGAAGGCATTACTTTGGAAAGCTCCTGATGCATCTTTTTGCCAATGTCTTGCATTTCGCTCAGATTATGACTATTGAGCTTTTGAATCAGGCTTTCAAAAAATCTTCCATTACCAAACATACCCATATTCGTCAGAGCGCTAGCAGGCAGTAGTCCCCTTAAACAATCTAAAACTTTAGCTCTTAATGCAGCTGTATAAGCAGCTTTAGAGACATCGTGCTCTCTAGGAAACTTTTTCTCCATCATCTCTGTAAGAGGAGGAACCAGCTTGCCATAGGTATCAAAGAGATGATTGCAGATCTCGATGTATTTATCTCGATAGGCAGAAGTCATCAGAATAGGTTCTCTATAAAACTGATATTCTCCATTAATCTTCTGATCAAAGTAGATATACCTCGTTGATTTTTCAAGAGGAGACCCACCTATCCTAGCATCCTCTATAATCTTGGCAGCTATCATAGAGACATTTTCAATGGCAAGATGCGCCCCGCCAAGTTCTCCGATAGAATCATCACCATAACCATCTAAAATACGATCATAAAAGTTTTGCGCTCTCTTGATAGCTACAAACTCATTCTCATCATCTTCTTGCTGATGTTGGGAGCCTACTATTGCCTGAAATGCGGTCTCTTCATTCAGAACAAATTCCTTTAGCAAAAGAGATCTGAGTCCAAGACTCGAACGAGAGTATCTAGAGAAAAGAGCTCCTTTGATAACCTCTGGGAGGTTTCTCAGTGCAAAGATATTGCTGGTTGTGCTTGTTACAAAATGTTTTAAAATCGCAATTTGCTGCTCATCAAACTCTTCATAATTTTCTATCATCTCAGCAACCTATTTCTTTTGCTTTAGTAAAAAGTGCAAGTTTCAGTTTATCGTTTTGTCCTTTTTTTGATAAATTATATCTTTCTTTGATTCTTTCTCTATCGGGAGGTCCTTTGGGTCGCTGTATTCATAAGTTTCTTTGCTCTTTGAACTATTGGTTATGCATAGTGATTGTATCCTGTGTGACTTATGGGTTAAAGGCAGAAGAATCCCCTCCTTTTGTTATAGGTCATCTGATGGGACAACTAGGCAATCAAATGTTCCAAATCGCTACTGCCACTAGCTTGGCTCTTGACCATGGTGCTATTCCTTTATTTCCTGATCTGCACGCACAAAGAGAAAATATTCCTCTAAATTATAAACATGTGTTCTTTCGTCTAGATGCAACCACTCCCTCATCTCCCATACAATTTGCTTACAACGAATCCCATTTTGATTTCAGACCTATTCCTTATGAGCCCAATATGAGCATCTATGGCTATTTTCAGTCCGAAAAATATTTTAAACATCATAAACAAGACATTTTGCAGCTATTTGCCCCATCTCAGGAAATTCTCGACTATTTGAACCTTCATTATTCAGACATCATTCATCATCCAAAAACCGTCGCAATTCATATCAGAATGTACAAAGACACAACTCCCTTTTATCATCCTTTTGTAGGATGGAATTATATCTTAAAAGCTATCAAACGATTTGATACAGATTCTTTGTTTGTAATTTTTTCAGATCAGATTGCATTTTGCAGAAAAAAATTAGCGAAGCTGCTAAGAGCTCACAAGCTTGTTTTTATAGAAGGCAATCATCATTTTCAAGATCTCTACCTGATGAGTCTTTGTAAACACAATGTGATTTCTAATTCTTCATTTTCTTGGTGGGGAGCCTATCTTAACAATAATCCCGACAAGACTGTACTAGCTCCCTCTCCTACAAGATGGTTTGGGCCTGGACTTGCTGATAAAAATACAAAGGACATTCTGCCGGAAGATTGGATCATTCTTCAGTAAACTTACTCTTTCTTAGTAAGATGCTTTCCTAATAAAGAAGGCAACTTCATCATGTCTACTGCTTTTGCAGAACCAAACACTTTAGCAAGATTTTTATCGGGAACGATTTTTCTTTTGTCTTTAGGATCCTGAAGTTTTTTCTTTTTAATATAATCCCAAATTTCTTTCATCAACGCCGTACGCGTCGTTTCTTTGATCCCTAAAACAGTAGCAAGGTCTTTAGAAAGAGCATACTTCACCTCTTTTCGAGAAGAAGTTTTCTTTTTTTTCTTAGTTCCTTTTTCTGGCTTTTCTTCTTTTTCAGTTTTTTTAGAAGATTTACGTTCAGTTTTTTTCTTTGGAACTCTTGTAGAAGCTGTTCTAGGATGATCTATGTATTTGTTTTCTAATTCTTCTAAAGAGTTACCAATAACATCGCATTCGGGATACGTAGAGCATGAATAAAATACTTTACCAAAGCGAGATCTTCTCGCTGTGATTTTCCCTGGACAACCAACCGCCGGGCAATTCGGCATCTCTTCTGGAAGGGCCTCTCCC
>Ga0172362_10004168_pt1 | contig 12522 bp, 11 predicted proteins | sample LakKivs1_kivu2a2_FD_114534 | JGI IMG/M metagenome (GOLD analysis project Ga0172362, IMG submission 114534) | Sediment microbial communities from Lake Kivu, Rwanda - Sediment s1_kivu2a2 | ecosystem: Environmental > Aquatic > Freshwater > Lake > Sediment | place: Rwanda: Western Province, Lake...
CCCTAAAGGCCAAATACTCCGCGCTGCATACAAACGCGAAGCCTATACTCGTAGTGATGGGACCCGTGTCCACTCCACTTTAGTTGCACCTTCTTGTATAGAAGATATAGGTGCTCCAGGTAAAGGCCGTAAAGAATGGATTATCCGTGATTTCGACCATGTTTTAAGTCAACATGGATATGAGGATGTTAAAAATAAATCTGAAATTGCCAGACATCGTGCCCTTAATAAAGTTCTTAAAGCATTAGCCGACAAACACGGTGAACGTCAATCTTATATCACTGCAATCAAAGAATTAGTTGCCAGGGCTAATTATCAAATCAGAACCAATCCACCTGTGTCTAAAATCTTTAAAGATGATGCTGACTGGATCTCAGCAAAATATGCTGAATTCAAAAAGAAAGAAGGCATCACCAATTAAAAGTTATTTTACATTTAATGTAAAATGAATTCCTCAGAAATTACAAAAGATTGCCTGCATATTTTTAATTTGATTGATGCAGAAACTAATGAAAAAGATATTGATGAATGTTTGAGAATATTGAATGATATAAATTTTCATGTAAAACCGATGCAAAATTACAAATATAATTCTTATGAGGCATTTGAATTAGCTAAGAAATGGAAAACTAAATTTGCAGAACAAATGTTTGCTGATTAATTTAATGTTGGAGTCCAAACTTGGACATAATTTGTTTGATTATTAATAAAATTACTTTTGTTGACATCGCATTGATTTAGTGTTGCAGCGATATTATAGCAGCGGATTTGTTGATCAGGTGGGACGAATGGGTAAGGAGGATTTGGATTATATGTGGACCTTGTAGGTTTTAGATTTTTACTTGGAACAATTTTATTTCCCACTTGACGATATGTTTGGGTATAGTCAGTTGGAGCACATTGACATGCACAAGGTTCATTTACGGTGCCAATGATTTTGCATTGGTTTAATTCAATTGTTTCGAGATATCCGTATGCTTTTGGAAGGACAACAATGCGGGGATATTTCTGGACTTGACAGAAGACCTGTTCTTGGGTACCGGGAATGGCAGTTGCGCAGGGATTGATGGGATTATTGTTGATGACTTGAATAGGGAATGCATTTTCATTTTTATTTTTGGGCGTAGGAAGTCTGGGAGGGGGGCGATTATGGAGGAAAGACATTTAAGTTTAAGAAGAAAATAATTATATTGTTATATAAAAAATAATGGCATTAAATAAAATTTGGATAAAAAATAATAATTTATGGGAATTAACATCCTCAAATCAATCTGGCTTAAATCATTCTGAAAAGGATGAAAATAAAGAAATAAATAATTTATTATTACTTGAAAACACCAATTCACCTGAAATACTCTTTCATCTCAAAAAAAGATTCCATCAACTTTCCATCTACACCTACGCCGGTAAAATTCTAATCGCAATCAACCCCTTCCAATCCTCCAATCTATATTCATCAGAAACCCAACAAAAATTCATCGAAAAATTAAATAACCAATCAGTTTCTAACAAAGAACCCCATTTATATGAATTAGCAAACGATGCAATTATTTCAGCAAATAAAAATATATCTTTTCTGATTAGTGGTGAATCCGGTTCTGGGAAGACGGAATCGACTAAAAAATTGTTAGATTATTTTGCAATTAATTTTAAGGATGTTAATAATATTTTACCAAAAATTTTAGAATTCAATTGTATTTTGGAAGCATTTGGAAATGCAACTACTTCGAGAAATCATAATTCATCTCGTTTCGGCAAATTTATTTCCATTAATATCAATAATAATCACGAAATATCAGCCAAAATTAAAACCTATCTTCTTGAAAAAATCCGCGTAGTTTCTCAATCATTATGCAATTATCATATATTTTATAGTTTTGGTTATGGAATAAATTGTCCAGATTGGTTGAATAAATCGAGGGAAGACTGGGATGCAGATTATTTAAAGAAAGATAATTTGGAATATATTTGGAAAAGAAATGAATTAGGAGATAATTTATGGAATGATCTATGCAAAATTATTAATTTACTTGTAAATCTACTTGAAAATAAACTGAATGAAGACTTCCTAAAAGAAAATTTTAATAATTTATCAATGGAAGATTTCAACAAAATATTTGCATTCAAAACAATCAAAACTGCAGAAGAAATAATAAAAACTCCATTAACTCCACAAGAATCATTAAATATAAAACAGACTGTTATGATGACAATTTATGATAAATTGTTTGATCGTATTGTGGAGTTGGTGAATGACAGGCTGGGTAGGAGTATGGAGGTGAAGCGAAGTTTTGGTATTTTGGACATATTTGGTTTTGAAGTTTTTAAGATAAATAATTTTGAACAATTATGCATAAATTATACGAATGAAAGGTTGCAATCTATTTTTAATAAATACGTTTTTGAAGAAGAAATTAAAATGTTTGAGGAAGAGGGAATTTTAAAATCGAGAGTAAGTTTTGAAAACAACAATCATATTATTGATTTCTTTGATAAAAAGCCAGATGGATTTTTTCCATTACTTGATGAAAAATCAATTCTAGGTTCCTCCGATAAAGAACTTTCATTATCTCTTCCCAAAAATAAAGTTATTAAAATGATCCCTGATAAATTTATTATTACCCATTATGCCGAAAATGTTGAATATACTTGGGGAGATTTTACAAATATGAATGTGGAGAAAGCTAATAGTGATATACAAGAGTTTTTGTATAAGTTTTATGGAAATTTTGAGATATTTTCTGGGATGATGCAGATAAAGAGTAAAAAGAGGGGGTCGATAGGAACTGTTACAGTTACATCTCAATTTCGTCAGAATTTAAATTCATTAATAAATGAGTTAAGTTGTTCGGAATTATATTTTATAAGATGTATAAAACCGAATGATGAGAACCGTTCTAACATTTGGGATGAAGAAAAAGTAGAAAAACAACTATCATATTGTGGAATAAAAAGTGCAATTGAATTGGCAAGACAAACTTTTCCAGTAAGAATGGATAAGAATTCTTTTTTGGAGAAGTATGAGGCAGTTTATTTAAGGGAGAATATGAGTAAAGGGGAATGGATGGAAAAAATAGATAAAGAAATTCTTATTGGAAAAACAAAAGTATTTTTTACGAATGAGAAATTGGCATATTTTAATAAATTGTTGATAGATGCACAAAAAGAGTTGATAATGAATCTTGTTAGAATTGTAAAAGGAGCATTAATTCGGGAAAGATTCGTAGAGATGGGAAAGAAGGTGTTGATTATAGTAAATATGTATAGGGTACATTTGGCGAGGAGGGAATTGAGTGTAAGAAAAAATGCATTAAAAATTCAACGAGTGTGGAGGTCGCATTTGGGAAGAAGAATATTTCGGGAAAGACTATCTGCAATTTTATTTATGCAGAGGAGATGGCGGACAAAGACAGCCAAGAAAAAATCGAGAAAATTATTGGCGAGCGCATTGATTTGTTTATTTATGAGAAGGAATTATGTGAATTGGGTTATTAGGGAGAGGAATAGTATGGAGAGGAGGGTAGAGATTGCTAGAAGGGAGGTAAGTAGTCAGTACGAAAATGAAATAAATAATTTAAAATCAGAAATTAATTTTCTTAAAATGGAAAATAATAATCTAAAAATTAAAAATAGTGATTTGGAAAAATATGAAAATATGTATAATGATCTCAATAAAATAATTGATAATAAATCCAACATTGAAATAGAAAAATCATTCTTTACACCAATAACAAGTATGTTTAGTTCATTTAATACCCAGAATGTTGATCATGATAAATATAATAATTTATGGAATAATTTTCAAAGTATGCAAGCTGAATATAGAAGATATCAGGAAGATATGAAAGAAATGCAATTATTGATGGGACAAAAATTGCATGGATTATATATGGAGAATATTAAATTGCAAGAGGAAAATATAAATTTGGTAAGAGAAATGACTGGATCAGGAAGAAAATGGTATGAAAAGTTTTTTTATTAAATTATTGGAAGATTTCTTTATCCAATTCACCACTCACGAATTTTACTGCTCCAGTGTGGACTTTATCACCCATTACTAAGAAAGGTCTTCCAGCTGGTTTATAATCAAATGCCCGAGCTTTTGCTTTTCTTCCTTCCCAACTACGAACTTTCGAATCTCTATAAATATTTTTTTCTTTTCCCAAACAAGGTAACACAAAACATTTAAATATTGAATCGGAAAATTCATTTTGTCCAGTATTCTTAAAATAAAAATTTCTAGCTCTTTCAAGATCATATAAACAGCATTCTGCTATATGTTCCCTATCTTTTATTCCATATCGCGCCGACAAATATATCATAAAATTATAATATAAAACCAATCCATGATAAGTCATTAACTTCAAATTATCATATGTAACATACGGAATACACTTCTCATTTAATTCATAAATAATTAAAATAATATGCGTATCTTTCCCTTCCGGAGTAACGATATATCTTGTAGGAATATGTTTTAAAAATTGGTGGTAACGACGAATTCTAATTTTGTTATTAGTTATTCTTCGCAAATCATCAAAAATAGAATAAGGATTCTGCATACCAATTTCCAAATACTTCACCTCCGGCGCAAAATAATCCGGCAATCCAGATGTTTTCATATATGCATAATATGCCATATCTCCAAACACAATATAATCATTACGTTTATCAATAAAACTTTGAACAATTGATTCTAATGTTGATTTGTAGTATTTTCCTTGGGTTTTTTCACAGAATTTCTTTGGTTTTTCAACAGGGAAGTATTTTTCGACTTTCTGCAATCTCTCAAAATCCTTTTCCCACCTAAAAATACTCTGCTTCGGATTTGTCAATGCCACCAACAAATCAATCTTCAAATGCTTCGGCATAACATAATTTAATCCATCAATAGTTTTAAAAGGGATTAAATCATAAATTTTATCGGGCATATAAACAATATCAGCAACTTCCTGGAAATAATTAAAAACCTTATAAACACCAACATTAACTCCCTCCTTTACTTGAATATATTGAAAACCAGCATTGAATAATTCATTTCCTAATTCAACTGCATGCTTTCTCGGAGTAGGACTATACGCATCATAATCAATGATTTTTCCCTGCTTATTTTTATAAATTTTATTATCCTCCGGCATAAATTTATCTAAAGCGACACCACCATAAATTTTCAATTGATTTTTTTTTAAGAAATTTTCTACAATATTTTGTTGTTTTAGGTATTCGTCTAGGGGTAAAAAAGGAACATCTTTGTTTTCATCATCTACTTCCTCAATTCTTTTTTCAAGAGTTTGGTAAAATTGGGGGGAATATATTTCGAATTCGGACATTTTATAACTTATACATCTTTTTTTTTTAACCCACTTTCAGAGAATAATTTTTCAATATTGATAAAGCTTAAAAATACTTGAAAACTCTTTTTTTTTACATAACTCATTCTTCCACATAGATAATAACCAATCGAAAGATTAAACCAATCTCTTGATTTCTGACTTATTGGTTTATTCAAAATTAAAGTACTAAAAAAATCTATTAAATTATTTTGAAAATTTAGATTACTATTTTGATCATCACTTCTGAAATCTTCATCAATGATATCCCATTCCGAAAAATCAATTACATCCATTTTTCTTATTCTATCAATCTAGTTCTCTTTTTTTTCATTTTTTTCAGAATCATCTTCCTGTTCATCAGATTCCTCCTTGATTTCTTTAACATCTGGTCTATATACCGGTGGCAAATCCCTTTTCCACTCCTTCTTCTTAAACTCCAAAAATGGATTCGTCCTCGGTCCCACACTATTATTCTGTAATATCTCAAAAACATTCTTTTCATGCGGATTCTTTAAATACATATTTCGGTATTTCACCAAATAACCTATATTCGACACTTTATCGTCATATTCCCTCATCGATACCCTCAATGCCTCCAAACTCAAAAATAATAATAATCCATGATAATTTGTATGATTATAATATCCTAAACGTACATAATTCATTGGATAGGGGAGAGAATAAATTGTTAAAATTATTTCTCCATTCAAATACAATTGATAAAAATTATTCTGGAAATAATAGATTGGTGTTTCTTCTTTCAACTTTAAACCAGGTATTTCCGCATTAATTTTCTTCATCAATTCCAATGGATTTTCATGATAAACATGATAATCACCCTTATATTCTCCTTCCTGTGCTGTCATTAAAAAATAACTATAATAACCAGTAAATAAATATGTTCCCTCCTGCTCATTCTTCAAAATATTAAAAACCTTTTCTGATGAATTAATGCTATTAAATGCCGGTTTTGTAACACCCTTTTTTTCCCATTTATCCTGCAAATCTCTCCATAAAAATGGCTCCAACTCTAAATTTCCCTCCCACTCCTCATAATTAAATTTGGGTGTTATGTACTCATACAAAAATATCGGAATCATTAAAAATCCATTTAAATTTACATTTGCACCATATAAATCAATTAATTCTGTATGTTTTGATAAACTTTTGTTAGTTGGATTAACTATCGCACCAATTTCGAATTCAACGTCGATATTAATGCGGGAGGGATAAATATCGTGCCTCGCTCTTACGTAATGATATCCTTTTTCATATAATCCATCGGAAATCTTTTTGGAGACTTCATCAGGATTTTCACAAAATACTAAGATGGAATCTAATAACCAATCAGCTAATTTTTCATTGAATTCTCCGTTTTTCATTTGTTCGACAGATTCTGGTAAAGTAATTTCACCACTAACAAGACGTTTTTTCCAAGCAAATAATTTTTTATTCATTACATAAATTGATTTATCTAATTGAGACAATATGTCGAATATGCTAACTTTTAGACTTAAACGTTCGTTGACGGTGGGGACGATTGTGGCATCGTTATCTTTTGTTCCTTGTTTAATGATAAGTTCAAGTTGTTCCATTTTTAATATATAAGAAGATTTTTCTTTAAGTTTGGAATTTTTTAGAATTGATTTATTATCTATTTATAGAATAGATGAGCAAAGAAAACTCAACTTTAAAAATTGGAGAAATTGTATTAGCACCTTTAGGAGTGTCTGAAAAAAAAACAAAAGTAAAAATCAACGAAATCAAAGATAAATTTGCGAAAGTCGAATATGTCGAAAAAAAAGTTCGCGAAGAACTCGGCAATCGCCCCTTCCTTATTTCCACCAACAAACTCTCCCCCATAGTCTCCCCCAAAAAAATTATTACCAACCGCAATCGCATTCAACCCCAAGAATGGGTAGGACAAATTATGAAGCAATTTCCAAATTGGATTAATACCGTTTTTCTTCCATATCGAGTTGAGGAAAAATTAACCAAAAAAGATAAAGACTTCACCACCTACCAAAAATTCGTCCGAGACTACCTCTCCTCTTCCAGCCCATACCGAGGTCTCCTTATCTACCACGGTCTCGGTAGCGGCAAAACATGCACCAGCATCGCAGTCGCCGAAAATTTAAAGGAAAATAAAAATGTTGTTGTCTTATCTCCAGCAACTTTAAGAAATAATTATTTAACGGCGCTTAAATCCGACCCTGTCTGCGGAACACCTGCTTACAAAAATAACGAAAATCTAATAGATGAAAAATATACCTTCATTTCATATAATGCTTCAAATACAATTGAACAACTTGATCGAATAAGTAGTTTGGATAATCATACGATTGTGATAGATGAGGTGCATAATTTAATATCGATGATGGTGACGAAGAGTAAGAAGGGGCCGGAAATTTATAAGAGATTAATGGAAGCAAAAAATGTTAAAATAGTTGCATTAAGTGGAACTCCTATTATTAATTATCCATTTGAAGTTGCATTGTTAGCTAATATTTTAAGAGGATATCTGGAGGTTCCAACCTTTTTTGTGAAGGATATTAAAGGTGCTGGAGGAGCGGAGTGGCAGACGAATTTGTTGAAGGAGAAGTTGGCAGGAAGAGAAGAAATAGAATATGTTGATGTTTATCAGAGATATGTTTATTTATATTTGAAAATAAATTCATATGATCCAGGTTTTGATGGATTAATTAAAGAAGTGATGGATGTGGCGGTGAGGAATGGGGTTAAGTTGGATTATTTGGAGACGAAGAAGTATAGTTTATTTCCGGAGGAGGAAGAAGAATTCAGAAGTTATTTTATTGAAGAAACAAATGATGGAGATATATTGAAAAATATGGATATGCTTAAAAGACGTCTATTAGGATTAATTAGTTATTATCGTGGTGGAAAGTCAGGTTTTTATCCAACTGTTAATCCAATTCATTTTGAGGAAGTACCGATGAGTAAATATCAGTATCAAGTATATGCGCAGGTAAGGGAGATAGAGAGGGAGAAGGAGAAGGCAGGAGCGATGCAGAAGATGTTAGGGAAAGCAAAGAGTTCTAAGTCTGGTGATGCTGAGAAGAAAGTAAGTTCATTATTTAGGGTTTTTAGTAGGCAATTTAGTAATTTTGTTTTTCCGGAGGAAATAGAGAGGCCTTTTGTTCGTAAATTTATAAAAACTGCGATGAAGAAGATTTTGGAGAAGAAGGCCAGGAGGAGTAATTCTGCCGCAGATGAATTAGCTGAGATCGAGAAAGAAGTAAAAAATTTAGAAGAAGAAAAATTAGATCCAAAAGATAAATCATTAATTGATAAAGCTATCAAAGAATTGAGGGAGAAAAAAGATCAATATTTGAAGAATAATGATCGAGGATTGCAGATTTATTCACCGAAGATGTCGAGGATGTTGGAGATAATGGATAAGAGTCCGGGACTGATATTAGTTTATTCTACTTTTAGGTCGTTGGAGGGTATTGGTATTTTTTCTTTGGTATTGGAGGCGAATGGGTGGGCGAAGTATGATGTAAGTAATCCTGATAGGAATGCAGATAAGAAGAAGTTTGCGGTATATTCTGGTGCTGAGGATGAGGAGACAAGGGAGAGGTTGAGACAGGTTTTTAATTCACCTGAGAATAAATATGGAGAAAAGTTAAAGGCATTATTGGTAACAAGCGCTGGAGCTGAGGGTATTGACTTGAAAAACATTAGACAGGTACATATAATGGAACCTTATTGGCATGATGTGAGGGTATCACAGGTGATAGGAAGGGCTAATAGGTTTATGTCGCATATAGAGTTACCGGAGAAGGATAGGGTGGTTGATGTGTATAGGTATATGACGGTATTTACACCGGATATGAAGTCTATTGATAAGGAGAAGGAGACAACTGATCAGTATATTTATGGGGTGGCGTTGAAGAAGTTGAAGGTGACGGATGAGATAAAGAAGACGATGAAGGAGATTGCAGTGGATTGTACGTTGAATGCGGTGGATAATGAGAGGGAGATAAAGTGTTTTACGTTTGGGTTGGATGCGAGTGGATTGGCATATAAGGCGAATATAAGGGAGGATTTGGTTTATGGTAAGACGGAGATAGGGACGAAGTTGGTGAAGAAGAAGTTGGAGCCGATGTTTTTGGATGGGGAGGGAAATTTGATATGGGCGGATGCGAAGAAGAAGCAGTTATGTTATTTTAATAATAGGGAGTGTAAGGAGCCGTTGAAGAAGGCGCCGAAGAGTACAAGGAAGGTTGGGGTTGATATGGACAGTTTTGAGGTTTATGATGTGGAGGGAGTTGGAGTTGGAAATTTGATAAAGTTGGGGGTGGTGGATGAGAATGGAAAATTGGTGTAAAAATTTTCTTTGGTAATAGTAATGGGTAAGAAGGAGGTTGAAAGAGGGGAGGCTCTGGCAACTAAGAGGGAGCCTATTGTAGAAGAGCCTGATGATTTCCGTAGAGATATTAATGATAATTTTGGAAGGAGTTTAATTGGTAATAATTTTTTTGGGAGAATTTTTGGGGATGATTTTTTTAGAGATTTTGGTAATTTAGAAAATAGTGGGGGATATAGTGAGGTGAAGACTTATTCGAGTTATATGGAGTATAAGGATGGGAAGGTGGTGAAGAATGAGGAGAGGGGAGAGCATTATTTGAGTGACAATGGGAAGGGTTTTTATAGGACGATGAGGAGGATGCCGGATGGGAATGTGGTTAAGGAGGAGAGGAGTTTGGATTCGGTGAGGAGGATTGGGAATTAAATTTTGATAAAAATAAATTGTTATTTATAATTATAAATGGCAATTGATTTGGAAAAATCGAATCGTGAGGAAATAATAACTTATTTGAAACGTAAGGGTGAGACTGGACTTACTCAGAAGAGGAAAGATGATCTTTTAAGAATGGCAAAACGTGTAATGAAGAAAGAAAATAACAAAAAACATTCCGGAGGTTCTGTTGCTGCTAATGCTGCCATTCCAAAGCCCTACAACTTTGGTGATGCCTGGGAACAAGCCGCTCCAGTTGCTTTAGATGCTGGTAGTGTGCAGATGCAGGACGGTGGAAAGAGGCGTAGAAGCCGTAGACAGCATGGAGGTGAAGAAACTGAGGGGGCCACTCCAAATGCTCCTCAATTTTATGATCCCTCTGCTTCTCTTCCTCAGCCAAATAGTGATATGAATTCAGCTTATGGGCCGATTAATGCGGTAAGTGGTGCTTGTCGTAATTTGGCACCATTCCCTGGGGCCACTGATCAGCAGACTGGAGGGAAGAAGAAGCCGTCAAAGTCTAAGAAGGAGGCTAAGCCAAAGAAGGCTCATCCAAAGAAGGAGGAGTCGTTGTGGGATAAATTAATGGGAATGTTTTAATTTTTTAAAGAAATATTATAATTTATAATTATAATAGAATGACAGAATTATATAAAAAGAGTAATGATGAGTTGAGGAAACTATGTTTGGATAAAAATATTAATTTTACGTCAAGAGATACTAAAAGACAATTAGCAAATAAGATTTATGAGATGTCCGGGGGAAGATATTTCAAATGTCAAAATGGAAGAAAAGTTGAATTTGTGGAGTCATTGGAAAATCCACAATATACTAATCGAAGATTTAGAGGACCTGATTGGATATGTGAGGAAACAAATTTAACTGATAGGGATAATCCGATGAGGCCAGGGTGTAGTTATGGTTTAAAGTCTGGGATGAGGTGTGTGCCGTGTGTGGCGGATGTGATGGGAAAGAAGCCGAAGGAATGTCGATCTTGTGTGAGTGGGCGTAATATCTATTATTGTAAGTAATATTTGAAAAAAAAAATTATTTTTTTAGATATGATTCCGATAATTATAATAAGTTATAACAATTATAAGTATGTTGCGAATACTGTAAGACAATTATTGGAAATAGATAATGAGTTGAAAAATTGGATTTTGATAATGGATAATAATAGTGATGATTATAAGACGAAAGAATATTTGGGGCGATGTGAGGTAAGAGTTCATTATAATCAAGAAAACCAGGGACCTTGGGTAACACCAGAGAAGAATGCTCACATATGGAATATGATGCCTGAGAAGTTTATATTAACGGATCCTGATTTGGAGTTTAATAAGAATTTACCGGTGAATTTTATAGAGATTTTAATGGAATTGAGTGACAGGTATCAATGTGAAAAAATAGGATTTGGTTTGAGGGTAAATGATCATCAAAAGTGGTATCAGGGTTCTTATTACAAAATGACTTTATACGAATGGGAAAGGCAATTCTGGGTATTGAGAATACCTGATCCAAAATTTGAGCTTTATAATTCAAGGGTTGATACGACATTTTGTGTTGTGAATAAGAGGTTTAAAGAAAGATTTATCAGAGTTGGAAAAAATTTTACAGCCAGACATTTACCTTGGTATATTGAAGATAATACATTATCAGTTTATGACAAATATTATTGCTATAATAGACAGACTGGAATATCAACTATAAAAGAGTTGGTATTAAATCATTTGCGGGATAATTATGAGAAATTTGAAGTTGGTGGTGAGGTGTTTTTTGTGGGAACAAATAGTAAGATTCTGGATGAATGTAGAAATTTTTTTGTGGATTTAAATATTACGGAATTGGATAACATAATAAATAGTGAAAAGTATTTTTTGGAGATTGGTGATGATGTTGGTATGAAGTCAGTATATCTTTCAAGAAAATGTAAAGGATGTATAGTTTTAACAAGAAAGAATACTTATGGTAGGATAATAAAGGATAACACTGACAATGTTAGCGTGATTGAAGATGAATTTGGTGATAATTTTTTGGATTTGTTGGCAAAGAATGGAATAAATTTAGAAAGTATTTTTGGGATAAATTTGGGATGTGATTTAAGTGGCGTTGAGGAAAAATGTGAGGAATATGGAATAAAATTATTTCAGAAAAAATAGATTTAGAAATATTGAGTTTTTATTTGATAAAAAAAGTATTATATATTAAAATGATTCCAATAATAATAATCTCACATAATAACCATCAATATGTTGATAATACTATAAAACAATTAAGGAATATACGTGAAGAATTATTAAAAGATGTAATTGTTATGGATAATAATAGTAGTAATCTTGATACTTTGTCTTATTTAAATAATTTAGATGTGAATGTGCAGTTTAATAAGAAAAATGAGGGTCCGTGGATTAGTCCAGTGATAAATAG
>Ga0172362_10004171_pt1 | contig 12519 bp, 12 predicted proteins | sample LakKivs1_kivu2a2_FD_114534 | JGI IMG/M metagenome (GOLD analysis project Ga0172362, IMG submission 114534) | Sediment microbial communities from Lake Kivu, Rwanda - Sediment s1_kivu2a2 | ecosystem: Environmental > Aquatic > Freshwater > Lake > Sediment | place: Rwanda: Western Province, Lake...
AAAAGAAACTTTTGCCGCTGTGGATGCCAAACATTCAAGTCTTATTGCTAAGAAATTCAAGTTCAAAACAACCAGAATTGACATCACACCAACTTTGCAGGCCTTCTATAGTTCAATACCCATTTTTGACCGATCAGAAAAACTGTGTAAGGGTAACCTGAAAGCACGAACACGCATAGTCTACATTTACTACTATGCTAACAACCGCAACATGCTAGTTTGCGGCAGTTCAGACAAATCAGAAACAATGATGGGATACTTCACCAAGTGGGGCGATGTTGCAGCAGACATATCACCGATAATGGATCTCTATAAGACTCAAGTGCGAATGCTTGCACAGCATTTGAAAATTCCGAAAGAAATAGCACGAAAACCATCCACTCCAGCATTGTGGCCAAATCAGCTTGCAGAAAAAGAATTGGGAATAAAATACGAACAGTTGGACCTGATTCTCTACGGACTGGAACACTTCATGAAAACGGATGAAATAGCAAAGCAGTTGAAGATTAGTAAGAAAAGGGTGGATGATGTAAAGAGAAGATGGCATTCTACTGAACACAAGAGGCAAATGCTGTTAACAGCAAAGCTGGGATACCGAACAGTGGGAAAAGACTTTAGACTTCCATTTACAGCAGTCTGATTCACAAGGAGAGAGAATTATGGAAAAAGAATTCAAAGTGGCCCTAGCGCAAATAGAATGCAAGCGAGGCGACAAAAACAGTAACATAGATAAGATTGAGGAAAAGGTCACAGAAGCAAAGAAGAGAGGAGCAAAACTCGTGATTTTTCCAGAAATGTCATTGACTGGATACGTTGTCAGAGACGAGATATACGAGCTCGCAGAAAACATACCAGGCCCATCAACCAAGACGCTTGAGAGAATTGCTCAAAGAACAAAAACACATGTTGTCTTCGGCATGCCAGAACTGAGTGGCAAAACTCGAGCAACGGTATTCAACTCTTCAGTGCTTGTTGGACCAAAAGGATTCATTGGAAAATACCGCAAGATGTACCTCCCAACCCACAGCGTGTTTGAAGAGAAAAGATACTTCCGTCCAGGATATCAGTCAGCGGTGCTTGACACTGAACTGGGGAAGATTGGTCTGATAATATGCTACGACATCTTCTTTCCAGAAGTGAGTAGGCTCACACGTTTGGAAGGAGCTCAGCTAATAGTCTGTATCTCTGCATCACCAGCAGTACGCAGAACGTTCTTCGAAACGTTAACAACCGCAAGAGCCATAGAAAACACAGCCTTCGTCGCCTATGTCAACCTAGTTGGCTTTGAAGATGGACTACAGTTTTGGGGAGGAAGCAGGCTAATAGGGCCCGGCGGAAAGATACTTGTGAAAGCAAGGTATGATGAAGAAGACATGGTGTTGGGAACAGTTGATTACGACGAAATAAGACCAGTTGAAACGTTTGTTCCAACATTACGTGATCTGCGACCAGAATTATTTGACAAACTGAGGGAAACCTCAGAAAAACTTTGAAACGCCTATCTGAGTTTCTTAACCGCCTTTTCTATGCGATTCAAAGCTTCCTCCAACTGTTCATAGGCAGCAGCGTATGAGAGTCTAATGTAACCTTCGCCAAGGCTACCGAAGGCAGACCCTGGAACGGTGATAACCCGTGCTTCTTTTAGAAGGAATTCGGCGAAGTTCTCTGAGGATCGGTTGAAACTCTTTACGTTCGGGAAAGCGTAGAAGGCCCCTTTTGGAAGCTTACATTCAAAGCCTTCGATCTCGTTGAGCCGTCTATAAACCAAATGCCGTCGTCTGTCGAATTCTCTTACCATGTTATTGACGGAGTCCTGTGCCTCTTGCAAGGCAGCCAACGCAACGTACTGCATGATGGTATTCACGCACGCAACGACGTATTGGTGTACGAGCCACAGGGGAGCAATAAGATTCTTCGGTCCATACACGTATCCCGTTCTTAAACCAGTCATCGCATAGGTCTTAGAGAAAGAGTTCACAATCAAAGTGCGTTCACGCATCCCAGGAAATGTTGCAAGGCAATAATGTTTAGCTGAGTCGTAGGTTATTTTCTCGTACACTTCGTCAGAGATCACAATCAAGTCACGTTCAACTGCAATTTTCGCCAGCGCAGCAGCTTCATCATACGAAAGAACGGTGCCTGTTGGATTGTTGGGGAAGTTTAGGATTATCACACGTGACTTGTTTGTGATGAGTGATGTCACGTCATTAAGGGATGGTTTGAAGTCGTTTTTCTCCAGCAAAGGAACAGAAACAGGAGTTCCGCCTGCCAGAAAAACGCTTGGTTCATACAGCACGAACCCAGGATTAGGAATTAACACTTCGTCACCTGGGTTTACGAAACTCATCAAAGCGAGAAAAACTGCTTCCGTTCCTCCAACTGTAACTAGAACCTCACTGTCCGAGTCGTATTTTAGGCCATAGTCTCGTTCAACTCTTTCCACTAAAGCTTCTCGAAGTGGTCGGATGCCGTTGGTTGGTGCATAGTGAGTTTTGCCTTCCTTTGCGGCTTGCCAGCCGATTTCTAAAGCATCTCTTGGAGGAGCAAAATCGGGTTCTCCTACGCTCAAGTTGATTGCGTCAGGCATTTCTTGGGCTAAACTGAAAAAGCGCCTGATTCCAGACGGCTTTATGTGTTTAAGGCGTTCTGAGGGGTTTACTCTTTGAAGCAAGGTGATCTCCAAAGTAAGCAGTGCATCTTTCAACATAAAATATTATCGTTCCAAAATCCCAGATTACAGAGGTGTGATTTCGACAGATTTAAAAGCGCACCCAGTATACAAAACTGTATCCATTACGAGCAACGATGAGGCAACGAGTTTGAAGTTAAAAGAAACCGTTCAACCGTGGCTAATAAGCTCACTAAACGACCCCATAGCCAAAATCCTCACCAAAAATAGCCACTTAACGTCAACACAACTCGAAACACTTCTAATTGACGTTTTATCAGAAAATTGCGCAGGAAAACCACTAAAATACGATGAAAAAGCCGCATTACGACTAACAAAGGCAAAAATAAGCCGAGGAGCCTTCAACAGAACTTTAAAACAGTCCAAAGAAAACGTCATAAAATCCATCTACACAGTGCTACTTCTAGGGTACTTAGGCATATTTGAAAGCACAACTTTAGACCCCTACGTCGAAATAGGCAACAAACTGAAAGAATATCTGGAAGCATACAAAGACACGCCAAACCAGAATACTGACATAAATGAACGCCTAAAACTCATAGAACTAGTAAAAGAAGAGCTAGAAACTAGCCTAAAACGCCTCGCAGGCCCATCAAAAACGTAGTGTGACATCACAAATCACACCCAAAAAACAGGCATAAAACTACACAAGCAAACACGAGATCAAATCAACCAAAAAAGAGTTTTAAATTCAAAAATAAGGCAAATTGCAAGCTTTCCAGAATGCTTGAAAACAGGCGAGGTAAAGAAGCCAGAAACAACATCAACTGTGATGCGTGACGTCATAGTCCCATCAGCAACATCAATTACCATAATCTTTAAATGTTGAATGGTGGAAGTGTGATCTGTGATGCAACGTGTTTGAATCACGCATGATCACATGTGAATCACAGAGGCAGACTGTTTGACTGAGTTGGAGTTTATTCTTATTGGCGTTCTGCTTGCGGTGACCTTAGGTGCGTCTCTAACGTATTATAAGAGGCTTCGCGGTGCTCAGAAGGAGTATGAGAAGTCTCGCGAATTGGTTGAAGACATTGTTTTGAGCTTCAATAGGCAGCTCAAACGGGAAGCTGAAAGACTTGAACTTGTTGCGTATAAGGTTGAAGCTAGCTCTTCAAAAGAGGAAAAGATGCTGAATAGAATTGGTGAAGTTGAAAAGCAGCTTTCTGGTTTAGAGCCAAAAATAGTCACGGCTACTGAAGATAGGGAGAGACTACTTGGGCAGCTAGGCGAGATTGACAGCAAGATTCAGCAAACTGTTGCATCACAAGAGGGCCTAACAGCAAAGATCACATATATTGAAGAGCAAGTCAAGCAAATCTACGTTTCTCCCGAAGCTAGCGTTGAAGCAGCAATCCCCATAAAGAGAGAGAAGGCTCTAGCACAACTAACAGAGACCGAGTTGTCCGCATTGGAAATTCTTGCCTCAGAAGGCTCAAAGACAGCGCCAGAGATAAAAGACAAGATTAGACTCAGCCGAGAGCATACAGCGAGATTGATGAAGAACCTTTATGAAGAAGGCTACCTAGAGAGAGACACCAGCAAGATTCCGTTCAAGTATAGTATCAAGAAGGAAATGGAGAAACTTTTAAGGAAAACAGAAAGCAACGCGGCGTAGTTCACTTGTTCAAGGTGTGAGAAAGCAGGGGTAGCCACCAACCTATGTTCTGCCTGCAGCAATATTCATGAGTTGCCTCTCTTCCTGTACAGGGGGAAGACAGCAAAACATATTCGTTAAATCAGCTAACTAGTCTCCTACCGTCGCATCCCACTTCAGCGTTCACGACAAGATGCAGCGGTAATTTATTAGTGGATTTGTTGTTTGACTGTGACCTGTGGAACAGCAGGAGCCAATTTATACTTCAAGCTGTTTGAGGCACCTGTCTTGAGCAGTAACCCCTTACTTGTCATTCGAGTTAAATACGTGGCAACAGTACTGAGAGTAGCGGGCTCCTTGTATTCCTGCTCATAGAGTGTTTGAACTTCCCGTGAGGAAAACCAAACAAGCGGAAAATGTTTTGAGATAACCGCTCGTACCTTGGCGTACTTCGACAGATCGTTGCCGGGCTCTGCGAGAGTTACGCCTGCGTTGGCAGCATCATTTGGCACTCCGCCAAGCAGTTCAACCAAATCCAGCAGCTGTACAGCCTTATCTCTTGTGATTTGGCCCTCAAAAGCCACTGTGTATTTATTGCCCTCACTATCGAACAGCTCAACACGCATCTTTCTTGCAGGCATTTTTCTACGTACACCCTGGTGGGTGCTTCACAACTTTACACTTCACAAGTTATAGGTGTTATGGTAAAATAGTGGAGGGCTAACAAATGATAAAAACGGCAGAAAAGCCAAAAGGAGCGATCTTTCAACCTTACACGCGTTTGCAGCTTTCACAAATTCTCTGAATAGCAGATAAAGATAGATCATGGTCAGAAACCCTACTTGCAGTAGAAGGGCAGGGGTGCCTTGTTCACAGAAAAAGGCACATGAAAAGGTCAATAAACAGCAAAAGAGACTGGAAAAAGAAGCATCATTTAGTTAATTTCACAGAATATTCGCAAAATGTGAAAGCTCAAACGGAGACAAGGTGAGAAAGCTCAATTTTTCTCAGAATATGTTTACCAGAAAATGATATACACTATGACGGGTAATCCGAGACAGAGTATAGAGAATGCGATTCAACGAATCAGAGAGGCACCCCACAATTTCCATTGGAAAACGGCACCAATAGCTCAGAATATTAAATCCGTGTACAGATTTAAAATTCATATCTAAAATGTTTAACAATAATAATTATAAAATCAGTTACCATTCTTAACAGTCGGAGTATATTTCTTCCTAAGGAAGGAATCAGCATTACTTTTCAAAGTAAAATAGATTTCCAGTGGAAAAGCTGGGGTGGCCCTGTTCAAATAGGTGAATGTGATGCCAAGATTGTTTCTTTTAGATTTCTTGTGTTGCCAATTTACTTTTCTGTACGGCAGAGCTTATGTTCTCCACAAGAACAAGAGGCGTTACCATTGAAAGTTACTGGGGGATATCGTGGAAGACTCAGACATCTTGGATGGTGTATTCGACAAATTCGTCAGCAATACGGCGATTTTCAAAGACAGAGAAGTATTGAGACATGATTATCTGCCTGATAAGTTGCCACACCGCGAAGAACAGATCAGGGCACTTGGTGCAATAGTTGCTCCAGTCTTGAAAGGTGCTAGATGCTCTAACCTTCTAATCTACGGAAAAACAGGAACAGGAAAGACGGCGGTGGCAAAGTACGTTTTAAGTCATCTTGAAGTCAGAGCAAAAGAGTTCGGCGCGCCAATCAGGTTTTGCTATGTTAACTGCCGGATGGCAAGCTCCGAATATCGCATTTTCTCAGGACTCTGCCAAAGCATCGGCTTATCCGTCCCATTCACAGGGTTGTCTGTGGGAGAGGTTTTCGAAAGATTCAGAACAAGCTTAGACGCTACACGCGTCATGTTTATAATAGTCTTAGATGAAATTGATTCCCTGATCAAAGCGCGTGGAGACGGGCTTCTCTACGAGCTGACAAGGATCAATGAGACTCTGACAAAGAGCAAAGTCTCTCTCATAGGCGTTTCTAATGATCTGCGGCTGAAAGAGTTCCTTGATCCCAGAGTTCTGAGCACTCTCAGCGAAGAGGAAACAGTTTTTAGGCCATACGACGCCAATGAGCTCAGAACAATTCTCCTTGAACGCTCAAAATCAGCGTTTCATGAACATGTGCTTTCCGACGCCGCACTTGGGCTCTGTGCAGCGCTGGCGGCTGCCGAGCATGGAGATGCACGCCGTGCATTAGACTTGTTGCGCGTCGCCGGCGAAGTTGCTGAACGCAAAGGCGCAGTAATAGTTGCTGAAGACGATGTGCGAGAAGCTGAGAAACACATTGAATATAATCGCGTTGTTGAATCTCTGCAGAATCTGACTTTGCATTCAAAGCTTGTGATCTTAAGTGTCTACCATTTGAACAGAGCAAACGTTTATAGTGCTACTACCGGCGAAATCTCTGAAATCTACAGCGACCTCGCTGGAGAACTAGGTGTTACGCCTCTAACGCAACGGCGCCTAAGCACGTTAATTAATGAACTTGACTCTATGGGGTTGCTGAATGCCAAAGTCGTAAGTATGGGAAGATATGGCCGCACAAAGAAGATCAGACTGGAACTGGCGCGTACTCACATTAAAGAAGTCTTCGCTGGCGATAGCAGAATCGGGCGCTTGATAGAATACGAACCCAAAAATCTTCCGAAGCCAACTAAACGTGGGGCTTGAGGGAAGAAACACGCCCTTCTTGAACTTTCAACTCATCAGAGACTCTTCGTAACTCCTACGGTCCAACCGATGCACGATGGGGTCAGTTGAATGAGACTGTCGTAACCTCCAGCGTCTGAAGGTTCACCACAGGAACTTTTCCAGGATCAGGAACAAAGCCGTTTCTGCGCATATATTCCGTCTGCTCCTGCCAGCACCCTGAATTCACTACTAGGACACCTCGATAGTTGTCATATCCCAATGTGTGAACGTGTCCTGCATGGAAAATGTCTGGAACCCGCTCTATAACCAGGCTGTCTCTGCTTTCAGGCGCTAAAGGGGTCTTCCCTCCATATAACGGTGCTAGATGCCGTCCTTGTAGAAGCAACTTCATCGTTTTCTCAGGGTGATTATACGTCATGTCCGGGATCGTTGAAACGATATCATCGAGGCTGCGACCGTGAAACATTAGGACCTCCACGCCATGCAGACTGAGGGTGCATGGATCACCGAGAGAGTAGACTTTTTTTGATTCTTGCAGCACCTCTAGGTGAGCATGTGAGATTGGCGGCTGGGGCAAAGCCTTTCGTGGAGCATCGTGGTTTCCTGGAGTAACTATGACGTCTATATAATCAGGAATTTGTTCAAGATATTTCGCAGCAAGCTTGTACTGCTTGTATACGTCTCTGACCACCAATTCTTTCATCTGATTTGGGTAAACTCCCACTCCATCCACAATATCGCCAGCAATTAAGACGTATTTGACATTGCTTGCGATTTCTCTCATTCTTTCGTTTCCATATTTTCCATTAAGCCACAATATGAAATGGTTGAAGTTGTCTCTCTGAAACTGCGTGCTGCCAACGTGCATGTCCGATGTGAGTGCAGCGTAAACAGGCACAGGCGCCTTGTGAGGTTTTCTCTGGGCAATGTCAGGCAAAACGATGTCTTCAGCAATCAGAAGATTGCCCCTGGTTTTGACGACACTCAAACACACCACTTGGTCAAGCATCAGCATGCGAGCTTTCTTCTGAACTTCCTGAGAGGCATTCTGCGGCACAAGCACTGTGGCATTTGCGTGTAAATCCTCAACAGATAGAATGACTCTTTGCTTTGACTCCCGCTTGTCCGTTACCATACAGATTATCTTAAGCCGCGCATTTGCAGAGGCTTTGTAGACGTCGATTATGGACGCTGCACTTTTAACATCCATCCTCTGTCTTAGCAGTCTCTCTATACGCCTGTATCTGTCTCGAAAGTATCCCAAGTAATCTTCAATCGTTCCGCCTGAAGCAAGTTCTGAACCTGGATCATCAATGATATTGATGTTTGATTCTACTTCGCTTGCGTACGGATGAAACGGCTTCTTATCTTCTGTCACCTGTAACTGTGGCGTGCTTATCTCTCGAAACGTTTTCTCAGATGTTTGCATTACGCTTTCTAGCGCTGGCTTCTGTTCTTCCAGAAGATTTTCAAGGAAAACTCTGTCTATAAACAACGGCTTCTCCGATAAGGCCGCAATTTTCTTTATTGCTCTATCCATTATCTCTGAAGGATCTTCCCCTGCGGCAATGAGCTTCAAGAATTCGAAGGCTTCTTTGTCGAGTTGGTAACCTGCTGCTATCGTCAACGCCACAGCTTTTTGTAACTTTTCAGTTTTACTCATGCGAGCTTCCCCAAGATTTTCCTTTGGCACGCCATTTGAGTTGGAGTTTCCCTCTATCTCTCACTCTATTTTATCAGTCCTTTCATCGTCAGGAACGAATTTGCCTTCTTCAGTACGTTTTTTGCGTTGTCAAAAGTGAGTCTTTCCAACGCTTTTTGATAATTCAGCCATTCATAACCTATGTGCTCATATGACAGTCTGACTTCACTTTCCCGAGTTTTAATCAGAAAGAATACAACTGTTTTGCGGACAGTTCTGCCTGCTCTTTTGTAGAAATAGTTTATTTCTTCCCTGAATCCTTCAACGAAGTATGCGTCTACAATTCCCGTTTCTTCTCTGAGCTCTCTCATGACTGTCTCTCTTTCACTTTCATGAGGCTCAACCTGGCCCTTCACGTAGTCCCAATGGCCTGCTTCGTAATGTAAAAGAAGATATTCCGTTTCCAAATCTTTTCTGACCACGACTGCTCCACAGGATTTCTCGATAGTCATAAGCTTCCCTCAGATGTGTCTCTGTGCCTATTGCTTATTTGTATAGACCATTCTTAAGAATATCTGGTGCTTTGACAAAATTCTCTATCTGACCACATGCATTGTCAAAACTACGCGTTTCCTCTCCCAACTTCTGCATAACTTGCCTCGGAAAGGCATGTTGCTTGCTCTTCTTCTTTGAGTTCCATGCTGTTGCTTGCGATCTTTTCAGTTCAAACACCACAGCCCAAATCTATATATGCTGTCTTTGTTTAGACGCGTTAATATTTCCCCTCAGAATATTGACTTAGTGTTGGTGGTTTGAATGAGTGAGGTTCGAAAAGTTCAACGTACGCCAGGCGGAACATTCTTCGTTTGCTTACCCAAATCCTGGGCTGAAAAATATGGCTTGGAGAAAGGATCTGTTGTGGCTGTCAGCGAATCTGACGGCAAGCTTCTCATTGACCCCAAATATAGTGCTGAGCCTTCTCCTCGCACAGTGACTTTGAAGCCTGGGCTGTATCTGAGCCGCGAGATCATAGGCAAGTATTTGCTTGGTTTTGACATCATACGTGTAGAGACAAGCGAATATGTTACCTTTGAGATTCGAGATGTCGTCAAGAAAGCTGTCAGCCGCTTAATTGGATTGGAAATTGTGGAAGAAGACTATTCTGGGATCGTTCTGCAATGTTTGTTAGAGCCTTCAGGTTTTCCGCCGGAGAAAATTCTCCGCCGCGGCTATGCTTTTGCCGCCGCCATGCACCGTGATATTGTCAATGCTTTAATAGATGGTGATTTGCATCTGGCGAAGAGTGTTGTAGACCGCGATGAAGAAGTCAACAGGCTCTATTTCCTGTTGGTTCGCATTCTGCGTACGATAATTCAAAACCCAAGTCTAAGCGAAAAACTTGGCGTGCGACAAATTGAATGTCTGGATTATCGTCTTGTAGCAAGTCTAGTGGAGGCAATAGGAGACGAATGCGTGCGTACTGCGCAAGAACTTGCCGATTTGAAAGGTGCAAAACTTGCGGACAACCTGAAGAAAGCATTCGTCGCTTTTCACACTACCAGCTTTCAGACGCATGAAAACGCGTTGAAGGCTTTCTTTGCAGGAGACGTAGGATTGGCAGAAAGCGTGCGGAATACACGCGAAGAAATTGATGCTTTGTTTGCTGATATTGAAAAGGCTGCTCGGGCGCAATCTCTCGATATTGTTCCCCAGATTTTGGCTGTCGCTTCCACTTTGAGGCAGATTTATGAGCATAGCGTTGATATTTCGGATTTGGTGATGCCGAAAAAGGCGTAGCCTTTTGCGTCTCAAAACGGCAGTTTGTCAACTTTCTGAGGCTGTTTGGCTAGCGAGACACTTTCGCCTACTTTCAAGTTGCGTGTGTACTGTACTTCACCTTCGACTCGGCAACGTGATTCCAGTTCAACTTCATCGCCATAAACATTCTTAGCGCAGGCACCGCTTCTCATTAGAATCTTTCCTCCGTAGACATCTTCTACTTGGGACTCTCTTCCTATGATGATTTCAGTGGCTTTCAATGGCCCATAAACTTGGCTTCTTCTTGCTGTTTCAATAAGATGCGCTGTTAAGCCTTCAATGGTTCTTATTGAGCCGCCAATTTCTGCATGGTTTTCTGCTGTAGCTTTTTTTGATTGGAATGCGCCGCCTACTTCTAGATTTCTCGTCATCAAGTCTTCGCCAATCTTGATTTCTCCTCCGACGCACAAATCGCCAGATAGTTTCAACGAGCCGCGAACTTCTATTCTGCCTCCGACTTCCATTGTTTCGCCTTTGCCTGATCCTGTTATTGATATTCCGCCGCCTGCTTCAATAGTGTCAAATTCTATGTCTCCCTCAACTTCTATTATGCCGCCAACGTCAATATCGCTGCCTTTGTTACTGCCTGATAGTCTGACGACTCCACCGACATCTATGCTTTCAAACTCCAGTGAACCCTTGGATTGGAAAGTTCCGCCCACGTCTATGCAATGGATTCTGCCTCCGCCAACACTTACTGAGCCACCTACGTCTAGTTCTTCAGCTTCTACAGTAGCCTCTGCCGTGAGGCTTCCGCCTACGTCTATGCTTTCTGCCTCTACCACACCTTTCGCTTTGATGCTTCCACCAACTTCTATGTTGTTGGCTTTCGTTTTACCACTAACCTCTAAACTGCCACCAACATCTATGTCCAGAGCAGACAAATCCTGAGCCACGTGCATTGCTGCGTCCACATCAATTTGTCTCGCAGACACTGCACCGTAGACTTCTAGTTGACCATCTTCAACTTCAATATCTCTTTCTATTGTTAGGTTTCCGCGGATTGTTGTATCTCCTTGCGCTTCTAGATTCTCTGCTGATAAGTTGCCTTCGACAACACAGTTGTCTTCAAGATAAACTGTGCCCGAAACATGGATCGTGGGCGGCGTTCCTGCGCCTTTTAGGACTGCGTGTTCGCCTACTGAAAGATCTCCATTCACAGAGTCTAAGGTTACTGTGCTTCTGGGAGGAACTGATGCTTTACCACTCATTATCTAACACCTCACAATCGTTAACTGTTCTGCGATTTTAAAGAATACTCACCTATTGTGACTAGTGCTCTTCTACCAGACTGTTATTCTGGCTTTGAGTTGTGCCGTTGCTTTGGCTATTACTTGATCTACTTCAGCTTCACTAACACCAGTGTGTCTTGCAGAGATAAACGTTTGAGGCTCCTCAAACTTTTCTGAACCTTGCAGATTCAAGATTTTGCTGACGACGTCTGGCATTCTGACTGCTGAAATTGCCTGATCTTCCCGTTTCCTGTTACAGCTTGCCGCATTTTGATAGATCATTTCTTACCACCTCCCATTTCAACTGAAATTGAATAACAGACTGGAGGTCTTAAAAGGCGACGCACATCAGGAAAACACAGTCTGTAGTCACAACTTGTTACCGCATTTTCTCCTCTAATGCAGCGAAGAACTTCCGCATACGCTTGTAGGTCTCCAAAAACTCCAGACCCCACTTCGTTGCTCTATACTTCTTCGAATCGTCGATAACTGTTTCTGTTATGAAGCCATGCTCAACTAGAAAACTTAACTCCTTCTTTGTACGGTTCACTGGCATGTTGGCTCCGTAAGAGACGCGCGTAAGCGAGCACAATCCTTTCCGGGCAACTATCTCAATTATGTCCGCGTAGATGTCATATTTTGTTCGCCTACGTTCATTTGACAAGCAGCAGCCTCAAAACATATCACTATGGACAAAGCCTTAATCTCAATTTCGGTGATGAAGATAAGATAAACAGCAGAGATCAAAGGAATCTCTGCACAAAATAGCAAGCATTAGGCCTTTGGATAAAGCTAAAAGCCACGGATGCAAAGCTTCAAGCAATGCCGGGGTGGCGGAGTGGTTATCGCGCTGGCCTCGAGATCTG
>Ga0172362_10004172_pt1 | contig 12518 bp, 10 predicted proteins | sample LakKivs1_kivu2a2_FD_114534 | JGI IMG/M metagenome (GOLD analysis project Ga0172362, IMG submission 114534) | Sediment microbial communities from Lake Kivu, Rwanda - Sediment s1_kivu2a2 | ecosystem: Environmental > Aquatic > Freshwater > Lake > Sediment | place: Rwanda: Western Province, Lake...
ATCTATGCTTTCTCGGTTGATTTTGTGATGCGAATGAAAGATGAGAAATTAGAGAAACACCGTTCGTGGAAGAAGATACCCAGGGATGGTGATTTGAACCCAGAAAAACCCAATGGATGGAAAGAAGAAACATTCATTTTTGATTGGTATCGATTCACAGAACAGTTTGCTTGGTGGGAAATATCAAGAGAAAATGAATTTGCACCATTAAAAAATGCTGACCCAAACCCAATCGATAGTCCCGCCTCAGCTAGACGTCTATGGAATCAAAAATGGTCCAATCAATTAAAAGAAATTGGCATTCATCTTTCAAATGATGTCAATATTGATGTAAGCCCAGAAGCAGAGTTTTGGACGACCAAAAAATGGGAAAAATGGGCTCAGGAAAATCAAAATATACTCTCTCAAAAGAATATCATCATTCAATAAAAAAATTGATAGTCAAAGTTAAATTGCCTGAAATTAAACATCAATGAGTGCTCCTAACTCGCCGATTCATACTTTTGGACTGTCCTATGGAGGAAGCCCCCAGGTGGATAACCCGGAGGAATTGGAAGTGCGTTGGCGTCGGGTGAATAACCTCAAAGGAATCCAGAAAATCAACCGTGCGATTGCGAAGCGAAAGCTTCAACGTCGAATGGTGAGAGGTCTTCTGGATCAGCAGGCGACTGCTGAACTCATTGACACGCTGGTGCGCATCACCCACGAAATTCGCAACTTGAAGTTGCAATTGACGGTGCTGCGTAATGGCGGTTTTTAAGTGTTTCTAAAACACTTAAATCATTTTATTCATTCATTCTTTAAAGAAACAATCACAATCGCACTATGAAAACCAAATAAAAATCCAACTAAAAAAGTCCCTCCAATTACCCAGGAATCAACAAGAATATCCATAATATTTTATTATCTACATTTTTGTATAATTAAAAAAAACGCATCATCTCTTATTCTAAAAATAGTTTAAAGATTTTTAAAATAAGTAATCTAAGAATGAGTGAAACTGATTTATTTAATGAAAAACCTTTATCAAATTGGGCGGATAGTGCTGATGAGCCACTTCGAAAACGCAGACGTTCTCGTAAAAGGTCGGTTACGATTGATGAAGTAGGTAATATTCATCGTTTCATCGCTCAAATACCAATACCAATTAAACAAGAAAATGATAAACCCTTATTAAATCCGTGGAAAAAGCCGATTCAATTATTTGAAGATGAAATCAATGAAGAAAAACCCAAGACATTTATTCGATATAAAGATAGACCTATTATAGGAAAACCACGGTCTCCACCTCGAACTCCTCCTCCTGAAAGAGAAAACGAATGGAGACTGATTCATTCACAGAAACGAAAAGACTCTTTCCGGAATCAAATCCTCCAACATCTCAGTCTAAAAGAACTTGTCGATAAAGATATAAATACGGATTTTATTCCAGACGATTACCTTTGGGTTGAAACCGTGCCAACATCAAATAATAATAAATATCAAACGGTTTTAATTGCCATTGCGTGTAGTCTCAGTTTCTTCTGCGGTTTGATTTTAAGAAATAATATTTAATAAAAAGTATAAAAAGTAAAATGACAAACAGATTGATTTTAACGATGATTGTGAAGAACGAATCCAAGACGCTTCCACGTCTTTGGAGTTCCGTTCAATCATTTATTGATGGGTGGGTTATCTGTGATACGGGTTCAACAGATACCACTCTGGAATTTCTTCAAAGTCTCAAAGATACTTCGCCAATTCCTGGCAATTATTTCCAACAAGAATGGAAGAATTTCGGTCATAATCGTTCATTGAGTTTCACCACCGCACAACAATGGGTTCAAGAAAACCAACCCGAATGGGATACCTCGAAATGTTGGTCTCTTCTTCTAGATGCCGATATGGTTTTATCAGTAAATACAACAAATCCAAAAGAGTCAATATTTGCCCTTCCCGAAGTTAATCACGAAATTCGTGGATTTGAATTCGAACAAAGACAAGGTGGTCTTCATTATAAAAACATTCGTATGCTCCGGATTGATTCCCCCTGGAATTGTGTGGGTAAGACGCACGAATATTGGAATTTCAATGCTCCTCACGATTATCATAAAATGATGAGGGCAGTTCCAACCTCTATTTTATTTATTGATGACCGTGGCGATGGTGGAGCACGTGGTGATAAATATCAGCGTGATGAAAAGTTATTACGAGAGCAGTTAGAAGAAACACCGGATGATTCACGAACGTGGTTTTATCTTTCACAGACTTTACAAGATTTAGGTCGTTGGCAAGAGGCACATGATGGTTATTTAAAGCGTGTGAGTTTGGGAGGTTGGGATGAAGAGAAATGGATGGCGGCACTTCGTGCAGCAAATTGTTCTTATGATGGTTCAAAAGATTCGAAGTTAAGTGAGGAGGAGCGTCAAAAATTATGGGCGCAAACAGTTCAGGAGTGCGTTAGTGCTTGGTCGATGAGACCACAACGTGCGGAATCATTATATCGGTTAGCACATTGGTCTCGTATAAAAGGTAAAAACCTTGAAGCGTGGGCGTGGATTCAACTTGGGAAACAGATTCCTTTCCCAAAAGATGATAAACTATTTGTTGAACCACACGCTTATCACGATGGTTGGTGGGACGAAATTAGTATTTGTGCCTATTATGTGCGTAATCAAGTGCCAAATGCTGAAAAAGAAGCGATTGATGCGTTAGAGAAATTATTAATTGGACGATATAAAGGGAATATTGAATCTCCGGCACATCGTCGTAGAGATATGGCACGCTCAAATCGTCGATTTTATCCTTATCCAACTCTGTATAAGAAGCCTCAATTACATTATCAGGGTGAATGGACTCCGGCGAAAAAAGGTTGGAATGCGTGTAATCCAAGTATGATAAAACACGGTGATGGATTTATTTGTTCGGTTCGTAATGTAAATTATAAAATTGTGAATGGCAGTTATGTTTATCCACCCGATGGTGAGCATTGTATTGATACGGCTACATTAATTAAGAAACTTCAAATTGAGAAAGATCCCATTACGGATTTAGTGGAGATCCATGAGAAATCACTTGGTTGGATTCCGGAACTTCCAGAGGAACAACGTGCTCCACTTCGACCAAAATGGCAGGAATGTGGGCGACTTCCTGTTTGGGGATTTGAGGATGTTCGACTTTTCTCACATTCCAATCAAATCTATTTTACATCAACTTGTCTTCATATAGACGGATTTATAGGAACACCACGAATTGTCCTTGGAAAATTAACTGATGAATATAAAGTGGAATTTACAATTCCATTACGTGTGTTTAACAATGGTAATGAATTGAAAGGATGGTATAACAATAATTGTGAAAAGAATTGGCTACCATTTTCACATGAAGGAAAGATTATGGTGGTATATTCTTGGGAGCCATTACGAATTGCGGAAGTAAATCCAGAAACCGGAAATTGCCAAATCATAGCGGAAAATTACCAAACCATTGATTGCGGAGCGTTCCGTGGATCAACCTGTCCGGTTTTACTTTCGGCGAATCAACCAACCCCCAGATTTGCCAATGCTTCTGCGGCATTTGAATCCTCTTCTGTAAATACAACTCGGTTTGGTTGTATGGTTCATGAGATTTGCACGGTCAGTAATAAGGATGTTGCTCGTGAATATTATCAGCGATGGGTTGAATTCCGGATTACACCAAAACTGGAAATTACGTATATCAGCGAACAATTTACTCTAACGGATATGACAATTGAATTTCCATTAAGCGCAATCCCATATCAAAACAATGATTGGGTAATTTCGTGGGGACATAAAGACGGACGAGCCCGTTGGTGCGTCTATAACGCTCAATAAAAAATAATCACTATCGTTATACAATGAATAACGATTGGGTTGAAGTAGCAAATGATGATACTCGTCCTCGCAAACGACAACGAAATGACGAAGATAAACAAATTAATTTAATGGAAGAGTATCTTCATCTTTTTCAATCTGTAATTGTAAAGGGCGATTCAAACCCTCATAATCAGGTTCTTCTTTTAAAGATGATTCCAGTTGGAACGGAATATGATGAACTTCGAAATTACATTACGGAAAAGATTTCACAAGAATCGCCTTGGACGCCAGAACGTATTTTATCTAACTTTATGGTTTTTATTACAATGCTTAATATTTATGCGATGTTTTTTGTTTAATTTTTGAAATGTGTGCGTAAGCATCTCAAAAAACTTAAATTGATTGTTTATAAATATGGCTCAAAATGTAAAAACATTTGAATTATGGAGACAACCCGGATATTGTTCTACTCACCCTGCTCCTCCCAATAAACTACCCTCTCACACCAAATGGGCTATCCATTTCCATCTTGGCAGAAATTGGGACATTCTACCCTCATTCACTAACCTATTCAAAAAATTCCCTGTCTCGTCCCCACCTGATATCTGGATAACCTATCATAACGACCAATCTACCGAAAAAATAATTGACCTTCCAAATGTTTCCTGGATTCCCGTCCCAAATGTCGGTGCTGATGTTCTCGCATTTCTCATCTTCTGTCAAAAAGCACCGATTCGCAATTATCTAGCAATCCTGAAACTTCAAGCAAAAAAATCAAACGAAGAATGGTTTCTAACAATGGTAAATGACCTCGCTCCCTCTCCACAATGGATTGAATGGTATCTTGACTGCTTTCGAATCCGCAATGACCTCGGTATGATTGCACCTTCGGCAGACAATACAGATTATATTAACTTCACAACAGAAATTGACTTACTGATTCGTGCTGGAATCATACCGAAACCTATTCATAAAAATGATTTACCAAGTTTAGAAGAAATTACAAAAAATTATGAAAAAGATGAATCACAAATTAAATATGATTTTCCTCCTCCACCCAACCAATACCGCCCAAATGGTATCCTTCTCGATACAGACCTCGCCTGGCATCTTCATACGAATCCCCTCGGTTTCGCCAATTGCGGACATCAAACATATCTACAATTACAATTTAGACCATTTATTACCAATATGATTCAACAAGTCTATATGGTAAGTGGAACAATGTTCTGGATAAAACCAGAAATCTGTTCCCAACTCATTCAAAGATTCCCTCCCAATGAAATTCTACACGAATTTGATGAAGCCATTATCAAAGATAACTTCTGGAATAAAATGCCTCACGCTTGGGAAAGATTCTTCGCCGCATATACCTCTATTCAAGGCTATACCATTATGGACGTTAAAAATAAAATTCAATTTCATAAATTACCATATCATCTTGTCAAACAAAATTTCTTCGATTATCAAAAAATAAAAAATATTCCCCTTCACCAACTTCACTCCCTCTCCATTAAATCAAAAGAACCTTCACCTCCCTGGTTCTCAAATCCTCCTCTCATTACTCGTGGCTATCCCTCCGGAATCAATCTCTGGCATCCCTTCGTTCAAAATCCCACGTCCAATAAAACACTTGAAGAATGGATCTATTTGACCCGTCTTCATCAAGGAAAACCAAACAAAACTACCTGGAAACATTATCTCATAACCAATCTCACCAATTTTCAAAAATGGCTTCAAGAAACACAACCAACACAACAACCCATCACATTATGGTGTCTTGGAGAGTTTATCCAAGATGTTATTACAAACTGGAAATTTACAGATAAATTTCCCAGAATGAATATCGAATTTATTAAACCACAACCATTTACATCTCTTATCTATGATTTCTTTGATAATGTAGCAAGAACTTTTCCACCCAAATGGAATATCCAATTTATTGATTTTCCAAATGATTTCCCAACACTGATTCCATTGGAAAAACTACTTGAAATGATTGATACGATGAAAGTAAATATGCCTTATTGGGGTAAATCAATGTTCCAACTTTATATCGACCAATATATCCAATATGAATATCAACTTATGCAAATGATGATGCAGTCGAAACAAAAAAATAAACTTTGTATTGAAATTATTTCACCCTATATTAACATTGATCCAATCATTTTAAAACAAATTCAAGAAATTGAAGATATCATTCAATTAACAGCAACCGATTATCAATTATCAAATTATCCAACTACCCATAAACTTTCTATTCTTGGATATCAATATAACTTTATTACAGAAACAGATTATGTTTCTCATCTTAACTGGTTAAAAGCGAGCAATGAGAGTATGATTCATTTTTATCCTTTCCATCCAATTATTGAGAAACTAATGAACTATGAAACAAATCGAAATAAATCATGGGAAAAAACAATTCACCCAACCTGGAAAACCGCCCTTCGCATCTTTCACCAAAATCAAATCGAAATATATGGCTCGTCCAAAATTCATATCACTCCTCTTTCCGGATATCTCTGGCACGCCCAAATTTTTATCATTCACAATCAATCAAGTAATCTCTTCCTGAATCATATTGGAATCCAATATACAGATATCATTCAACAAATGATGACACAAATACCAAATAATCTCAATTATACAATTGCTACCTATCAACTTCCAGCAAATGAAAACTTTACCATCTGGGTTCGTATTGCCTGCTTTGATAATCGACTTCTCTCTCAAATTTGGCTTCAAGTTATTTCAAGACAACTTCAAGGCTTTCTAAAACTCCACAAACTTATATAACTCATTCTCCAAATCCTCTTCCATATAATTATCCCAATCTACCTCCAATTTCACATTACTTTGAATTTTCTTCCAATATTCAAAGACCGTCTTCTCACCAATCCACTCATAAACTCTACCATTCTTTAACTCTCGATAGTTTTTTACCAAACATTTCATTTCTATAATCACGTCCTTCCCATCTACTTTCCACTTCCCTTCCCCTACATATTCAACAACTCCTTCGATTTTAAATCGAATCCAATCTTTACCTTCACTCCAATAGATCATACTTCTCGAAAACATTGTTTTCCTAAAAACCAAACGTCTCGTTTTGTCTTCCAATCTAACTTTCCATCTCGTGTTCCAATCATTCTCGGTTCTTTCACTTCCACTCCTGAACTCCACCATTCTCCATTTCCACCCTCCCATATTAAACATTTCCAATCTGGTGCTACCTTCATCATCGCTCTCGCAAAAAATTCCAATGGTTTCGTTATTTGTATTCCCCCTCGAATCATTAACACATTTCCTCTATATTCCTTATTTTTAACCCATCGCTCACACGGAACTCCCCAATCGCTTAAATCACATATCTCTCCATCACCCCAAAACACAATTGTATCCCATAAATACATAGGATGTCCTAATAATAATACATTAAATGACTGATTGACACCAATCCATCCTTGATGCCACCCGATTTGCATGAATTCCATTTTTGAATTCATATTCTTCCTCAAAAAATCTTCATTTACTCGTAATGATATCCATTTTGTTTGATACTTTACTTGAAGAGCACCCCACCAATTCTTACCACATATCGCATGAACGGGTGGGTCATCCACACCCCATTCTAATCGAAATTCCAATTTTCCCATCTCTCGATAAACATATTCCAAAATAATAAGTTGAATCTCATACGTGTCTTCTCTTTTTTCATAATACTCTGTCGTCCAACAATAAATTGGTTTTACTTTCGAACGTAAAAGAAAATCGAATGTAATTGCTTTGGTTGTTTGAAACTTACGAAATTCAAAGGGACTCTCCATAAATAATTTTTTAGGAAAAGTGAAAACATCTGGGATACATCCCTCCCGAATAAAATCAAATTGATAAGGTCCTGTATTCGTATAAACAAAAATATCCTCACGTGTTCCATAAAATCGATTCATCTCTTCCACAAAATTTCGACGAAATCGAACCGTCTCCTCACATAAACAAATATAACGCCCTTTTGACTCACAAATACCATATTGATAAAACCAAGCACGACCCCGATAACGACGGCTCTCCAATAACCGTATCTCACTATATTCATATCGTAAAGGAATATAACTCGCATCATCACAAACAATAATCTCCTTTCTACCCTCTAAATCTTCAATATGATCGATACATTCTCGCAAAGAAACAGGGTTTCGACAATAAATGATAAACGTCCATAAAAAATCAGGAACTTCTTTGGGTAATTCTTGTAAAATGGAAGGACAAACTGAAAGAGATTGAATTGGAATTGTGTTATTTCGAGAAGGGATTTCACCCCAAATTGAATGAATTTCAATCTTCATTCGATGAATCAACGGCTCATTCTCCTCAAAATCAAAATCAAACTTGAACTCAAACTCTCTCTCAATTGGTAATTGAAAAATAATACATAAACGATCCGATTCAAGTATCGTATGATATTGCTGTTTCAAACAAGATTGTAATAAAGATGGATTTAACGTGTAGAAACAAACCCAATATTCAATCGCATCTACATCAATTTGTCCGTCGATTTGAAATTTCTCATGAAAATGAAAAAGAATGTCCCTTTCCAATATTTCTCGATGAATGATTTGATGAAAATGTAATTCAGGTATTTCTTTCGATGAAAACCATTCAAATATTCTATCTCTCTTCTCTTTTTCATAATTTTGATATTGAATCTTCAATGTTCCTTCAAATCGACTTTTCGGATCTATCGCATAAGTTCCTAAATCTTTATCATGTAAATATTGACGCATTTGAATAAAATAAATAGGAATTTCTTTGGTTTGTAAATGAAAAAACCATTGATGGGATGTTATTTCATTTTGATATTCCTGTGATATCAATTGTATTGGTTGTGATATATTTTGATAATTTGATTTTCGTAAAAAAGGATATAAATAAATCATTGATGTATTTATAGAAATGAAAAGATTTCAACAAATTATCCCAAAAACGCCTTTTTATCTTCATCCTTGTTGGAGTCTTCCCTCTCACAGCGTTCAATCAAATAAATACCTTTTATTACTTCGACTAAAAAATATATCAAAAGATTTAATTCCTATTATTTCTTTTCCCGTTTATTCACCCCCTTTTGGTTCGATTCTTCTCTTTTCACCTCTTTCCTTATCCATTAAAAGAAATGAACCCAAAAATATACCTTTTCTTTTATTTAGTCAAAATGTAAATGGTGATATTCAAAATACATTATGGGAAGTATCAAAACCATTTTATTTTTATCCTGAAACAAATATTATGATTACCCTTTTTATTGACTTATCCACAGAATCTCTCTATACACAAGACCACATTATGATGTCAGGTCTATTTCCTCAAAACTTCTCTATTATCATGAATCCGTTCGAAATGGAAAAGAAAACACATCGATTCGCACAATGGATGATGCCATTTCAAAATCAAACATTATTGATGAAGTTTATGACATTAACGAGGGAATTGGAAAATCATCAAGAAGGTTTTTTCACAAATATCAATGAAGCCGTAGCACGATGGGAAGCACCAGCCCATTCCTCTCAAAGTGGATTTATCTTTGATATGACTTTGAAGAAGAATTGCGGATATATTGCTTTGATATCAGGGACGTGTATGAGTGGTTCAACCTATATTCATTTTTCAACAAAGATGAAACAAAGACTCATTCCACCATCTTATCGCACTTCTTGGGATGAAAAAGAAACATGTGAATATATTGTTTATATTCCACCCATTGAGATTGATCGGGAAGTTGAAATGGGTGTCCTTTGCGCTGACTTAGACGCAAAAACCATCTTTATTTTTCATCAGTTTGTTATTTTACAATTAACACAACCAATGTTTGGTAATTTTTGGGAAATACCGTATTCATTATATGATGAAAAAGAGAAGAATGCGGTTATTTGGAAAACGGAAAGTCTTTCTCGTGCGTGGTGAGTCATTTTTCTAATCCATTATTAGGAATGGACGAAATCAACATTTTATTGTTGGCGTTAGTTCTCGCCATTTTAATTCGTCGTATATTCGAACCAAACTGTAATTCAATGGATATATTATGGTTGCCTTTATTAACTTTCGTTATTTATTGGATATTATTGCGATTATATACAGAACAAAATCCAGAATTACGGAATTTATGGCGAAAAATTTTTGTGAATCCACCGCATTCTTTTGAAAATTTTCAGGATGTGGCGGAGGACGCATTAAACCGCACATTGAATAATACAACTCCTCCGCCGGATAAATCCCCCCAAGAACTTTCCAAAGATGCCCTTTTAAACTTGACTAAAATTGAAGAAGCTGATGATTTACGATTATCACAATCTGCTTCTTTGATTGGTGAATTATTTAATAGATCTTCTACTGAAATGAAAGAACCTTCTCCGGATGATGTCAAAAAATTCTATCAAGATAATCACCAATTATCTCTTGATGACGAAACCGCCGACTTAATTTCACGTTCTATTGTTGATTTAATGGGAGATAATCTCCCCAAAGGTGATAATGAATATGCTGCCGCCGTTTTTCGTCAATTAAAAGTGGTCGAAAAGACACAAGAAACTCCCACTGCTCCAACTCCTCTTGAATATACAACACCTCCCACATCAACTTCATTTTCGTCTGTCGGTCCTGCTACTCCTGATCCAAATGCTCCCACTCCTGTTGAGAGACCACCCAATAATATCGGTGAAGAAATCGCACAAATGGATTCATTTTTATTGCGTTCTCCTCCACAAGAAACTCCTCATGAAAATGAGCCACTTGCTGTTTTAGCAGATTATGTGATGAAATCAATGCCATCTCCTTTACCAGGAGTAGATGCTCCTGCTGTGAATGTTTATTTACACGGTTGTGAAAATCAATCCAGTCCGCCAATTAAACAAAACTTTTATTTTATGAAAGATGGTCGATTTCAACAATCTCTCAATGACAAAGGTGTTGCTCCCACAACAACTTCAATGACATTTAATGGACCTTTATCAGCAGACGCTACGTGGGCTTTTAACCGAGGACAGGAAACGACACCTCGAATTCAAAATCGAACCAGAGAGATGAGAAGAGAACGTGAAATTATGGGGACAAATGGAATACCGAATATGGAAAGGATTGTGGGCGGAATCCGTGAATATAGACAGGCAATGGAAGCAGTAGAGGGGTTTGAGAATAATCGTTTTGAAACATACCCAGAGGTAAAGAAATTAACAAGAGTTCCCAAAGATATTTATGCGGATGAATCAGGAGGAGAGAGAATGATTCGTAGTAAAGAATGGGAAAGTCAGTTTGATGCGTTATTACCTCCTGGAAAGTTTTGCAATGAAGAATCCGCCCAAAAAGCGTGTTTTCCAAGTGGAGTGATTCAAACGAGTGCATGGAAAGAATGGAAGGAAGTCGTTCAAAAAGATGATGAATAATTTTATAAATATCCGGAATATAAATAGAGATGAAATATACTCTATTTATAATCGCATTAGTCATTATTATCATTTTATATCAATATCGTAAAGAAAGTTTTTGGATTCAATCCCAAAGTATTCCATTTGGAAGGCAAGACCAAGATGTAAATTCGTGGGATAATCTTCATCAACCATCACAAAGTTATCGTATTCCTATTAATCCAAATTTTTCGACGAATTGGATTGACCCGAATCAAATTGTCACCGTTGGTGATTGTTATCAATTATTAACGCCCGAACAAATTAAACGTATCGAATCCAGTGTCATTGAAAATTTTACCAATATTCGATTACCTTCCGGTTCTTCCCAATTATCTCCCACGTATTTACTTCCCGAAGAGGAATCTAATTTACCCTTCCTTTCCAGAGATCGTGCTGTTGTCATAGAATCCATTCCTGAATCTAACAACACTTTAAGTGCCAGTGATTGGACTCGCATTACAAATACCATTAATGAAAAAATTCAAAATATGCCATTAGACCTATCTGGTAGTCCCGGTTCTCGTGGTTCTCCGGGTTCGCCTGGTCTTGTTGGTCCAATTGGACCCAAAGGAGAGCCAGGTCTTCGTGGTTCAACGGGTCCCGCCGGTCCCAAAGGAGATACTGGTGCGCCCGGTGTTGCTGGTGTTGCCGGTGCTGTTGGTCCCGCTGGACCGATCGGTCCAAAAGGTGAAGGAGCACCCGGACCCAAAGGTGATATGGGTCCTGTTGGTCCTCGTGGAGAAGTTGGTCCTGCTGGTTCGATTGGTCCCGCTGGACCTGCCGGACCACAAGGTGCTCCTGGCAGAAGTTATGTGTTAAGTCAAGATGAATCTCGAAATGTGACGGCTTATGCGACGGGCACACCCGGTATTCGAGGAGAACCTGGTCCAATTGGTCCTGCTGGATCAGCCGGTCCTGCCGGTGCGATTGGCGCTCCTGGACCCAAAGGCGATAAAGGTGATGTAGGTGCGGTTGGACCTGCTGGACCGATTGGTGAATCCGGACTCACTCAAATGGTAAATCAAGTGGGATTAGTCTTCCAAGGACTATTAAACGCAGAGGCAAGATTACAACAACCAGAATCAGCGAATCAATCTCAAATCGTGAATGATGCGATTACACGAAAAGGGTTGGTGATTGCTGGAAATAAATTAGGACCAAACAGTTCTCGTAATGTCTATTTAGATGATAACGCAATTGTTGCCGGTGATTTGGATGTTGGAAATCACTTAACAGTAAA
>Ga0172362_10004173_pt1 | contig 12508 bp, 11 predicted proteins | sample LakKivs1_kivu2a2_FD_114534 | JGI IMG/M metagenome (GOLD analysis project Ga0172362, IMG submission 114534) | Sediment microbial communities from Lake Kivu, Rwanda - Sediment s1_kivu2a2 | ecosystem: Environmental > Aquatic > Freshwater > Lake > Sediment | place: Rwanda: Western Province, Lake...
ATGTGTGATGTATGTGTGATGTATGTGTGATGTATGTGTGATGTATGTGTGATGTATGTGTGATGTATGTGTGATGTATGTGTGATGTATGTGTGATGTATGTAAAAATGAATCCAAGGGCATCAAGAGGTGGTCGATAATATATAAATACCATGTTAAATAACGTATTACTTGTATATGGAAATGTTGGGTAATCATCATAAATCTATAATTGTCTAACACCCTACTAAGCAAGAAAACAACTATTTGTGAGCAAGCATATAATAGTATTATAAAGGGTGTAGTGTTCTACCAACCACCCGCGTCGAATAAATTCATTAACATATATCTACTGTGTGTAAAAATGAGTCCAACAGCATCAAGATGCAGGTGATAATATATAAATACCATGTTAAATAACGTATTATTCATATATGGAAATGTTGACTGTTTATAAAAGTGTCATAATTGTCCAACCCCTTACTAAGCAAGAAAACAAACAATTGTAAGCAAGCGCATAATGGTATTATAAAGGGTGCAGTGTGTTATCACTCACTTATGTTGAATAAATTCATTAACACATATCTACTGCGTGTAAAAATGAGTCCACCAGCATCAAGATGCAAGTGATAATATATAAATACCATGTTAAATAACGTATTATTTATATATGAAAATGTTGACTGTTTATAAAAGTGTTATAATTGCCCAACCCCTTACTAAGAGGCATTTTTTAGTGACGAGCAAGATGCTATTAATGGCATAGAAACACCTATCTAAAATAGCACCTATTTTATTAAAACATGTATTGCAAGTGTATCCGACTTTGCTTAATACCACCTTTTATTCTCTTTATTTACATATTGTATTCAATATGTAAATAATGCATTCGCACCCTTACCAAAATGAGGTCTCTAGGGGCTGAGTAATGTTTTCAAAAATTTACTACCATCAATACACTTATGTTTTTTGTAAGTTTTTTATATATTTACTTGAATTTTTACTAAGTTACATTTTCAGTCCAACATGCATCTGAGTCGAAAATGTTCTTAGGTACCCCTACTGCATTTTCGATGATTTTCAAGAGGTGTTCTGTTTTGCTTTATTTTTATCTTTTAGTTAATATATATAGAATAAAGAAAAACACCTACAACATCCTCGAAAAAAATTTCTTGGAAATCGCTTGAAAAATAAAAATTTCTAACTTGCCGAAAACCCAAAAATCTTTTTTGAAAAATAAAATCTCGAAAGAAAATTCAATCTCGACACAAATGTCGACATTGAAAGAAGTTTTTTCAAATTCGAAATCTCCTGCGATTTTAGTATTTGAGGGTCTTTTTACTCCTCAAAGAAATAGAGTATAAACAACACTCAGATTAGTATTATCTCTTGCAACTCATCGATTTTTCGAGGAAAATTATGGCACGTAGGTAGGTGTTAGCGATATTTTGAGGATCGTTAAAATGAATATGGCAAGTGTAGGTGATATTTACTTCATATAATTGCATTAAGATATGTTTGAGATACTTTTTACATCGAAAAATTAATGTTGGAGATTTGAGTTGCTAAAGATATATGTAAAAAATGCAGCCATGTTGTTTATAATTAATCATAAACAATTTGGCACTTTTTTAAAAGTGTATCAAATGCACATGGGGGTATATAGATATGTATTTTGTGACACCTCAATGGTACCTTTTTTAATACGAGAATTAGCAAACAATAATAATTGTGTTTTTTATATTTGAATTTTTCTTCAAAAATGCTTATTTCTCCTTAGTACCACCCAAGTACACTCATTTTTGTAGGGTCAGACACATCGAGTGAAGAGCTGATTGCATCAACAATATATGGTCATGTAATAGTATAAATTGCAGTATTGCAACACCACATGCCTTTTTAACATATTTCGTAGGTCATTTTTGTGATGTAATTTTAGCGCCACACCCTCTAGTCGTTTTTGAGCATAAACAAGAGCAAAATCGAGTATTTTTTAGGTAAAAAGGACGTTTTTATTTTGTGGAATTTTCTATAACATATATTATATTTCTTGCTGATTTTAGATTTCTATGCAAATTACTACACATGATAAATGATAAACATTCAAAAAACATAGCGACCCAGATCGCAAAGTCGATTTTTGATCCATTTCCTTCACACAAAACTTTCAAGCAAAAAAATACTGTGATTTTTTTCAATAATTTTGTATATGTGGTGTGTCAATATTAAGCTCATATTGACATTTTTAACTATTTGGTCTCATATTTTGATAGGTTGTATGTGGTATTGATGTAAAAAGTTGACCGACCTGCGACACTTTTATTTAAATTTCACTCAGATTTTAATCAGCCCTTTAACATATGCTAGGAAAAAATTGAAAATATGTTGTTTATATATTAGAAACACAACTGAAGTTAATTAAGTTTAACAACCAATCGCATCTTTTTGAAATGTGTGGCATTTTCGGTCTAATCGGAAGTTATTCAACTATTAACTCTGAATTACTTAAAGAAGCCTCTAATTTGATTGAACATAGAGGACCAGATAATTTTGGATGCTATTACACTAAGAATTTCTATGCATTTCATCATCGACTTGCAATTGTTGCTCCGAATGATCCTCCTCAACCAATTATTCGCAATAATGTCGTCCTTATTTCGAATGGTGAAATATATAATCATAAAAATTTTAGAATTAATAACCCCGGGTGGTTTAAAACACAGTCTGATTGTGAAGCAATCTTATTTGCATATGAGCATTTTATGAAGAATAATGTGAATAGTTGCTATGATCTAGAAAGCGCTAATAACATGCTAAACAGTTTGGATGGCATCTTTGGTTTTCTTCTAATTGACTATCAAAATGACTTCTTTATTGCCGCAAGAGATCCTCTTGGTGTTAATCCTTTATTTATGGGAGTAGATGAGCACAGCGACCTAATTGGTTTTTCTTCGGAAGTTAAACCATTCGTAACAATCAATAAATATTATAAACATTCAAAAAAATCTAAATCATTTAAGTTGAAAGAAATAGAAGGCGGACATTGTGTATTTGGTAGTATTAGCAAGTGTAAAAACTTTACCGTTCACAAATGGTGGAATACACTTGATGATTATTCTCATAAAAACGACGATGTTTATGAATCAATTGGTAGCAATATTGGTGCGGTAAGAAAACTACTAATTAAGTCGGTTGAAAAACGACTAATGGCCGATGTTCCATATGCAATACTTTTGAGTGGAGGATTAGATTCTTCTATTTTATCCGCAATTGCTGCTAAACTAAACGCACCTGCACCTATTCACACCTATAGCGTGGGTTTTAAAGGATCATCCGACATTGTTAATGCCGAACTTATGGCTCAACATATAGGCAGTATTCATCATCCTGTGTATCTTGATGATATTTTCAAACCAATGGCGGAGAACGAATCTACGGAATCTATACTGTTTAAATTTATTGAAAAGGCAATTTATTACATAGAAACATTCGATGTAGCAACTATTCGCTCTGGTATTCCTATGATGATTGTTGCAGATAAGATTAAAAAAGATGGATTTTCTATGGTATTAGATGGAGATGGTAGTGATGAAATCTTTGCAGGATATGAGTATTTTCAATATGCGCCTAACAGTCAAGAGCTTGCACTAGAATGCATTCGAAAAGTTAAAAGCTTGTGTCATTATGATTGCAAGCGTGCTAATCATGCAATGATGTCGGCGGGAGTTGAGTGTCGGTGCCCATATTTGGATCGTGAACTTGTTGCTTACGCTATGAACAATATTAATCCGAAGTCTAAAGTTTGGAAGAAAGCAAACAATTCTAATACTAGCGACAATTCTAATGGTTTTGGTAAGTTTGCAGATATTGATCAGTCGAAGCCAATCGAAACTGACAGACTGTGCATCGAAAAATGGATCCTACGAATGGCTTTCGGTGATATGCTTCCAGATGCTATCTTTTCTCGCAGTAAAGTTCAGTTTAGCGTAGGCTGCGGTAATTCTCTTATTAATATGATTATGGATATTGCCGACAAATGGGTAACTGATGAAGAATTTGCTAATGCAGCCGATAAGTTTCCAGTTAAGACGCCACTTTCGAAGGAGGCAATGATGTATCGAAAATTATTTAATAAGATTTTTGAGGAGGAAACAGAGTCTATTGTTGCTTATGAGCCGTCGCTTAATTGTTCTACTGCAAAAGTATTAGATTGGTTTAAACTGGCTAATATTACTAAATTGGATCCTTGCGGTAGTAGTTTTGTTAGAGAATCTAAAAATACATAAAAAATATATTGAATTAAAAATGCATAAAATGCAGAAATTTTATTTTTTCCTGATGAAATTTAATTCGTAAATTTGATTATTGTTTATTAATTGATTGTACAAATTGTATTCTTTATCTTCACTATCTTCGCTATCTTCACTATTTTCACTATTTTCGCTATCTTCACTATTTTCACTATTTTCGCTATCTTCACTTTCATCATTATTTTCATTATATTTATCATTGCTATCATCGCTGTCATCACTGTCATCGCTATCATCACTTCCTTCAATATAACTAATTTTAACCTTTGATACAATACATTTTTTTAGTATCGTAGCGGAACTTAATTCACTACTATCCGACTGAATCGTAATATATTCAGTTTCAAGAAAAGCATCTTTATCAAAAGTACTACACTTATGATCAATAGTAAAATCTTCTTGTAGTTTATGTCTCCTGCAAAAGCATTTTATTCTGCCTCCGCAAATAATACATTGTATCTTTTTGCTAATTTCCAGTTTTATATCATATATACTGTTAATGCATGATATAGGTACAACAAATCCTTGAACTGAAATAAACTCATTATGCAGGCTTAATTTCTCAATACTTTTATTTGTATCACTTACATTTGAGCAAATATTAAGCACATTACAATCCGGAAACCCCACAATAACATGTACAAGTAAGGGGTCGTGTTTATAAGATAATGGTCTTGATGATAATCGGGGTCGTGTTTTCAAGCTTGACGAAATAATTGCATTTCCAATTGAAGATGAAATTGAAGACGAAATATCGTTAGATTCTGATTTTATATTACTTGTAGTTTTTTGCAAATTACCGTATTTTGGTTTATTATCATCATTATTTGTATTAGTGGTGTTATATTTACATAACGATTCCGAAGTGTTTTCCGAGGGATTTTTGTTTATTACTTTAACTAATGCATCAGTTTCTACCTTAATAGTCGATGAGTCAATTAATGCAATTAATTTTTCTAAATCTGTTGTTGGAGATTTAGGCATATCGTCCCATAATTTTTCAACTGTATCCAATAAAATTTTCTGATTATTTTGCATTTTAGGGGCGTGTTATTTAATTAAAAATTTCGCATACAAGATATAAACCCACTTTCAATCACTTATAACGTATATTTATATTAAATAAAATAAACTAAACAGTAAAAAGCGCAAAATGCCAGAAGGACCCGAAATTAAGATAATCACAAACATAATGAACAAATGGCTAAAAGGACATAAATTTATTAGTTTAAATATTATTAGAGGGCATTATATTACGTCAGCAAATGCACAATTTATAATTTTTAGAAAAAAGCATGAAGAATTTAAAAAAATATTGGATAATAAAGCCAATTTTGTAAGAATTGAGTCTGTGGAATGTAAAGGTAAGAAAATTTATATCGAACTATGCATTTGGCGAGAAAGCAAGAAAACAAAATCAAATTCTTTAAACATCCAATACCAAAATGGGCTGCCTTCTAATTATGCTCCTTCGAAATATATATACTTAGTTATTTCAATGGGTAGTAGTGGTTCGTGGAGTAAAGAATTAAGTGAGCAATCACAAATGTCAATTGTTCACACAGATAACTCAGAATTTGCCGGTAATCAGCAACTACAACAAATATATTTTGAAGACTCTCGGCAAGTTGGTAGAATTGAAATAGTAAACGGTGACGAAATGGACGATATTCTTGATTCAATGGGTGTCGATGTTATGTCCGATGAATTTACTTTAGAATGTTTTATAGAATGCGTGGAGCATAATGGAATGAAAATCATTGCGAATTTTCTTATTGATCAATCCATTTTATCAGGCGTGGGTATTGTATACAGAAGTGAGATTCTATATATAGCAAAAATAAATCCATTTGTTAAAATGCATACCTTAACAAAAGAGCAAATAATCAAATTGCACGCTGCCATCAAGTATATAATGCTATATTCATATTTGCAGGGTGGAATTAGTTTGAAACCTTCTTTGACATTACATAAATTAAATTATCAGCCGCTTATATATGGACGTGATAAGACAAAAAAAGGAGAAAATGTGAATTATTTTACTCTTTCTAATCGAGCAATATATACGATTGATGAGTTGCCAAATGAAGATAACATGCAATGATTGCATCTACATGCGGCTATTGGAAATATTTTTTGATAACTAAATAACTGTCATTGTTTTTATATTTTTATAATCAATAATATATGCAATTTGTGCATTATTGATTATCACAAAAAATCACAAAAAATCACAAAATCACAAAATTACAAAAAAACACGGTGTAATGTTTTATCAAGTTGTTATTAGCGTGCAAGATGAGCCCGGGTATAATGAAACTATTGGCATGAATTTTATTCAAACAGTAGTTGATGTATTAAATTCACCCAAAGGATGGAAAAAATATAACTTTATTTTGACTAAAACTGATGGTTTTATGCAAAATGCCGACTTTATAATTGAACTTGCTCCTGCTTCCAAAGTAAAATCTATATGTTCCACTGATACATTATCTTGCTGGTCGCCATCGCATTCTAAGGTTTTAATTAATTATGAAAACTGGATGGGAAGATCCGTAATTAGTCAAGAAACACCGCCTGGTTTAACTTTAGAAGAATATCGCATTTATGTTATTAATCACGAAGTGGGTCATGCTCTTGGTATGCGTCACCCTTTTCCAAAAAATCCCGCGTCTATTCAATGCGATATTTCTCGAGCAGGCAAACCCGGTTCAGTAATGATGCAAATGTCCAAAGGTACAAAGTTTATTTACCCTTGCACACCAAATTGCTGGCCTCTTGATAAAGAAATTTACGATGAAATGCAAAATAAAATGCAGCCAGTTGTGCCTATTGACTACGCAAGCTTAAAAAGAAATGCAAATAGTATTTCATATTCCACTAAACTAAAAATAAAAGTGGCCGTTTTAATTATTATAATTTGCATTATATTTTTGATTATGATGTATCAAAAATTTAACAAAAGCGAAATAAACAATACGGTAAATATTACAAAAATATAATCCAAAAATGCAATTGAATAATATAATTTTAAGCAAAATGTATATCAAATTTCCAATTTAAAAAAAAGTAACACACAACATTGATGTTGTATATTCTTGATTCAATTACCTAAAAGAAAAAATTGAATCACATATTAGTAATAGTCTGAGTACTTATCTCAACCAAAACAAAATGCCCCCAAAAATGCGAAACACTGCGGAAGAACGAGAAAAGAAGTTGAATCCTGATGATTCAATTGTTCGTAGATATTTCAAGGAAGTAGAAATGTCAAACCGTGCAAGTTCGGTTGAACTGTCGAGGTTTAGAATTCCTATTAATTCTGAAAATAATAAAGTAGAAATTACTGCCGCAAGAACACGTAATCTTGATAATGAGTGGGTAATTCAATCTGTAGTAATTTTCTCAAATGATGAAGAAGTTCCGCGAGCATGTCGCTTTACTGAAGAAGGAACTCAAGTAATCAATAATTACGATCATACTCCAATTACATTGATTATTGGTAGATCATCAGATAATGCTTTTAAGTGGTCCTCCTTAGATTATTTGATAATAAAAATTAAAATCACAGAAAAAGAACCCTTATTTTATAGTAAAAAATATCACACGCTTATTTACAAAGCTCCTGTTAAACGTATGAATAATGAGAAAGTTGAACTTTTCAAATATATTAAAGGAAAACCTGTAAAACAATCAAATCAACCCAGTGTTGAGTCAAACAAGAGTACGGTTGTTACTAAAAGCAGCAGCGATACAGATAATACTAAAATGACGGAACCTGAATCAGGTATGCCTGCTCTTGCTCCTATTCAGCCCGTTAAACCTGCTCTTGTTTCTGTTGTTTCTGTTGCTTCTGAACAGTCTGTTCAGCCTGTTCGGTCTTTTCTTTCTTCTGAGTTAGATGATTTGAACCATTTTCTAAATGAAATAAATGAAAAAAATAAGTCTATTTCTTCATCAATTACACAACAAGAAAACAAAGTTTCGGATGTTTTCAATGCGCCTATTAAACCTCCGCCGGTTCCACCACCTGTTCGATCTATTTTCTCGGCATTTAACAATAAACAACCTAGATTTTATATGTCATCTGCGTCTACTGCGGATGTTGCACAGGCTGCTTCTGTTGTGTCTGATGCGTCTACTGCGTCCACTGCGGATGTTGCACAGGCTGCTTCTGTTGTGTCTGATGCGTCCACTGCGTCCACTGCGACAGCTACATCCACTGCGTCCACTGCGACAGCTACATCCGATACGCCCGTCACGTCAACCGCATCAACCACAAGCATTCTCCCCGAGGGAACCACTGATAAAATCGTACCATTTCTTGATTTTCCAGGTGTTCAATCACTTATTAAGGCCGCAAATGACTCTGTTAATTCTTATAAAGATGAACACGATAAATTCAAAACAAAAGAAAAACAAGTGCAAGATTTGGGTAAACGTAAACGTGAACTTAATGAAGAAATTGAAAAAATCGAAAAAGAAATTGAAGCCGAAACTGCGGCTCTTAATAATATGCAAAAAACTTGCAGTGATTTTCGTACTACGGCTTTTGCAAAAGTGCAGAGAGTCGAAATTTCTAAAAAAAATTATGAGGATTTTATCAAGTCTCTCACCGAGGATAATTCATCATAATGGTTTGCGTTTAGCAAATTTTATTGTTTTTTAACTTGCGTTTAACGGCTGGCCCGCATATAACCCTCCTTCGCAGAACCACCTACCGCAGCAGCCGTGCCAGTAGCGGCTGTGCCGGTGGCAGCAGCATCCTTACCATGGTGGGTTTCCATTTTTTGAGACGCAAGGAAACCATGATATACCAAAATAATTACTGCAACAATCATCAACACCAAACCCAACTTGCCAAGAGGCGCAAGATTGGTGAGCTTACCATCGGCAGCTTGCTTCATTTGGTATCCAACATAACCAAGAAGCGGCGCCACAACGCCCATATGTACCAAGTTAATAGCCTCAGGATGATCCTGAGTAACCTTCTTTATCGAGTCCATCTTGTAATATAACCTTTTAAGATGTTAAACACTATATTAAGCAAATAATATATAAATATCTAATAAATAATATATAAATATCTAATAAATAAAAAATATGCTAATTTTTGCATGTATAGGATGGGTGCCAAAATTGAATTAGATATTTATATGTAATTAGTTACCGTATCGGCCTTTTGATTTGCGGGCTTCAAAAATGAACATTGAGGAAGAACCTGTGGCGGATGATCACCCGCCACAGTACTCAGATGAACCAAGCTCCATGTCAACAAAGAAAAAATGTTCAAGACATGTTTTCCCTAAAAAATGCTCACAACCTGAACTTTTTCCAAAAAAGAGACCGCAGATTAGCAGAAAGTGTTGTGGAATCATTCTGGTGATCACAACATCAACTAATCAACGCGTTCTAAACGTAAGACAAAGGGATAGCGGATATTTTGGATTTCCAAAAGGTCACATGCATCCCGGAGAAAGTGAAGTAGAAACTGCAATCAGAGAGTGTCTAGAGGAAACTTCAATTCTAATTTCAAAAGAAACTATTAAAAATTCAAGAAGAATCAAAACAAACAAGCATGTGTACTTTTTGGTAGAAGTTTATTCAAACGTTTTTCCGGAAGTGGTTATCGATAACGACGAAATCATTTCATATAAGTGGGTAAACACCCACCACTTAACTTCGCTGGTTAATCACACAAAGCTATATGGAGCGCAAACAATTATTGCGTGGAATATGTGTATTCCTTATTTATCGAAACCTGTTCTTTACATCCCAATTTGCAAAGAAAAACTAGTTTCGCAATTTCTATTTGAAAATGTTCGAGATAATGTAAAGTGTATTATTAAGAGGTATTTACCCAACGAAGATTACGTTGGCAATTTTGATTTCTCGCCGTTTGTCAAAAAACATAAAATTACAAAAGACGAAAACTTAACATATGTATGGATAGAACTTGATCCATTACTAATGAAATATTGGAACAACAACTTTAACAATTTTAGCTGGGGTGAAATTGTTGAAGTTCTGCCACTTTACACGGGACATAAATTAAATCAAATTAACAATTTGACAAAAAATTAAAGTTTATCACTTGTCGGTGATATTTATTTTTTTGAATTAAAAAATCCATCGCTCACTAATATGTCTTTAGATAACTATTTAAAATGGATATTAGAGCGGAAACTCTTTACAAAAAATCAAATATGCGGCAAATACGCGAGCGTGTTGATGATATATACAGATCATTAACACTTAAAGTACACGAAGCGCATAATGCGGGTTGGGCCGAAATTATTTTCGAACTTCCAGATTCTTTTGATATTGGCGGACTTGAAAATGCCGATTCGCAATTAATAATATACTCTAGATTAATCGAATTAGTAGAAGCTAATGGCCTTAAAGTAACCTTAGTACCACAGGGAAACGGCGGTTCTGCTCTTCGAATCAGATGGCCTTCTGTCTTGGATCCTGTAGAAAAAAATCGTATGAAAGACATATTAAAACGCCACCTAGAAAAGCCGCAATAATTGCCGCTAACAATAATGATAACAATTATTGATCACTATTGATCATTAATATTAGATCCTACTGCATTGCTGCCAGTTCGCGACCTTGCTTCAATATGGATTACATTTTTTGTAGAATAATTGCTTGTGTTTATATTTACTTTGGCATTAACATAATTATATGTGATTATCACAAGTACAATAATCATAGTTACAAATAATGCATATATAATTGTCATTTGAAATTTATGCTTACGCTTGCCTGATTCATCAATTGGTAATACATATTCTATAAATTTTTTAGCGGTTTCATTCCAAGCAAGGGCCGTCGTTAAAATAAGAGCGCCTTGTAAAAGATCTTTGCCTTTAATTTGTGATCGAGGTTCAGAAGACATTTTATTTGCCAAATCACTTAATTCAAATTCTATATTTTCAATAAAAAATTGAATTTTATATATATATATATATAATTAGAGTGCTCGTAGAATAGTTATCAAATCTACAAATGGAACAAATTTCTTCTATTACAGCAAAGCGTATTGCAGAAGCTGCATTTGCAGCTGAAAATGCCACTACTTTGCTGAGAACCGGAACTGTTTTGTATATGGGCTCTAAATTTATTAGTGACGGTTTTAGTGATTCAACTAGAGGAGCAATCGGGCAATTACATATTCATTCAGTTCATGGAGAAATGAATGCTATTCTTAGAGCTTCGTCTCGTGCGCGAAAGATTGCTAATACGTTATTTTCTATTTATGGAGCGCCCGCCGTTAACAATTTAGTTGGTAATGATGGCTTGCCTATTGAAACTAATCACCGCTGGCAAAATCGCCAGCGGCAGTATACCGTATGTGCATGGACAAATAGGCAGCGTGAAAAACCTACTAATACGCAATATATCTCGTCGTACTAAAGAAACACCAATATTTCAAGGAGCTACTATGTATGTGGCGCGTGTAAAAGAAGTAGATGGCAAATTTATATATTTCAATTCAAAACCATGTACTCTTTGTATTCAGTTCATGCATTTATATGGAATCACACATGTTTATTATACGACCGGCGACAGTAATTGTATGATAGTTAAAATGAAAATAAGTGATATGTTGAAAGAGCCACAGTTTGTAACCTCTTTACCTTATTCGGCTTTTACTTCATGTTGCCATAATCATTCTGACAGTCCGAACACGTAATAAAAAAACTTATTTCAACTAATAAAATTATTTTTTTATTCTCAATATCTAATGCACAGTCTAAATTCCGTATTTAATTTATCAATTAGTTTTCCAAATTCTTCTTCACTAATTCCCTCATTTCCACAATAATCTTTCATAATTACTTTGTCTGGTGATGGTTGAATAATTAAGACATTTTCACCCGTACGCTCCTTGTGCATCATTAACTGATACTTAGTTTTATCATCACGATCGCCTCGGTGATAATTTAAGTTGATATAATGTTGAGCACAATTGTCGCTGCAAAAGTTACCTTTGGGTGTGATAACTCTTATACCGGATATGTCGTGACAAAAATCATCAACTATAAATATGGGAGTAGTTTTAAAGTTCCTATTACATGACCAGCATTTTAAATTGGATGTTTTTGGCCATGTTTCCCAGCTTGTAAATTTTGTAGGTATTTCAGAAAAACTGTGCGGAAGTACCAACGGAAGTTTAATATCTTCAATATGTTCAACAAATCTTTTATCAA
>Ga0172362_10004174_pt1 | contig 12506 bp, 11 predicted proteins | sample LakKivs1_kivu2a2_FD_114534 | JGI IMG/M metagenome (GOLD analysis project Ga0172362, IMG submission 114534) | Sediment microbial communities from Lake Kivu, Rwanda - Sediment s1_kivu2a2 | ecosystem: Environmental > Aquatic > Freshwater > Lake > Sediment | place: Rwanda: Western Province, Lake...
ACGAGGGAGATCCGAACGATGCCTTACGTCCTCGCCATCGACCAGGGCACCAGCAGCTCGCGTGCGATCGTCTTCGACGAGCGCGGACGAAAGCTCGGCTCGTCGCAGCGCGAGTTCACGCAGCACTTCCCCGAGCCGGGGTGGGTCGAGCACGACGCGGAGGAGATCTGGCTCACCGTCGTGACGACGATGCGCGAGGCGCTGCGCGAGGCCGGCGTGACCGCGGCGGACCTGGCGGCGATCGGCATCACCAACCAGCGCGAGACCGTCGTCCTCTGGGAGCGCGCCACCGGCCACCCGCTCGCGAAGGCGATCGTCTGGCAGGACCGACGCACGGCGCCGCGCATCGAGCGCCTGCGCGCGCAGGGGCACGAGAGGAAGATCCAGAAGAGCACGGGCCTGCTGCTCGATCCCTACTTCTCGGCGTCCAAGATCGAGTGGCTGCTCGACCACGTGCCCCGGGCGCGCGAGCGCGCCCGGCGCGGCGAGCTGGCGGTGGGCACGATCGACTCGTGGCTCGTGTACCGCCTGACCGGTGGAACGACGCACGTCACCGACGTGAGCAACGCGTCGCGCACGATGCTCATGAATCTTCACACCGGCGCGTGGGATCCGTCGCTGTGCCAGCTGTTCGACGTGCCGCAGCCGGTGCTGCCGAAGATCGGGCCGACGAGCGGGCGGCTCGCCGAGACCGAGCGCGGGCTCCTCGGCGCGTCGATCCCGGTGTGCAGCATCGTCGGCGATCAGCAGAGCGCGCTCTTCGGCCAGCTCTGCACGAAGCCGGGCCTCGCCAAGAACACCTACGGCACCGGCTGCTTCATGCTGCTGCACACGGGGAGGAAGCCGATCGCGAGCCGCAACCGGCTCCTGACCACGGTCGCGTGGCAGCGTGGCGACGCACCCATCGAGTACGCCCTCGAGGGCAGCGTGTTCATGGCGGGCGCGACGATCCAGTGGCTGCGCGACGGCCTCGAGATCATCCGCAGCGCACCCGAGGTGAACGAGCTCGCGGCATCGGTGCCCGACTCGGGCGGTGTGACGCTCGTGCCTGCGTTCACCGGGCTCGGCGCGCCGTACTGGGACGCGTCGGCACGCGGCACGATCGTCGGCCTGACGCGCGGCTCGACCAAGGCGCACGTCGCGCGCGCGACGCTGGAAGCGATCGCGCTGCAGGTCGCCGACGTGCTCGAAGCCATGCAGGCGGACTCGGGCGGCAAGCTGCGCGAGCTGCGCGTCGACGGTGGCGCTGCGGCGAGCGACCTCCTGATGCAGCTGCAGTCGGACCTGCTCGGTGTGAAGGTCGTGCGCCCGGCGAACCTCGAGACGACGGCGCTCGGCGCATTCTTCCTTGCCGGCCTCGCGGCCGGCGTGTGGCCGAGCGTCGACGCGCTGGCGAGCCAGGTCGCAGTCGAGCGTAGCTTCACGCCGGCGATGGCGAAGAAGGAGCGTGCGGCGCGCGTCGCGCAGTGGCGGCGCGCGGTGGAGCGCGCGCGCGGCTGGGACGTCGCAGACGGCGGCGCGAAGAGGAGCGCACCCGCCCGTACGAAGCCGCGGTCCGGTGCGGCTGCACGGGGTCGCGCGAAGGCGAAGGTCGCAGCGAAGACGGCGGCGAGGAAGCGCGGCGGGCGTCGCGTGTCCTGACGGTGCGGTATAGCGTGGGCCCGTGCAGCTCCGCCGCGCGACCCTCGCCGACGTCCCGCTGCTCCGCCACTGGGACGAGCAGCCGCACGTCGTCGCCTCCGACCCGAACGACGACTGGAACTGGGAGCAGGAGCTCGCCGCGCCGGACGACTGGCGCGAGCAGCTCGTCGCCGAGCTCGATGGCCGTCCGATCGGCTTCCTGCAGATCATGGACCCGGCACTCGACCCCGGGCGCTACTGGGGCGACGCGGAGCCCGGCGTGCGTGCGATCGACATCTGGATCGGCGAGGAGTCGGACCTCGGACGCGGCCACGGCACGCGCATGATGCGGCTCGCGCTCGCGCGCTGCTTCGCCGAGCCGTCGGTGCGCGCGGTGCTGATCGACCCGCTCGCGAGCAACGTCCGCGCGCACCGCTTCTACCAGCGCCTCGGCTTCCGCCCGGTGGAGCGGCGCCGGTTCGGCGAGGACGACTGCCTCGTACACCACCTCGACCGCGCGGAGTGGGCCGCGCAGGAGGCGGTCCGCGACGCGGTGTGAGCCTCCCGGTCGCGTCGCCGGCGGCCCTCACGACGTGAGACCGTGACTCACGCCTCCCGGTCGAATGCGGTGCGCGCGGGCGCGCACCGACCCTGGAGGCGACCATGCTGAAGCAGACCCTCGCGACGACGTTTCTCGTTCTCGGAATCGCCGGATCGGCCGGTGCCGGTACCGTGTCGACGGCGGCGGTGCCCGTCGAGTTCTTCGACCAGGCCAGCTGCACGCTGGTCAACGTCGGGCGACGGCCGCTCGTCGTCCGGACGTTCGAGCTGATCGGCGTGTTCGGCAACGTGTTCGCATCGCGCGCCGAGATCGAGCTGGCGCCGCGCCGCACGCTGCGCGTCTTCGCGCGCGGCCGCGAGCACGGCAGCGGCAACGACCCCATGTTCTGCCAGGCGGAGGTGTCGGGCTCGGCGCGACAGGCGCGTCTCACGATCTGCACGGGCCCGGACGTCGGCCGCTGCGAGATCGTCAGCGAGTGACCGCGTGCCGCCGGTCTACAGCAGCGGCTGGAACAGGTAGCAGAAGTTCTCGGCGAGCCGCCGCGCCATCGGGCGCGCGCGGTGCGCGTCGAGCGAGACCTCGACGCTGTGCGCGAGCTCGCGCGCGATCTGCTCGTTGAGGCGCTCGAGGAACGACGTCTCCGCGACCTCGACCGCGGTCTCGAAGTTGAGGTGCAGGCTCCGGTAGTCGACGTTCGGCGAGCCCAGTACCGCGTAGCTCCCGTCCACGACGAGCGCCTTCGCGTGCGAGAACGGCGGCCTGCGTTCGAAGATGCGCACGCCGGACTCGAGCAGCGGGGTGTAGAGCGAGCGCGCGGCATAGTCGACGTACCAGTGGTTGCCGAGCTGTGGCACGACCAGGCGCGTGTCGACGCCGCGTAGCCCGGCGGCGCGGATCGCCTGCAGGATGGGCTCGTTGGGCACGAAGTACGGCGTCACGATGCGCAGCGACGTCGTCGCAGCGCCGATCGCCGCGAACAGGAGATCGGTGAGCGCCCGCCCACCGGAGTACGGCCCGCCCGGCACCACGTTCACCAGCGCATCGCCGGTGCGCTCCGGCGCGGGGAAGTAGCGCGCGAGCACGAGGTCCTCGGGCGGCTCGCCCGACGCGAAGCTCCAGTCGGCGGCGAACTGCAGCTGCAGCTCGCTCACCGCGGGGCCGGTCACGAGGAGGTGGTAGTCGCGGATCGGCTCGCCGCTCGCACGCGCCGAGAGGTTCGGGTCGCCGATGTTGATGCCGCCCGTGAAGCCGAGCCGTCCGTCGACGACGGCGACCTTGCGGTGATTGCGCAGGTTCACCTGGAAGCGGCCCCGCAGCGGGCTCGCGTGCGAGATCGACGCCACCTTGACGCCGGCCTTGCGCGCGGGCCGGAAGGTCGCGCCGTAGTGGGCATACGTCGATCCGAAGCGGTCGTAGAGCAGGCGCACGGTGATTCCGTCGCGCGCGCGGGACGCGAGGTGCCCGACCAGCTCGCGCCCCGTGGCGTCGCGCGCGATGATGAACGACTGCAGGTGGATCGAGTCGCGCGCCGACGCGATCGCATCGTGCAGGGCGGGGTAGAACTCGTCGCCGTCGATCAGCAGCTCGACGCGGTTGCCGCCCATCGTCGGGGGCGCGCGCCGGCCGCGATTGGTGACGTCGAGGATCTCCACGCCGCGCCCGGTCGCGCGCGGGTCATCCGGTGCGGGACCGCCCGTGGCGTCTGCGCCCGGCCCGAGCTTGCGCTCGCGCTGCAGGCGGCGGCACGCGATGCGGGCCGCGGCGCCGCGCTCCACCTGGTCGACGCCGAAGCAGACGTAGACGACCGCGCCGATGAACGGGAACGCCCACAGCGAGGCGAGCCACAGCACCGCCGACACCGGCCGGTGCTTGTTGAGCAGCACGTGCAGGCTGAGCGTGACGCCGATGACGGCGTGCGCGAGGCCGGCGAGGGTGAGGTCGCCGATCAGCTCGACTGCCCGTACGCCTTGCGGAGGGCGTCGGTCGCGAACTGCACCGCCGTCTTCCCCTTGGCGATCATGTCGCCCATGCTGAAGAAGCCGTGGATCACGCCATCGTAGCGGCGTAGCTCCACCGGCACGCCGGCGCCCTTGAGCTTCTTGGCGTAGGCCTCGCCCTCGTCGCGCAGGGGGTCGAACTCCGCCGTGATCACGGTCGCCGACGGCAGATCGCGCAGGTCGGTGGCGCGCAGGGGGGCCGCGTAGGGGTTGTCCGCGTCGGCGGGCGTCGCGAGGTAGTGGTTCCAGAACCACTCCATGTCGGTGCGGCTCAGGAAGTAGCCCTCGCCGTTCTCGCGGTAGGAGGCGGTATCGAAGCGCGCGTCGGTGACGGGGTAGACGAGCAGCTGATGTACGATGCGCGGCTTGCCCTCGTCGCGCGCCTTGATGGACACGCAGGCCGACAGGTTGCCGCCCGCGCTGTCGCCGCCGACCGCGAGCTTGCGCGCGTCGCCGCCGATCGCGGCGGCGTTCTCGGCCGCCCAGAGCGTCGCCGCGTAGCAGTCGTCGAGCGCCATCGGGAACTTGTGCTCGGGTGCGAGGCGGTAATCGACCGACACCACGATGCCGTCGATCTGCCTGGCGAGCGTGCGGCAGGTGCCGTCGTGCGTGTCGAGGTCGCCCAGCACCCAGCCGCCGCCGTGGAAGTAGACCAGGATCGGCCGGTTCGGCTGCGTGCTCGCGGCGAAGATGCGCACCGGAATGTCGCCGTGCGGTCCGGGAATCGTCCGGTTCTCGACGCGCGGCAGCTCCTCGGCCCCCGTCCGCAGCGCGGTCAGGTTGCGCATGCTGGCGCGCGCCTCCGCCACGGGCATCGACGTGAGCGAGGGCGCCCCGGGGGCGGCGAGCAGGGAGATCAGCATCTTCACGTCTTCGTCGAGCGGCATCGGTCCTCCGGGCGGGCGTCGAAAATTCCGACTATGGTCGGGTCGGATGCGCGGTGTCAATTCGCCGCGTCGATTCGCAGTCGACCCCAGCGCCGAGGCGCGCCGCGTCAAGGTCGCGGGCCGCGGCCGCGCGCGGCGGCGCGCAGCGCGTCGCGGTGATCCGGGTCCGCGAGCGCGATCAGACACTCGGCGCGCTCGCGCCGGCTCCGCCCGAAGAGGTTCGCGATGCCGTTCTCGGTCGCGACCCACTGCACCTGGTGGCGTGGTGTCGTCACGATCGAGCCCGGCGGCAGCTCGGCGACGATGCGCGAGCGGCGCTCGCCGTGGACGGTCGCCGTGGCGTGCAGGCAGAGGATCGAGGTCCCGCCATCCGCCTCGCGTGCGCCGGTGACGAACGACTCGTGCCCGCCGACTCCCGAGTGCTGCCGCCCCGCCACCGTGTCGGCGACCACCTGGCCCGAGAGGTCGATCATGATCGCCGCGTTGACGCTCACCATGCGCCGGTTGCGGCCGATGATCGACGGCAGATTGGTCGCCGAGACGGGAGCGAAGCGGAGGCTCTCCTCGCGCCCCGCCCAGTCGTAGAGCGCGCGCGAGCCGAGCGCGAAGGTGCACACGCTGTAGCCGTCGTGGACGCCCTTGCGGTTCGCGAGCTTGCCGGCCTCGTGCAAGACCTTGACGCCGTCGACCAGCATCTCGGTGTGGATGCCGAAGCCGCCGCGTGGTCCGCCGGCGAGGACGCGCGCGATCGCGTCCGGGATGCCGCCGATGCCGAACTGCAGCGTGGCGCCGTCGCCGATCAGCTCGCTGGCGTGCTCGGCGATGCGTGCGTCGGCGGCGCCGCGGAACTTGCCCGCCAGCTCGAACAGCTCCGCCTCGTGCTCGACGATCGCGTCGACCTCGGACACGTGCACGCGGTGCCCGCCGAGCTCCGGCAGGCCGCGCGTCCGTGGCATGCGCGGGTTCACCTCCGCGATCGCGATGCGTGCGGGATCGCGCGCAGCCTCCAGGAACGGCACGGTCGTCGCGCCCGCGTGGAGGCCGAAGGACAGGAAGCCGTCCTCGTCCGGGGGCGAGACCGTCGTCGCGACGACGCGCGGCTTCGTGCGGCGCGCGATCAGCTCGAGACCGTGGAAGTCCGAGGTCAGGTGGTCGATCGCGACGCCGTCCCGCACCATCTCGCGCTCGACGTGGCCGAAGAACTGGCTGATGACGCCTACCCCCGGGCGTTCGAGGAGCGCGAAGCGCTCCTGCAGCAGCGCGCACAGGACGCGCAGCTCGTCGAAGCGCTCGCGCCTTCCGAGCGCGGCGAGGAGCCCGGAAGGCTGCGCGGGGGCGAGCGGCAGGTAGATCTCGTCGCGGTCGCGCACCAGCTTTGCCGCCTCGTCGGCGGAGCGCAGGCGCTCACGGTAGGCGGCAGCGCTCACGGTGCGACCGCCGTTCCCACGCCGAGCGGCACGGGAGCCGCGTCGAGACGGATCGCGACCGAGCGCGAAGTGTCCTGCAACAGCGCCACCCACCGGTCCGCCCAGCCGTACTTCGCGCGCAGCAGGCTGCGGATGCGCTCGTGCCCGGCGACGCCGGGCTCGGGTCGCGCGACCATCCGCAGCGCGCGCCCCGCGTGCTCGACGTCCACCTGCGGTCGCACCAGCAGGTCGCGGTAGAACTCGCGCTCGGGGGTCGCCGCCTCGACCCACAGCCCGCCGGCGCTCTCCGCGACCCAGACGCGCGTCTGCCGGGGCTGGCCGGCATCGTCGCGCGTGTGCAGCACGGCGACGTCCCGACCTTCGAGCGCGAGGAGCGTCGTCGCGCCGAACGCGGCGGCGAGGGCGGTGAGTCCGATCGCGACGTGCCGTGGACGCATCGGGGGCGGGCCGCTCAGCGCGCCCGCAGCGCTGCGCAGGCGGCGAGCACGGCGCCACGGTCGGGTGGCGGCGGCAGCGCGTACGCCTCGTTGCGCCGCTTTCCGCGCAGCATCACCCGAAGCGCGCGCAGGAGGACGCGCGGCTCGCTGAACGCCTGCTCGGGCGTCTCGAGCATGTTCATCATGCGCACGAACGCGCGGTAGACGACGGGGTCGCAGCGCACCGCCACCCCGACCCCGTCCTCGAAGAAGCGCGTCGCGAGCCTCGCGCGGAGCCCGCGCGGCACGCGGCCCTCGGCCTTGCGCTGCGCCTCGCGGTCGGCCGCGAGCGACGCGCGGTAGTACGGCTCGATGTCGCGCCTGGCGCCCGCGTCGACGTCGAGCGCCACCGCCCGGTAGTCGCGCCCGTGGTGCACGAGGGCGGCGGCGAGCAGCTCGGCATGCACGAAGCCCTGCGCGCAGCCGCGGCCGTAGAGCGGGTTCGTGCAGTACGCCGCGTCGCCCAGGACGAACAGCCCGAGTGCGAGCGGCCCGCGCTCGTCGACGTAGCGGCGCAGCCGGTTGATCAGGCCGCCCATCGCTTGCACCGGATGCGCCGGATCGCCGATCGGCTCCGCGCGTGCGGGGTCCACCCAGCGCGCCACCGCGGGCAGGGCGCTGGCGACGATCTCGAACGCGTCCGGGCGCGCGAGGACCTTCATCTCCGGGAACGCGAGCGACGCTGCGAGCGTGATCGAGAACGTCCGGTCGTCGGCCGGGAAGATCGCGTACTTGATCCAGTTGTAGTCGGCGGCCCCGGGGTGGCCGTCGGGCTTCGGCTCCTCCGCACCCGGCAGCAGGCGGTAGAAGCGCGTGTAGTACACGATGCCGGACGGCTCGGTCTTCTCCTCCGGCGTGCGTGCGCCGGCGTCGGCCAGCCACTTCGGCGCCTGCGACTGGCGCCCGCTCGCGTCGATCACCAGGTCGGCAGGCAGCAGGCGCTCGGTCTCCTGCTGCGTGATGCGCAGACCCGTGACGCGCGGTGGGTCTCCGGGCTCGGTCGCCAGTCCGACCACCGTGGCGCCGCCGAGCAGGGTCACGTTCGGGCGCGCCAGCACGTAGCGCCGGATCACCCACTCGAGCGTGGTGCGGCGGCAGCCGAGGATCACCAGGTCGTCGTCGCCGGGCTCCGCAACGAGACCGCGCATGGTCTGCGGCGGCGTGTCGAGCATGCGCAGCTCCCGGGCTCCCGCGTCGATCAGCGCTCGCAGCAGCTCCGGGTGGCGATCGCGCAGCAGGTTGCGCAGCCGACCGAGGAAGACGTGGCTGTGCCGGACCTGTACCGCGCCCTTCCTCTTCCAGTGGTCGAAGGCGTCGCTCGCCGTCGTGGTCGCGGGCTCGGCGTCACGCTCGAGCACGGTGACGCGGAGGCCGCGCTCCGAGAGCGCGAGGGCCGCGGCGAGGCCGGTGATGCCGCAGCCGACGACGAGCGCGTTCGCGCCCGCGATCGGGATGGCAGCTGGAGTGGAAGAAGCTCTGGTGTCCACGCGGATTCCTCGACTTTCGCCCTCAATCGAACCAGTCGAGCGCCTGGCGCATCGTACGCTCGTATTCCTCGAACGCCAGCGAGCGGTACGTCGCGGCGATCGTCTCGGCGTCGCCGCCGGCCAGGTAGCGCAGCTTCGGGTGGGGGTCGTGCACGGCGTGGTAGATGAGCTCGGCGACCTCGTGCGCGCTACCCGCCACACCGCCCGGCCGCAGCTTCTTGATGGCCGCTTCGAAGCGCGTGGCGCGCTCCCAGTAGGGCGAGCCGGGAGCGAAGCTCTCGCCGAACATCGCGTTGTCGAGCAGCCGCGTGCCGTACTGGCCCGGCTCGACGAGCACGACGCGCACTCCGAACGGCTGCACCTCGAAATGCAGTGCCTCGGAGACGGCCTCGAGTGCGTGCTTGCTGGCGGCGTACAGGCCACCGTAGGGCCGCGCGACGATGCCGGCGATCGAGGAGACGTTCACGATCGTGCCGCAGCGCCGCTCGCGCATGCCGGGCAGGACCGCGCGGATCGTCCGCAGGGGGCCGAAGAGATTGGTGTCGAACTGGCGGCGAACGTCATCCTCGGAGGCGTCCTCGATCGCCGAGCGCAGCTCGATCCCCGCGTTGTTCACCAGGACCTCGAGCGGGCCGGCGGCCGTCGCGGTTCGCACCGCCCCCTCGACCGAGGCCCGATCGGCGACGTCCAGCCGCAGCACCTCGAGGCGAAGGCCCTCGTCGCTCGCGGCGCGCTGCAGCGCGGCGCCGCACGCCGGGTCGCGCATGGTGGCGAAGACGCGGTCGCCGTGCCGGGCGAACACCAGCGCGGTCTCGAAGCCGAAGCCGCTGCTGCAGCCGGTGATCAGAACGTTGGCCATCCGCGTCTCCCGTCGGGCAGGCCGAGGGCGCTGCCCGGATGCACTTAGTGTCCGCCCGGGCCGCCGGCAACGCGGCGGGCGCCGTGCGCGCGTCCGCGTTGCTCCGTGGTCGGCGACGCCGAACCGGCCGTGGGAGGCAGCACGTCCGGGCGTCCCCCTCGGAGGCCGCACGTCCGGCCGGTCCTTCCTCGTGGCCGGTGAGGCACGTGCGGACGTCAGACTGCGACGCGGGCGGGGACGGCCCCGGCGTCGCCCTCGACCTCCCGCGCCGGGCGCCAGCGCTCCAGCGCGGCGCGCAGCAGGGGCGCACGCACGGGCTTTGCGAGGTAGTCGTCCATCCCCGCCTCGAGGCAGCGCTGGCGGTCGGTGTCCATCGTGTTGGCGGTCATCGCGATGATCGGCGTGTGCGCGCGGCCCTCCTCGCGGCGGCGGATCTCGCGCGTCGCCTCGTAGCCGTTCATGTCGGGCATCTCGCAGTCCATCAGAACGACGTCGACCGGGCCGCGCGTCATGGCGGCGAGGGCCTCCACGCCGTTGCCGGCGGTCTGCGCCCTGCAGCCGAGACGGTCGAGCAGCATCACCGCGAGCTTGGTATTGACGGCGTTGTCGTCCACCACCAGCACGCGCAGCCCCTCGAGCGGCCGCGCCTCGGGCGCCTGCCGCGGCTCGTCGAGGGGCAGCGCCGGGGTGGTCGGCCCGCGCTGCACGGATTCCTCGATGGCCTGCCGGAGTGCGGTCTGGCGCACCGGACGCGTGGCCTGACGCGCGCCGACCTTGCGCAGCATGTCGATCGGCAGGCGCTGCCGCAGGCGCGGCAGCAGGACGACGCCGAAGCGCGCGGAGGGGTCGCTGCGGCGCAGCGCGCGGGCGACCTCGAGCGTGCCGTCGAGCGGCGTTCCGACGGCCAGCACGACGACGCGCTCGCCGTCGCCGGCGCCCGCGAGCCACTCCTGTGCCGTGGCGGCGCCGTCGCTGGTGTCGACCACGGCGCCCCACTCCCCGATGCGCTTCGCGATCACGCGGCGTAGCTCCGCGCTCTCCACGGCAACCAGCGCGCGCATCCCCGTCAGGTCGAGCTCGACCGCCGGCGCCGCGTCGGACTGCACGCGCAGCGTGAACCAGAACGTGCTGCCGCCGCCGGGCGTGTCGCGGTGGCCGATCCGGCCGCCCATCAGCTCGGTGAGGCGCTTCGAGATGGCGAGCCCGAGTCCGGTGCCGCCGTGCTTCCGGCTCGCGCTGCCGACCTGCGAGAAGGGCAGGAAGAGGCGCCCGGCGTCCTCCTGCGAGATGCCGCAGCCGCTGTCGCGAACCTCGAGACACAGCAGCAGGTCGTCGCCGGTGCGTTCTTCGACGCCGACGTGCACGACGATCGAGCCTGCGGCGGTGAACTTGGCAGCATTGCTCAAGAGGTTCAGGAGGATCTGGCGGAAGCGTCCGACGTCGCCGTGGACCAGGTGCGGGACGTCGCGGTCGACGTCGACCACCAGCTCGACGCCCTTCGCGTGCGGCGCTTCCGCGAGCAGCTCGACGATCTCCTCGACCGCGTTGCGCAGATCGAAGCGCGAGCTCTCGATGCTGACCTTCCCCGCCTCGATCTTCGACAGGTCGAGGATGTCGTTCAGCAGCGCCAGCAGGGCCTCGCCCGACGTGCGGATGGTCTGCGCGAGGTCCCGCTGCTCGCCCGTGAGGTCGGTGTCGAGCAGGATGTCGGTCATGCCGATCACGCCGTTCATCGGCGTGCGGATCTCGTGGCTCATCATCGCGAGGAACTCGCTCTTCGCGCGCGATGCGGCGTCGGCCTGGTCGCGCGCGAGCGACAGCTCGGCGGCCTGATGCCCGAGCAGCGTCGTTTGCAGCTCGCTCCGGTCCCGCGACTCCTCGAGCTCCTTCACGTGACGGCGGAGCGCCTCCTCTGTGACCCAGCGACGCATCACCTCGGCCCTGCTCATCGCGACCACGACCGCGCTGCCGGCCACGATCGCGATGGCGAGTACGGCGAGCAGCAGCGCGACGGTGCGCCGGTGCAGGATCGCGTCGACCAGCATCTTCGCCGGATAGTCGACGCCGACCGCCGCCTCGACGGAGCCGTCCGCGCCGCGCAGCGGTGCGTACGCGGACACCCACGTTCCCCAGCGGTCGGTGCCAGGCTCGTCCTCGACCAGCGTCTCACCCTGCAGGGCGCGAAGCATCTCCTCGCTGGGATCGGCGTAGATCGCGTAGGGGGTGGAGCGCTGCTCGAGCTTTCGATCGTACGTGCCGTCGCGGTCGTAGTCCGTCTCCGAGTCGACGACCAGGACGATCGTGCCGTCGGGCAGACGGCGGAACGTGTAGACGTCGGCCACGTTGGGGTTGACCGCGAGCCAGCTCTTCTGTGCCTCGATCATGCGCTGATAGTTCGGGTCGTCGGGCGGCGTCTCGGGTCCGAGCTTCTCGTGGCCGAACTGCTCGAGCTCGTAGGCGTAGGTCTGAGCAAAGCCGCCGAGCATCGACAGGATGCGCGCCCGCTCGCGTGCGCCCTCCATCTCGGCGAACCCGATGCCCGCCAGGGTGACCAGGGCGACCAGGAGCCAGACGGGCCGCGGCAGCGTGGCGTCGTGGCGCCGGCGCAGCCAGCCGCGCAGGAGCGCCGTGGCGCCCAGACTCAGCACCAGGAACGAGAGCGCGTCGAAGCGCCACGAAAGTACGGACTCCATTGTCTCTGCGGCACTCCCTGCTCTGCACGATATCGGTCGAACCGCCGTCGGACCTGAGGCCCGAGCATCAGCCCTGCCGCCTCACGTCCGGCGGCGCGACGGCCGACGTAGAGCGTGGAGGACCGAGCGTGATGGCACGACGACTCGCTGCAGGGGCGGCTGCCGGCTGGCTCGCGTGGGCGACCGCGGCGGCTCTGGCGCAAACGGAAGAGCAGCTCGAGCGCATCCGCCAGTGGAACCCGAAGGTCGGGGAGATCCAGAAGCCCGGTGAGATCCGGGTGCCGAGCGGGACCATCCAGACCCCGGGCGAGATCCGGGTGCTGCTGTGCGCGGCCCGGAAGGCCGAGGCCGCCACCCGGCACAAGGAGAACCCGGCGCTGAAGACCCTCGGAACGAGGGCGGCGCTGGTGGAGGCGGGTCTGCTGACCAACGACCTGCCGCTGTAGTGGGAACATGCTCCGGCCCGGGGCTTCACGGGACGAAAGGGAGGCTTCCATG
>Ga0172362_10004175_pt1 | contig 12506 bp, 11 predicted proteins | sample LakKivs1_kivu2a2_FD_114534 | JGI IMG/M metagenome (GOLD analysis project Ga0172362, IMG submission 114534) | Sediment microbial communities from Lake Kivu, Rwanda - Sediment s1_kivu2a2 | ecosystem: Environmental > Aquatic > Freshwater > Lake > Sediment | place: Rwanda: Western Province, Lake...
CACGCGCTTCCAGTACACTATGAGGCCCCATCCATCCTTCGGGTGTCTATGCCTCTCATAGTCGCTGCCCCTATACTCGTATTCATGCATGCGAAAGCCTCTCTACAGCACGCAAGAACCCTCGCAAGACTCTCAGTACAAAAACATTCTTTCGCCTTCACAGGGTCATCACCGAAACACCTTTTTTGTAGGGCATCTATGTTTAATCTTTGCTTGTCAGTTAGCATCTTTTCGGAAATCACAACTATTCTCAAGTCTAGACTGAGGAGTATATCCCTGGATAAATAAAAGGGGCGTTTTTCGGGTGGACTAGGTTCCTGCCTTCCATGAGGATAGGTACTTCTTCTGTTCCTCAGTCAGCTCGTCGATCTCGATGCCCATGCCCTTCAGCTTCAACTTCGCCACAAGTCGGTCGATCTCCTCTGGGACATCGTAGACCGCTGCCTCCATTTTCGGATTCTTCGCTAGGTGCTCGACGCAGAGGGCTTGGTCTGCGAAGGACATGTCCATCACCTCGCTCGGGTGTCCCTCGGCAGCAGCCAAGTTCACGAGCCTCCCCTCACCCAGTAGATAGAGCCGACGCCCGTCCCTGAGATTGTACTCCTCTGTGTTCGGCCTTATGACACGCTTGGAGGCTGACAGGGACTCTAGGTCGGGGATGCTGATCTCAACATTGAAGTGTCCGCTATTAGCCAGTATCGCGCCGTCCTTCATGTGTTCCATGTGCTCCCTGCGGATGACATTGATGTCGCCTGTTGAGGTGACGAAGATGTCACCGATCTCAGCTGCTTTCCTCATCGGCATCACCATGAAGCCGTCCATCACAGCCTCCAACGCCTTCAGCGGATCAACCTCAGTCACGATGACCTTGGCGCCCATGCCCCTTGCCCTCATAGCTATGCCTCTTGCGCACCAGCCGTAGCCGCCGACGACGAAGTTCTTCCCAGCCAGAAGGATTGATGTTGCCCTGAGGATTCCATCGATGGTGCTCTGACCTGTTCCGTAGCGGTTGTCGAAGAGGTACTTGGTGTAGGCATCATTCACGGCGATGATGGGGTACCTCAGGGCACCGTCCTTCGCCATAGCCCTTAAACGGATGACCCCCGTCGTCGTCTCCTCTGTCCCACCTTTGACACCGTCTAGCATCTCTGTCCTCCTGGAGTGTAGAGTTCCCGTGAAGTCGGCTCCATCATCGAGAGTAATCGTGGGAGCCTTGTCGATCACTCGGTCGATGCACCAGTAGTACTCGTCGGTTGTCTGCCCTCTCCAAGCAAAGACGCTCACAGCCTCCTCTCTGGCGCGCGCTCCGAGAGCCGCGGCTACGTCATCTTGGGTTGAGAGGGGGTTAGAGCCGCAGAGGGAGACCTCCGCCCCACCAGCAACCAAAGCCTCGACGAGCACTGCCGTCTCCTTCGTCACATGGAGACAGGCTCCGACTCTCAGCCCTTCCAATGGCTTTTCTGCCTCGAAGCGTTCACGGATCTGCCTGAGGACCGGCATGTGCATCGAAGCCCATTCGATTATCCTCTTGCCCTGCTCAGCGCGGGAGATATCCTTCACCTTATATTCAGACATCACAATCTTCCAACTAAGGTTAACAAGAAGGCATTATTTAAGTCACTACCTACAAAACCGAAGGTGAAACATACGAATCTTGTCTACGCTAAATCTTTTATGATGACAACTCTCACTATATGCTTAGGAGGATTTTAGTTGACTGAGGAGTTTGATGTCCTTATAAAGAATGCTGCTATCGTAGATGGAAGCGGGAAGAAAGTCTTCATCGGCTCCATAGGAATCTCAGGCGACAAGGTTAAAGCCGTGGGAGCCGTGACAGGCGACGCCGAGAAGACCATAGACGCAACGGGGCTCACGGCTGTCCCCGGCTTCATCGACGCCCATTCTCATCACGACGGCATGCTTCTCTGGTATCCAAAGTGCGAGAGCTACGTGATGCAGGGCGTCACAACCTTCATCGGAGGCCAGTGCGGAGGATCGCCTGCACCCATAGGGAACAGCCTGGGTCTTCCAGGGCGACTCAGCGAGTACATGCAGGAGTTCGTTCCCTACAAGTACTCCCCTGAGAAGAGTTCCTTCCCCATTGAGCAGGTGAACGAGTGGATGATGGAGAAGTTCGGCTGGACCATCGACTGGCGGACCATGGGCGAATACTTTGAAGCAGTGGAGAAGAAGGGCATCTCAATGAACTATGCGCCACTGGTTGGACACGGAACCATCAGGCGTCTCGTCATGGGCGAGGACTACAAGCGCCATGCAACGAAGATCGAGATCGCTAGGATGGAGGGACTCATCAGGCAGGGGATGGACGACGGCTGCATAGGTATGTCAGCGGGCTTGGACTACGACCCCGATGTCTTCGCAGACCCTAAGGAGGAGATCAACAGGCATGTCGCGGTGCTCAAGGAATACGGAGGCATCTACTGCCCCCATTGGAGGCGAACAGGCAGGAGACGAGACATAGGGGCGGGCTTCAGACGCCCTGAGAAGGTTGCGGGGATACTCGAATGCATCGAGACCTGCAGGGTGACCGGCGTCCCAGTTCACTTCGCCCACATCACGACGGGGTGGTACATCGACCCCTCTGCGCCCGAGGAGCTGGAGGCGGCGAACATCAGGACGACGCTGCAGCTCTTCGATAAGGCCCATGAGGAGGGTCTCGACGCCACCTATGATGCCATACCCTTCTTCGTCAAGGGCGGCTTCTCTGTTCTGCCCTACCTCTGCTCTCTGATTGCGCCGTGGCTCAGGGAGTTCGGCTCGAGGGAGGCTCTTGCAAAGTGGCTGAAGGTCCCCGACTTCAGGGAGGAGGTGAAGGAGGCCATCGCTAAAGGAAAGCTGTTCTGGTACTTCACATACAACCCGAACACGAATCCAAGGTGGGCGGAGAACATCACGGTGCTGAAGCACAAAAGCCCAGGCTGCGACGGAAAGACCTTGGCTCAAATATCTGAGGAGCGGAAGAAAGACGCTTTTGACGTGTACCTCGACCTCATAGCCGAGGACCCGGATAGCAGAGGCTTCGCAGAGGCGGAGAAGGCATACTCCTGCTTCAAGCTCTTCTACAAGCATCCAGCAGGCATGGTTGGACTAGACACCACAGCCCGAGATGATAAGTGGCAGGCGGAGTATCCACCATATTCGGTCCCCGGTGTCAATACCTTCAGCGCCTACCCCCTCTTCTTCATCCAACTGGCGAAGGAAGACAATCTTCTCACCCTTGAGGAAGCTGTTCAGAAGACCTCTACAGCGCCTGCAAGGGTTCACAACCTAAAGGGAAGAGGTGTTATAGAAGAGGGAAGCTATGCAGACATTGTTCTAATGGACCTGCCTAACCTCGCTGTGCTTGGAGACACGCTGGAGCCGAGGAGATACCCGAAGGGCGTAGAATACGTCTTCGTCAACGGAGTAGTCGTCGTCGAGAAGGGTCAGCACACGGGAGCAACTCCAGGAAAAGTTGTCAAGAGAGGGACCTAAGCCTTTTTTCTTTTCCTTCCATTTTCGAATCAAGATATTTCGTTCTATCCGCTTATATTCGCTATTGAATGGAAGATTTCCCATTTATTCCCTGTTAAGAGAAAAAAAAGATCGTCTCATTGGTTTCAGCAATGTCAAGCAAGCCCCTTTCGATCGAAACATATATGGAGAGTCCCCAAGTTTCAAGTAGGTTACATGTGAGATCGTAGCTCTTAGTCAGATGCTCTTAAGATAGCAACTTTCCCTTCCTCATTCACACTAGAAGTTAATACACCCCACGAAGATGCCTTTCATCTTAGTTGGATCTCTGCCAGCTTTCTCAGCAGCCTCTCGAACCACTGTGAAGTCATCCTTATAAGATGAGGGGGGGTCTGTTCTGAGAGATAAATCCATCAGCGAGTTGTCTAATATCTTTAATGTTCTTGGTCCACTCAAGCCAGTGCCCCACAAAGGCGGGTGAGGTTTTTGAAAAGGTTCAACTGCCAGTGATGCATTCTCCTAGGTGAAGAATTTTCCGTTGTAAGTAGAATTTGATTCAGTCCAGAAATTCTTTAGGCATATAATTGCTTCATGTGCTCCACTAACCTTATTTATTCTTCTTTGGCCTTCCTCGTCTCCTACATTAGGGTCTTCATAACAAGAATAATTCCATACTCCCTGACCCACTCGTAATATAAACCTGGCACTTGAAATCACATCTAGTGTTGATGTCGTATGAGCTAGGGTAGCCGGATTGCGTCGATTCATATCTAATACCGAGTCCCAACTTTATTCGTGTATTTGTCGTCACTGCAGTTAGAAAAATTAAGGCTTCATAAGGCATCCAGATATGATCAGCTCGTGATCCCGAATCACAGTTTGATTTCTCAGCTTCTTTCGCGTATTTCATCAAATAATCATAATCTTCACTTGTTTCACTACGCAGTAGTTGGCCTACATATACTCCGAACTTCACTTCAGGCATCATCTCCCCCACCAAAATATGTCTAAATATATCAAAAAGATTATCGTTGTTCTCGTGCTCACTAATGGGTAATCACTGGTACGAAGACACTGAGATCAAATGCGCCTGTCCATGTTTCATCGCTTTATGTCAGGCTAATTGCACACATGGAAGATTAACTCCAAAACTCTATTCTACTATTTTGCTCGGACTCTTCGATCATGAGGATTGGAGACTCTCTACCAATCTTTCTCCCCTTTCAAACGCTTTTTCATTTACTTTCAAGATATTTTCTCTTTCTTCTCCCAGAATGTATCTCAATGCTTGGAGGATGTTATTCTTGCTGACAACCTTCGTTGACGCAATGTAAGCTCCGAGCATAACCATGTTTGCGACTCTATTGTTGCCGAGTTCCATCGCGATCTCATTCGCAGGTACCTCAACCGTCGTAATATCGTTCCTCTTATCCGTGGGTTTGATGAGAGACCTATTCATCACAAGAATCCCCTCCTTCTTCACTCTTGGCTCGAAAGTATCGAAGGAGGGCTGGTTCATTACTATAGCTGATTGTGGATATGTGATAACAGGAGATCCAATGGGATCTGAGGATACAACCACTGTGCAGTTGGCTACTCCTCCTCTCATCTCCACGCCGTAGGAGGGTATCCAAGTCGTTTCTCTTCCCTCCATCATAGCGCTGTAAGCCAAGAGTCTGCCGATGAGCATCACTCCCTGTCCGCCAAAACCAGCTATGATTACATCTTGATAGAATGGTTTTCTCATCTTTCGGCCCCCTCAGTTTTCTTAAGCTCGCCAAGCGGATAATAAGGTATCATCTTCTCCTCAACAAACCTCACAGCCTCAAGTGGGGACATCCTCCACCCTGTGGGACACTGGGATAGAACTTCGACCATCGAGAACCCTAATCCCTCCATCTGCACCTCAAAAGCCCTCTTTATAGCCCTTTTAGCCATGATCACATTCTTCGGATTATTAACAGCAACCCTCGCGATGTAGGCAGCTCCTTCAAGAGTGGATAGGAGCTCTGACACTCTTATAGGGTAGCCGGCCTTCTCAGGAGATCTCCCCGAGGGGCTTGTCGATGTCCTTTGGCCTATGAGAGTGGTTGGTGCCATCTGGCCACCAGTCATTCCATAAACGGCATTGTTTATGAAGATAACTGTTATCTTCTCTCCCCTTGCAGCCGCATGTACAATTTCGGCCATCCCTATTGAGGCGAGATCCCCATCCCCCTGATATGTGAAGGCGATCTTATCAGGATGAACCCGCTTAAACCCAGTAATTACAGCTGGGGCTCTTCCATGGGCAGCTTCATACATATCACAGTCTAGGTAATTATAAAGGAAGACAGCGCAGCCGACTGGTGAGACGCCAGCGACCCTCTCTACGATCCCCAACTCATCGATGACCTCTGCCAACAGCCTTTGTGTTATTCCGTGCCCACATCCTGCGCAGTAATGAGTCTTTCTTGCGATCAAACTCTTCGGTGGCTGAAAAGTTTTGACAATCATCAATGTTCTCCTCCTTTATTATAGATCTTTTCCACTTCTCTGATAATCTCCTCATAACTAGGAACCATTCCCCCCATTCTCCCATAGAAATAGACATCTGATTTTCCACATATCGCCAGCTTTATGTCCTCTATCATCTGACCCATATTCAGCTCCACAACAAGAAATCTCTTTACATTCTTAGTTGCATCGGAAACGGCCTCATAGGGAAAAGGGAAGAGAGTGATAGGTCTTATTAGGCCAACCCTTATGCCTTTTTCACGTAGTATTTTGATGGCCGTCTTCGCGACTCTTGCTGCGATACCAAAAGCTGCAATAATGAATTCCGCATCATCAGTCTCGTATATCTCTACGCGCTTTTCTCTTCTAACCATCTCATTATACTTCCGCTGTAAATGTAAGTTATGCTCCTCTAGCTCCTGCGGATTAAGCGAGAGCGTCTTAATAATGTTCCGCTGCCTCCCCTTAGCTCCGGTGATGGCCCAGTCCTTTGATGGTAGTTCCATATATTCGGAGGCTTTGAAGCGCACAGGTTCCATCATCTGACCGATGTAGCCGTCTCCTAGGATCATGACAGGATTACGATACTTATCCGCTAGATCAAAACCCATCATCGTAAGGTCCACGGCCTCTTGTACGGTGGAGGGTGCCAGCACAAGGAGATGATAGTCTCCATGGCCACCCCCCTTTGTTGCCTGGAAGTAGTCTGACTGGGAGGGCTGAATCCCCCCAAGCCCAGGTCCTCCACGCATTATGTTCACAATAAGACAGGGGAGTTCCGCAGCGGCTATGTAGGAGATTCCTTCCTGCATCAAGCTGATCCCAGGGCTTGACGATGATGTCATGACCCTCGCTCCAGCCCCTGCAGCCCCCATGACCATGTTAATTGCTGCAACCTCGCTCTCCGCTTGGAGGTAGACACCTCCCACCTCTGGCAGGCGGCTGGACAAGTACTCGGGGATCTCGCTCTGAGGGGTTATAGGATACCCGAAAAAGTACCTGCAACCAGCTTTTATTGCTGCTTCTGCTATTGCTTCATTTCCTGTCAGTAGAACTTTTTCTTCAGTCTTCCTCATCTTTTTTCACTTCTCTATAAACTTCGATTGCAGTATCTGGACACATAAGGGCACACAGTGCGCAGCCTATACATTTTCCTTCAGGGTCGCAAAACTCTGCTGGGAAATACCCTTCTGAGTTTAATTTCTGGGCTACTATAATGAGTTGCCGGGGGCAAGCCTCCATACATAGCTTGCAGCCTTTACAAAATTCTTGGTTAATGACGATCTTTCCCATTTTATCTTCCTTCATTTTTACAGTCTTTCTTTGATCGCCCTACTAATCCTTTTGATCCCCTCATCTAACATCTCCATATTAGGATAGGTGAAGTTGAGTCTCATCGTGTTCTTTCCACTCCCATCTACGAAGAATGACCGTCCGGGTACATATGCAACCCCATACTTTTGGATACAGTCTTGAAGCATCTCTTTGGTATCTATTTTCTCCGGTACCCAGGCAAATATAAAGAGACCTCCAATCGGCTTGGTCCATCTGCAGCCAGTTGGGAAAAACTGCGAGAGAGCATCAAGCATTCTATCCCTCTTCTGCTTATAGAGCGCCTTGCTCTTAGGTAGATTTCTTTGAATGACACCTTCTTTTATGGCTCCGTAGGCTATGTACTGAACTAATGGCGAAGTACAAAGATCCATGGATTGCTTCGCTAATTCGAACTTCTCAATGAATTCCTCCTCCGCGTTTATCCATCCCAAGCGTAGTCCAGGAGACAGGATCTTGCTAAAAGTCGACATGTATATCACCCGTCCCTCTTTGTCTAGGGATTTCAGATGCTCGATCTCTAGTGGCTCATATGTGAAGAAGCTATAAGGGTCGTCTTCTATGATAAGAAAGTCAAACGTCGACGCCAGTTCTAGAAGGTGCTTCCTCCGATCCAAGGAGAGACTGATACCTGAAGGGTTTTGACAAGTAGGAATCGTATAAAGGAACTTTTGCTTCTGCTTTTTCGCTTTCAATCCCTTCAGAATACCTTCTAGAGCGTCCATATCAATACCTTCGTCATCCATTCGTAGACCAATAAACTGCGGTTCATAAATCTCAAAGGCATTTATCGCCGCGAGATATGTCGGCAGCTCTACAAGAACAATATCTCCCCTATCGATAAAGACCTTGCCAAGTAGGTCGAGGCCCTGTTGGCTTCCGCTGACAATAATAATGTTGTCTATATCGTCGACTCTGAGACCCCTCCAATTCATGAAATGTATTAACTGTTCCCGAAGTTCTTTGAGCCCCTCGCTTGAACCATATTGCAGGAGCTTATCCCCTTGTTCACGCAACCCCTTACTGACGATGTCCAAAATATCTTCTACTGGAAACGTTTGCGGATCGGGCATGCCGCCACCTAAGGAGATCACTTTTCCCTCAGTAACCCACTTAAGAAGTTCCCTGATCTCTGATGCCTTCATTAGCGATGCTCTTTTTGAAAAGAAATTATATGCGTCTTCCAATTATGCTATGCCTCCTTAACAATCCCCCCGTATCCTTATTTAAAATCTTCTTTTGTCTCCCCGGGGTACGTTCTCTGTCTTTGCAAGGACAAAGATAAGACGAAGTGAAGTGACAGTAAGCTATAACCAAGTGCTTCGCACAATCCGCGTGCAGAAGAATCATAAAACATATAAACATTATTTTCAAGTAAAATAAAACGGAAATGATTGAAAAAAACAAGAAGTGGGTACCTTTTATAATCCCTATTGAGACTGCCAACCTATTCATAACCAATTTGTGCAAATCTAGCTGTTCATATTGTCGTGTAGGAGATTGGGTTGTAAATAATGAAGAAAAAGCTCATCATATGTCCATCAAGGATTTGGATAAAGTGATAGATTGGATAAAAATATCTAGGGTAACGAACGTCCAACTAACGGGTGGGGAACTCATGCTTCACCCTGATATACTGGAGTTTGTTGAAAAAATAGTGAACAGAGGAATAAACATAGACTTTATCCTAACAAACGGTTTGGCGCCCACAGAACTTTATAAAAAGTCAAGCTGATAACAAGAACAAACTGGTTGGTCAACATTAATGACTCCGGCACTTATACTGGTGAAAATTGGGAGCTGTTGAACAGAAACCTAGCGTTACTGAAATGGAAGGGTAGAGACAATGAATTAACTGGTCGAAAGGGTTTTGACAAGGGTTGCTTCTCATTACAATTCGCAATCACTTTCTATCAACCAGACCAAGATTACACATACATTATCGATTTCGCAAAGTATAATTCACCCCACATAAGGTATGCCCCGAGTCATCCATCAATCGATAAATCCAACCTTTATGTTGACTATGAACATCTAGGTAAGCTTAAACCTACGCTGCTTGGATTTCTGAAAGATTGTGTACGAGATGAGATAGAACCTGGTTTGGAGTGTATTCTCCCACCCTGCATCTTTACTTAGAAAGAGATAAAATTCCTGGTACTATTCGCTGATAGGCTTCACGCAATATGTTTACCTCATCTAGATGTATTGCCAGATCTGACTGTTGATTAGCGCGTTTCTATGCGTAAGATGATGCCGGTTCTTAAAATCGAAAATATGAGTGCCCAGGAAACCTTTCTGAAGAATTGTGATATTGCAGCAAAATACAGAGAGCATCAACTGTTGCGCTGTAAGAACTGTCAATATTTTTCGAAAAAACAGTGCCAAGGTTACTGCCTACGGTTCAAAGCAGACTCCCTAAAAAAGGGAAACACCTCGAAGAAAACGTCTATTTTGTCTGCCTTGAAGTTGAATGGTTTGCATCCGAACTAAAAAGACGCTCGCGGGCGACGAGTTCCAAGTTGCATTACTTCCTGCATTCTTTCTTATCTCTTCAGAAGGAAGGAATAAAATGCACTCGCGAGCGCGAAATCGATCTTTGTGAGCCCAAGACATGGATTTTACTATTGCTGAATTTTGTGTCTCCTTGATTAGGAAGGCGAGGTTTATTCTAGGAGAGTCACGATGACCTCTTCTCCTTCTTCGATCACGTCAACATTGAGAGGAACAAGGATGTATCCATCTGCCTCGGAAAGGCTAGTGATGGCCCCTGATTCCTTGAAGGCTTGATAGGCTCTTCCATCCCTGATTTTCACAGGGAGAAACTGCACTCTCCCCGAGGACGAGACGAACCTGTGGCCCATGCATGCCTTCACCGTTCTCGGATCCCTCTGGGGCATCCTCGCCATCTTTCTAACAGCGGGCGCCAAGAAGAGGTAGGCGTTGCTGAGGCAGGAGGTTGGGTACCCCGGCATGCCGAAGAGGGGCTTCCCCTGGACAAGGCCGAAGAGGGTGGGCTTACCAGGCTTCAGCTGAACCCCGTGGAAGAGCACCCTCCCTAACTCGCCGACTACGCTGTAGAGCAGGTCACGGGCTCCCACCGAGCTTCCGCCAGAGAAGACGATCATATCGCTCTCCACGGGCCCCTCAATGACCGACCTAAGATTCTCGTAAGTGTCTTGTATGATGCCACGCCTTATGGGTGTAGCCCCGTTGGCTGAAACAATGGCTAAGAGCGTGTGGGAGTTAATATCGTAGATTTCTCCTTCACCGAGATCCGCGCCGACCTCTTTCACCTCCTTTCCTGTCGATATAATGGTGACAAGAGGCTTTGCGTAGACCTTGACGCCTCTCCGCCCCAGGGCTGCGAGGACACCGACCCTCGACGGCGTGAGGAAGACGCCGGTCCCAAGGGCTACAGCTCCCTCCTCAATGTCCTCTCCTCTTGGCGCTACATTGGCGCTGGGGTAGAGAGGTCTCTGAACCTCAACTATGCCGTTCTCCTCCTTGGTGAACTCAACCATAACGACGGAGTCTGCCCCTCTCGGCATGGGGCAGCCAGTCGCGATCTGAACGGCCTCACCTTTTCCCACCTCTCCCCTGAAGGGCTCCCCTGGATAGGCGGCGCCGACGACCCTCATCTTCCTAGGCTTGAAGGTTGAGGCCCCATAGGTGTCCTCCGCCCTGACGGCGTAGCCATCCATCGTGGCTCTGGCGAAGGGTGGAACAGGTATCTCGGCGACAACATCCTCTGCTAGAACTCGGTTGCAAGCCTCCTCTATGGGAGCTATCTCTGTTCGTTCGATGGGTCTAACGTTCTCTAATATAATCTCTTTCGCCTTCTCGTAGGAGATGAGATCCCCGAAGGGCTCCATCTTCGTCATCTATTCACCTCCCAGAGCATGTGCCCAACCATAGGCAATATGAGCTTCCTCAGCCCCAGCTCCACGGCGTCTCTTGACCCCGGCAGAGAGAAAACCAGCTTCCGAGCAATGGTTCCCGCCACGGCCCTGCTGAGGATCGCTGCTCCGCCTATCTCGTCGTAGCTCAGTCTCCTGAAGAGTTCGCCGAAGCCCTCGATCCGCTTCTCCAGCAGCTCCATTACTGCTTCAACGGTTCGATCCTTGGAGCTGATGCCTGTTCCGCCGCTAGTAATGACAACATCTATCCTGTCGTCGTCTAGCAGTCTCCTCACGGCCTCCTGAATGGCCCTCTTGTCGTTAGTCACGAACTCGTAGGCGTAGACCCTGTGCCCCGCCTCCTCTAAGAGCCTGACGGCGTTCCTCCCCGTCTCATCGTTCTTCTCCGTCCTTGTATCGCTTGTCACCAGGACTCCGCACCCTGCGTGCCCCCTAACGTTCTCCCTATGCTCTGTCATCCTTGCTCACTCCTTGCGCTTCTCGACCACTTGAATATCCGTTATCCTCGCCGTGGGGTACTGACCTTCCTCATCTTTTTCCAGGTACTTCACCATGTCCCAGAGGGTGAGCAGCGCCACAGTCACGCCTGTGAGGGCCTCCATCTCCACACCCGTCTTGTAGTCGGCCACAACCATGCACCTAGCTTCAACATGCTCCTCACCTATCTTGAATGATACGTCAACCTTGGTGAGGGGGATGGCGTGGCACAGCGGTATCAGCTCCGAAGTCTTCTTCACGGCGAGTATCCCCGCCACTTCAGCCACGGGAAAGGGGTCTCCCTTCTTGATCATGCGGTTTTTAATGGCTTTAAGAGTCTCCTTCCTCAGGATTATTCTTCCCGCTGCCTCAGCAGTCCTGTGGACGACTTGCTTCTCGGAGATGCCCACCATGTCCACAGGATTGATCCGATCTTCACGCTCGCTCATCTCTCTTCCTCCTCCCCCGCGCGCTTGGCCCGGACGCGGGGTGTCAGCCGCCGGGCGCGGCGTCGTGCTAGGCCGTCTTCCCGCCCACCAGTTGCCGCAGGTGCTCAGCGTTTCAACCCCCGCCTCCGCACGGGAGGCGACTTTCTCTGCTTCTCTCTTTCTTTCCCCCTAATGGGTTTCAACCCCCGCCTCCGCACGGGAGGCGACTAGAAACCCCGCCCATCGACAACCTAGACTACGTGTTTCAACCCCCGCCTCCGCACGGGAGGCGACTTGCCCATCCTGAACCCCATCGTGAACCTGGTCCAGTTTCAACCCCCGCCTCCGCACGGGAGGCGACTCAATCAGCGCGCCGGGG
>Ga0172362_10004176_pt1 | contig 12504 bp, 10 predicted proteins | sample LakKivs1_kivu2a2_FD_114534 | JGI IMG/M metagenome (GOLD analysis project Ga0172362, IMG submission 114534) | Sediment microbial communities from Lake Kivu, Rwanda - Sediment s1_kivu2a2 | ecosystem: Environmental > Aquatic > Freshwater > Lake > Sediment | place: Rwanda: Western Province, Lake...
ATGCGCTCCGCCACAACCTCCGCCTACGCCGACTCAGAGGGCGTCGTCCGCCCAGAGATCGTGAGGCTATACGAGGGGCTCGCGGAGGGCGGCGTGGGCCTCATCGTGAAGGGACACCTCTACGTCGCGGATGAGGGGAAGGCGCACGTTGGGATGGCGGGCATAAGCAGCGACAGGCACATCCCCGGCCTGAGGGAGCTGACAGACGCCGTCCACAGGCACGGCGGCAAGATAATCGCCCAGCTAAACCATGGCGGCTACCAGGCGGGAGCCGGGGTGAGGATGGGCCCCTCAGACTACGCGGACGATGACTGGACCGCCCGCAGGATGACGACCTCCGAGATCTGGGGTGCGGTCGATGCCTTCGGCGCGGCGGCGAGCCGCGCTATGGAGGCCGGCTTCGACGGCGTCCAGATACACGGCGCCCACGGCTACCTGATAAGCGAGTTCCTGAGCAGGCAGGCGAACACCCGCGCCGACGAGTGGGGCGGCAGCCTCAGGAACAGGATGACGCTCCTCAAGGAGATATACGACGAGATACGTGGCAAGCTGGGCCCCAAGGTGCCTGTCGCCCTCAAGATGAACTGCGACGACTTCAGCCCGGACGGCTTCACGGTCGACGAGTCGGCACAGGTCGCCCAGGCGATGGCGGCCCGCGGCATCGACCTGATAGAGGTCAGCGGCGGAGGCATAGGACAGAGGGATGAGCTGCGTGTCAGGGCAAAGAGCGTCAATCCGAACCTCTCCGAGGTCAGCTTCGCCGGCCACTGCGAGAAGATCAGGGCAGCGACCAGACCGAAGCCCCTCGCCCTCGTCAACGGCTTCAGGACCCTCGCCGCTATGCAGGCCGTCGTCGACGGAGGAATCACGGACATTATCTCCATGAGCCGCCCCTTCATCAGCGAACCCGACCTCGTGAGGAGGCTCGAGGCCGGCCAGACGGAGGCTGGCTGCATCCGCTGCGGCGCCTGCGAGGCGGACGAGGTCTTCTCCAAGGAGATGCTCCGCTGCCGCGTCGAACACTAAGAGGATCCCTGTAGCATCCGAACGATGGCATAATGAAGCCTTTTTGGCTCTTTATCTAATTGTTATATCGCTTACAGTATAGATCGTTAACAGGTGGGTCGATGGATCTAAGTCTTTTCGACTTTGTGATTTACGGTTTGATCGTCATGGGGTTCTTGGTGGGGGTAGTTGTAGTGGTGGGGTTCCTTCGTCGACTCACCTACCCCATTAGGATAAGGATCGTGACTACTTCCGATTGGACAACTCTGCGGGTCGTATCTGGAGCGGTGCTGGTTGGCCCTGCTGAGATTCAGGCCGGCGAAGGAGCGGTTGTCGCAGAGTTCGAGGGGGGCCTCATCCGCCTCACGCAGAGTTGCAGTCAAGCAGCAGACTGCAAGACCTTGGAGATGACCTTGAGGCTGAGCCTCATAGACCCAATGTCGATCTTGTACAATGTGAATAGGGTCTTTGGGACCAGCTTCTTCTTGCCGGCCTACGTTGAGTTTGAGTTGGAGCGCGGCCACTGGGGTTGGACTCATGTTGAACTTTCGAACTGCCTGAGCGACGATCCGGTCGTCGTAGAGAATTACTGGTGGTCCAGCATCGCTTCGGGGGAGCGCAACGTGAAGATCGTGAAGGCTCCACGTTCCGAGCTCTTCTATACTCAGCCCCCGAACCCGCAGCCAGCCCTCCTGACTACGACCCTGGAGGGCAAGGTGCTCTTCGGCTACCAGGGTTGGTTCGGCTGTCCAGGCGATGGCTCAGACAGAGATTCATGGGTCCACTGGTTCAGGGACAATATGCCGACGGCTGACCGCCTCACCGTGGATTTCTGGCCTGACATGTCGGAGTTCTACGCCGACGAGCGCTTCCCGACCGCCATGACTTTATCCAGTGGCAGGCCCGCCGAACTCTTCTCGAGCTATATTAAGAAGACTGTGGATAGGCATTTCAAATGGATGGAGGAGTATGGCATCGACGGCGTTTTCGCCCAGAGGTTCCTCACAGAGATCGGGGCTACTAGAGATATTTGCTTCAGGAACCAGGTCGTTCAGAATGTTCGCCTCGGCGCCGAGAAGCACGGGAGGGTATTTGCCATCATGTACGACGTAAGTGGCGCAATCGGACCCGTGCCGACCATAAAGCGGGACTGGACGTTCCTTGTTGAGGTCCTCAAGATAACTGAGAGCCCCAACTATCTGAGACATAACGGGAAGCCGGTCGTGGGCATCTGGGGCCCGGGCTTCAACCACAATGCCTACACCACTAGTTTCATGGCGCAGCAGATAATCAGCTGGCTCCAGAACGAGGCTCCTGACCGTTGTAGGGCCACCGTGGTGGGTGGGGTTCCGACTCATTGGAGGACTCTGAACAACGACTCAAGGTCTGAGGCGGAGTGGGCCACAGTGTACAGGTCATACGACGTCATCAGTCCCTGGACGGTTGGCCGATACGATAGTATCGCCTCCATCGACGCCCATAAGGTGGATCACCTCATCCCGGACATGGCGGAGGCGTCCGCAGTCGGCGTCGCCTGCATGCCCGTTATCTGGCCTGGTTTCTCGTGGCACAATCTCTTCCCAACCTACAGCCTCAACCAGATACCTCGTGCTGGGGGCAACTTCTATTGGAGGCAGGCTTACAATGCCATCGCAGCCGGCGCCAAGATGCTATACGTGGCGATGTTCGATGAGGTGGACGAGGGAACAGCCATGTTCAAGTTGGCCCCAAGCAGCGCTGACATCCCCCGGGGTGCACAGCTTGTGACGTTAAATATAGACGGGTACGGCCTACCTAGCGACTACTATCTGCGCCTAGGCGGTCAGACGTGCCGGACGCTGCGTGGCGAGATACCCCTCACAACCCAGCCACCATGAAAGCCCAGGAGACAGGCAACTGAGAAACTGTGGGCTCGCTTGTGAATACTACTAAGTATAGAATGTGACACGTTTTATTAGGCGTTAAGCGGTTTGGCCAGAGAGACGTTGATTTACGAGGTCGTAGAGGGCTGGGGCAGGCTCCCGGACGGATGGACGTTCACGCAGGTGGCGGGCGTCGCGGTCGACTCCAGGGATACGGTGTACGTCCTCTGCAGGGGTAAGCACCCCATAATAATGTTCGGCGCAGACGGTGAGTTCGTCGAGTCCCGGGGCGAGGGGGTCTTCGCGAGGGCCCACGGCGCCTACATTGATGACGAGGACAACCTCTACTGCGTCGACGACGGGGACCACACTGTCCGAAAGTTCGCGGAGGACGGCGAGCTACTCTTCACCCTCGGCACGGAGGACAGGCCGGCGGGGCCGGGGGAACCCTTCAACAGGCCTACCGACGTGGCCTTGGCTCCCAACGGCGACCTCTACGTCAGCGACGGGTACGCCAACTCTAGCGTCCATAGGTTCTCTGGGGAGGGCGAACTGATCCGGTCGTGGGGAGAGGCCGGCGCCGGTCCAGGCCAGTTCAACCTGCCCCACGGCGTCTGGGTCAGAGGAGACAGGGTTTACGTCGCGGACCGCCAGAATGGGCGGATACAGGTCTTCACCCAAGAGGGCGAGTATGTCGAGGAGTGGCCCGGGCTGACGAGGCCATGCGACATCTACATGGATGGTAGTGGTCGCGTCTTCGTCGCCGAGCTCATGTCGAGGGTGAGCGTCCTCAGCCTGAGCGGGGAGGTCCTCGCAGGGATCGGAGGAGGGAAGGGCTCCTCGCCCGGCCAGTTCATCGCCCCCCACTGCATCTGGGGAGACTCCAAAGGCTGCCTTTACGTCGGCGAGGTCCTGGAGGGACAGCGCATCCAGAAGTTCACACCGAAGCCCCGGCGTTCCACGAAGTCTTGAGGTGGCTCTCCCGATGAATAGGGCTGGGATGAAAGCTGCCTTACCTAGGTGAGTCTGATCACGATCAGGTTTCCCGGCCCTGGAAACTGGAAGGGCAGGGGGGTCGCCACCGACGGTTTCATCTGCGCCATGATCTGAAGGGGAGCTGGGCCGTGGGGCGGGATGCCAGCCAATGTGTCCAGCGTGAAGAGGAACCTCATAAGATGCGACGGTTCCACGAGGTTGAAGCATATCACCGATGAGCAGATGAGCGCCAAAGCGATGAAGGCGACCTTGTACCCGTCGGACCAGGAACTTGTCCTTTTCTCGCCGATGCGTTTCATGCGCATGTCGAGGGAAGGGTGGGAGGTGAAGGCGACTCTATGCAAGCCGATCTGCGAGTAGATGAAGAGGCTCGACACCAGATCCGGCAGGATGGCTCCACGGGGCGTCGACGTCGCGGAGGCTATCTTGACGAGGGCTTTCTTCAGCAAGTTACCTTCCTGCGTGGCTTTTAAACCGACCTCGTCCGCCAGGTACTCTCTCTCCCTCGAGAGCATCGATGCTGAGAGGTAGGAGGCGGGGCTGAAGAACGACGCCACCTTGAGGGACGAGATCACGGCCATCAGGTGGAAGTCTCTGTTCTTTATGTGGGAGAGCTCGTGGGCGGCGACCGCCTTGAGCTCAGGCTGGCTCAGGGTGTTGATAAGGCCGCTGGAGAAGACCACCATCGCCTCTCGTCCATGACCGACCATGAAGGCATTCGGTTGAAGGTTCTCGGTCAACCCCACCCTCGGCGTCTCCACGCCGATCCTTTCCGCGACCTTCTCGACGAGCCTGTAGAGCCTCGGCTCGTCCTCCTCCGTGACCTCGATGACGCCCCTGCATCTTGCGACGATCCTCACACCGAAGAGGTACGAGACCGCCAGAGTCGCCGCGCCGAAGATAAGTCCGACGATGCAGAGGATCCCTGTATAGTTAACGGATACGATCTCCTCCTGCCTAGTTAGCATCATCCCAAACGGGCTAACGAAGACCTGCTGGAGCACCGGCCTGAAGATCCAGATCGACGGCGTGTAGACGGCGTACACGACGAGGGGCGCCAGGAGCGTGAGACCGTAGAAAAGGCTCCTAGTCCGAGGCTCCTCGACCTTGAAGAGGCTCAGGAGGAGGTGGGTAGCGATCAGCGTGCCCGCCGAGAAAAGCACCACCTGCGGGAACGGTGGCGTCGTCGCGAGCATCACGATATCTAAGGGCGTCTGCAAAGCCTCCACCTCAGCCCTCTTCCTTCCTCTTATTTGAAGTCTCCAGATCTACTAGGTACGACGTCACGGTCTCACCGAAGTTCTTCAGCAGGCTGTCCATGATGTGCTTCACCGCAGATCTCTCGATCTCAGACCTGCTCATCTTCGGCCAGTAGACGTAGAGAAGCCCCCCCTTTCCGTTGACGATCTTCCTGTCGAGAATGGCCTTCTCGAACAGTGTGTTCATCGTCGACATGACAGTCGTGTAGGCGATCTTCCTCTCTCCCTTCATCTTCTCGTAGACCTCCCTGACGCGGATGGGTCTGTTGAGGCTGTAAATGGCGTTTAGGACGTCCGCCTCTAGGGGGCCGAGGATCGCCTCCAAGTCCTTGCCATCTATCCTGTACCCTGAAGGGGCGTAGCCATCCCCAGGCATGCTACTATCGTGCTCCGTAATTACTAACCTGGGGAAAACCCTTATATATCTTTCCTCTCATGAAACTTAGTAGTTACTAATTAAGTTAGTTGGTTGAGGCTATGATATCTGTAATCGAAGTGAAGAACCTGACCAAGAAGTATGGCGACGTGACAGCCGTGGACCACGTCAGCTACTCCATCGAGGAGAGTGAGATCTTCGGCCTACTCGGACCCAACGGGGCCGGGAAGACGACAACGATCCTGATGCTCCTCGGCCTGATACGTCCGACTGAGGGGACGGCTGTGGTCAATGGAGCCGACATCATCCAGAATCCTCTCCTCGCTAGGAAGAATGTAGGTCTGCTCCCCGAGAACGTAGGCTTCTACGGTAACCTGACGGCCAAGCAGAACCTCAGCTTCTACGCTGAGTTAGCCGATGTCCCTAAGGACGCAGCTGCGAGCAGGGTGGATAAGCTGATCGATCTCGTCGGCCTGAGCGATAAGAGAGATGCGAAGGTGTCCACATTCTCAAGGGGGATGAGGCAGAGGTTCGGCATAGCCCAGTCGCTTGTCCGGGACCCGAAGATACTGATACTGGATGAGCCCACGCAGGGGATCGACCCTGAAGGGACGAGAGACATGAGGGAGCTGATCAGGCTCCTGTCGAAGGAGCAGGGGAAGACTGTGATCTTCACCACACACCTGCTCCACGAGATTAATAGGCTCTGCGACAGGGTCGCGATAATGAAGCAGGGAGTTGTCATTGCTCTTGGCACGATCCCGGATCTCCGGAGTCAGATCAACGCGCAGGAGGGGGAGGACTTCGAGGAGGTCTTCCTCCGTTACCAGGGGGTGGTGTAGACGGCCGGACTGTTCACCATGGCGAAGAAGGAGTTCCTAGATATAGTGGGCGAGAAAAAATTCCTGCTGATCTTCGGAACCCTCCTCATAGTGGTCCTTGTCTCGACCTTTCAGGGTGGCCTGAACTACAGTAGCTCGCAGAGTTCGGCGGGTACGATTCCCCGTCAGGGAGAGCAGCAGGGGGTACCGGGTGAGTTCCGGGTCATAGGCTCCGCCCAGAGCCTCTCCACCGCGCTCAGCAGCATGGTGACAAACTTCAGTCTGGTTGGGGGGGTCTTGGCCATAGCGATCAGCTTCGACACCATCAACATGGAGCGCCAGAGGGGCAGCCTCCAAACTCTACTCTCGTACCCGATCTACCGGGACACGATCATCTATGGCAAGTACCTTGGGGGGCTCCTCGCGGTCATGATGGTGTCCGTGATAACCTTCCTCGCGGGCGTAGGCGTCTTCGTCAGCGTCACCGGCTTGTCCATGACAATGGACACGGCGATGCGCCTATTCCTCTTCTTCGGCGTGTCACTGATCTACATGGCTATCTTCCTCGCCGTGGGTCTTCTGCTCTCCATAGTTCTTCCCGAGCCGTCGACATCCCTCCTCGCCTCGATGATCGTCTGGCTAGCCTCGATTCAGCTGATACCGAACATCGGTTACGCCATCGGCCAGATCCTCTTCCCGATGAGGTTGAGCTTCAGCGGCGGCACGCCGAGCTTCTCGATGCCCACAGGCTTCCAGGCCATCAGGGCGGTAATTTCCGGCCTCTCTCCGTCGACCACATATGAGAACATCGTCAACACGATATTGACGGCGAGCACGATGCAGTTCCAGAGCGGCTCCGTCACGGTGGTCTCGATTGATCTCGGACAGGCCTTGCTCCAGAGCCTGCCGAGCCTAATCTACTTCGTCGGTCTGCTGGTCGCTGTCTTCGCCGCTGCCTACGTCGTCTTCACGCGGCAGGAGATCAGGTGAGCTGTTATGAAGTCGGCCTCCAAGACCGTGCTCCTCTCCCTCACTCTCTTTGCCGTTATCCTCCTCGGAGCCATCTCTCCCAGTCTCGCCTCCGTCAGTTCATGGGACCAGCTCTGGTCGATCTCCGGTGACGTAATCGACGAAGAAGGGCATCCCCTCGGGGGCGTCACCGTTAATGTCTACGTCCAGTCGAGCGTGTTGACCAACGGCGTGACGGGCGAATACCTCATGAGCCTGAAAACCGACGAGAAAGGGGTCTTCAACGCGACCCTGCTCGAATACAGGCCGTACATCCTCGTGTTCGACAAGGCCGGATACCAGACGAACACAGTGAACGTCAACTTATCGAAGGCCCAGTTTTACGTGTACGACCTCAAGGACCTCGTGTTGAAGAGAAGCGTAAGCTTGGTTGCGACGACTCTAGATCTAGATATCCACAGTGGTGAGAAGATCAGCATCCCCTTCACCCTCAGGAATGACGGAGCCGCCGAGACCATCCTCGTTTCAGCGGTCAACAGCGGAGGATATGAGACCTCGGTTCTGAGCCAGGCAGGGCAGCCCGTCCGGAGCGTATACCTCCCCACGGGCAACACGTACTCGCTGTCCCTCAAGATAGTTGCACCCGTGAACGCCGTCGACACGGATGTGATCATTCATGCGGCGGGGCAGCTGATGACCGACTTCAAGATCCACCTGAACGTCGTAGAGGCGGAGGGGGACGCGCTCAGCTGCTCTTACCCAAGCAGAAACATGAAACCCGGCGGCGCCTTCGACTTCCTGGTGTCCGTGCAGAACCCCCTCTTCTACGAGGAGACCTTCACGCTCGACCTCGAGTATCCATCGTCGTGGGAGGTCTACCTGAAGAATGACAGGGGCGAGAATATAGGCTCCGTCGCCCTCGGCGGCGGCGAGGCCGTCACCGTCCACGTCGCCGGTAGCGTCCCAAGCAACTCGATGGCCGGCGTGTATCCCCTTTTCCTGAAGGCGATGAGCGGGGCGCAGACCTCAGATCTTCCCCTGTCCGTCGCGGTTAAGGGTGAGAGCGAGAAGATCACTGTAACCTCGAAGTATCCCTCCCAGTCCATCCAGCTGGGGAAGACGACCGTGTATCCGATAACGATCGCGAACCCGGGCGCGGAGCAACTTGTAAGCCTCCAGGTCGATGGTGTCCCCGATGGTTGGGCGATAGCATTCAAGACGAAGGACGGTCGACAGATAAAATCGATATTGGTCGCCGGTAACTCGTACGAGGACATAGACGTCGAGGTGACGCCATCCCTCAGCAGCAGCCAGAACAGCTACGAATTCACGGTCGTGGCCTCGGGCGGACTTAACGAGGGCAGGATCGCCCTAGACGCCGACATCGTAGGTTCGTTCAAGGCAGGCATCCAGGTCGATTCCCTGTACCTTCAAGCCAACGCAGGCGAGTCGAAGATGGTCACCGTCGAGGTGACCAACAGCGGCTACTCGCCCCTCAACAATTTGAAGCTGGTGGTCACCTACCCGGACGGGTGGGAGGTAGCCACGAGCCCCCTGAAGGTGACGACACTCAGCCCCAACGATAAGGCAACTTTCGTGGTGTCCGTCACCAACCCGACGGGAACCGCGCCAAAGGACTACGTTGTAAACGTCAAGGGCGTATCCGACCAGGTGGAGACGACTGAACAGGTGATCAGGGTCACCGTCAACGTGGAGTCGTCCTGGAGCATCTACGGAATAGTGCTCCTGCTCGCGGCGGTGGGCTGCTTCGCACTGCTCTATAAGAAGCTCAGGAGGAGGTGACTGGTTCGGAGAATGAGGTGAGGATCGAGGAGAATCGCCCCAGGAGAGGTGGCCGAAGCGCCCTCACGGCTCTAATTATAGCGTTGGTCATCACGAACATCGGGCTCACGGCCTATGTGTTTTACACCAGGAGCAGCGAGAACACGATCCTCAGGGGGCAGGTCTCGGAGCTGACCTCCTCCCTGCAGGGCCTCAGCAACCAGCTGGCGGAGTCAAACGCCCGACTGACGTCACTGAACTTCTCAATCGCCAACTCGGGAGGTATCCCCCAGATATCCTCCGGCTTGGACGCCGTCAAGATATTTGAAGCTGTCAAGGACAGCGTCGTATTCATCAAGGTCACGGTTCGGCTTGGAACGGTTCAGGGCAGCGGCTTCGTCTACAACACGCAGGGGATAATAGTGACCAACAATCACGTGATCGAAGGCGCCCTCAGCGGCGGCATCGCCGTCACGTTCCTCAACGGCACCACTGTGAAGGCCACCGTCGTCGGTGCAGACCCGTACTCCGATATAGCGGTGATCAGGGTCGACGCGCCGACGAGCCTGTTGAAACCCCTCAGGCTCGGCAGCTCATCAGCCCTCAGGGTAGGGGAGCCGGTCCTCGCCATCGGGAACCCATACGGCCTCGCGGACACCCTCACACAGGGGATAGTAAGCGCCCTTGGCAGGGAGATGGACTCCGGGAACGGGTACGTGATCGTGGACGTCATACAGACCGACGCGCCCATCAACCCTGGGAACAGCGGCGGCCCCCTCCTAAACGCGGCGGGTGAGGTCGTTGGCATCAACACCGCCATCCCCTCCCAGACCTCGAACGGAATAGGGTTCGCGGTCTCAAGCGACACGATAAGCATGGAGGTCGCGAGCCTCATCTCCACGGGGGGCTACGACCATGCCTATATCGGCATCAACGGAGCCGACCTTTCCCCCGGGGTTCTATCGGCGATGAGCCTGGGCGCCGGGACCCACGGCGCCCTTGTGGTCACCGTCACGCTAGGCGGGCCAGCCGACAGGGCAGGCGTGAAGGGTGGCACGAGGATCGTGACGGTAGACGGAGCTCCTCTGCGCGTGGGCGGAGACGTGATCACCGGAGCCGACGGGAACGACCTCAAGAACTTCTACGGCCTGTTGCTGTACATACAGAGGACCAAGAGGCCGGGTGACATCGTAACCCTGAGCGTCTTGAGAGACGGTGCCAAGCTGGACATAGCCGTCACCCTCGGCGTGAGGCCGCCCACAAGTTAATCGACCCTGGAAAGGCAGCGCATCCAGGTGTTCGCCCCGGCACAAAGCTGATTCCCCTCCACAGCGATCATAAGTGGCGTGGACACCAACAGCCTCCCCCTCTACGCCGACGACAGCCACCTCAGGGAGTTCGACGCGGAGGTCGTCAAGTCCGGCCCCGGATTCGTCGTCCTCGACAGGACAGCCTTCTACCCCGAGTCAGGAGGCCAGCCATACGACACGGGCACGCTCACACATGGATCGGCCAAGATCAAGGTCTTCAAGGTCCTCAGGCGCGGCCCAGAGATATTCCACTACATAGAGGGCGGGATACCGGCCGGCTCAAGGGTCCACGGCTCCGTCGACTGGGGGCGGAGGCTGTGGAACATGCGCCGCCACAGCGCCGAGCACCTCCTCACGGGCCTCATAGAGGCCCTCGGCGAGCCCCCCAAGGTCTTCAGCGACCTGGAGAGGCTCGAGTACCAGCCCTCGAATCTCACCGCCGAGCAGATCGGCGAGGTGATGCGCCGATTCGACGAGATAGTCGGGGAGGATGTCCCGGTCCTCGTCTACTACGAGGACAGGGCGAGGATAGACGCCTCGGGCGACCCTCGGAAGATGAGCTTCCTCCAGAAGATTCCCCGCAACGTCGACCGGCTCCGGATGGTCGACGTAGGCAGATACGCCTCCACCTTCTGTTTCGGCACACATGTCAGGAGCACCGGTGAGATCGGTCGCCTCTCGGAGCTGCGGCTCGAGGAGGCGAAGAAGGGGAAGAAGATCGTCCACTTCAGTCTGCAGCCTAGCCCGTGCTGAACGCCGAAAGGTACTCCGCAATGGCCACCCTCAGGCGGGGCGCCCTGTCCATGCCAAGCTTCACATCAAGGTTCCCCGCTTCCCCGTAGTAGACGTCGACCGTCGCCTTGAGCGCCCTGAAGAGCTCCGCGGGGTCGAGGTTCCTCGGGAAAGCTTCACCGATCCGCCTCCTCACCTCCTCCGGGAGCAGGTCAGCGTCCTCGAAGTAGCTGTCCACGCCTGTGCGGAGCCCCTTGCTCAGCCCCGCCATCATCACGGCCTCGTCCCTGAGCGTCGCGATGAAGAAGCTGGCCCTGAGGGGCTGCCCCCTCTGGATCGAGTTCACGGAGTGGAGGACGTAGTACCAGGAGTCCTGCATCCTCTTCTCGTGTGCCACGGCCTGGTCGACGGTTGGCTTCTCCCTCGGCTTCATCAGGGACGGGATCATGCCGTGCCTGTCGAAGAGGATCCTCCACCTTGGCTTGCGCTCGTACAGCCCGGCTGCTCCTTGGAAGCCGACGTCGAGCTCAAGGAAGTGGTTGAGGAGGAAGCCGTAGAGGTGACGTGGCTGCTCCTTGAATGCGTCGATGATCGGGAAGAGGGCGTGTATCCTACTCCACCAGTCGGAGTAGACTTCGTCGACCTTCGCCTCGTCCCCGACGAGGACCGCGAGGTCGATGTCCGAGTATGTCCTTGAACCCTGCGGCGCCGGAGCCGATGAGGACTGCTCCCGCGATCCTCTCGTCTCCCATCAGCGCGGCGGTCAACTCGTCGAGGACCTTGCCCCTGTACGCGGCGTCGTAGAGCTTCGACTTGTCTACTCTGAGGACCATAAGGAACTTAACCTCCCTGCCCCCTCAGCCTTCCACAAGCCTATGCTGATGTCCTCACCCTAAATTCTTAACCTCCCCTGTGGATTCTAGTCCATGGCCCAGAACAGGGTTTCTGAAACTGAACTGGTGGATTGGCTTCTCGAGCCCAACAACCCAAGCGTGAGGTTCTGGGCGCTCCAGGACCTGAAGGGGAGGGGGCTATCCGATCCGGAGGTCAGCCGAGCGCAGGACGATGTCATGAAGTCGCCTCAGGTCAAGGCGATCCTTGATGAACAGGACCCCGAGGGCTACTGGGGCGATCCGAGGAACATGTACCTCCCCAAGTACACGGCGACCACCCACTCGCTCCTCATCCTCGCCGAGCTCGGGGCCAAGAGGACCCCGGCCATCGAGAGGGGCATAGAGCACATGTTCCTGTACCAGCGGGACTCCGGCCACTTCTTCATCGACCTGCCCGCAACCGAGAAGGGGCGCGCCAGCGCCGTGAAGGACGGCTGCTGCCTAGACGGCAACATCCTCTACTACCTCGTCCACTTCGGCTACCTCGACGACCCCAGAA
>Ga0172362_10004177_pt1 | contig 12502 bp, 14 predicted proteins | sample LakKivs1_kivu2a2_FD_114534 | JGI IMG/M metagenome (GOLD analysis project Ga0172362, IMG submission 114534) | Sediment microbial communities from Lake Kivu, Rwanda - Sediment s1_kivu2a2 | ecosystem: Environmental > Aquatic > Freshwater > Lake > Sediment | place: Rwanda: Western Province, Lake...
CTCGCGCGCGATCGCTGCAACAACGCGGTTCAGGTAGTACACCCATTCACCCCAGAGGAGCGCGCGCTCGTACGCCACGCGTGCCGTGATCGCTGCGATGTTCTCGCCGCCGCGCGCGGCGCGACTGGCCATCCGCAGCACCACCGACCGGTCGGCGACGTCGCCGCGGCGGAAGTTCTTGGGGTCCTGCGAGGCGACGCAGATGAAGGCGTGCGGTCGAATGACGACCGTGCCGGTGTTCGTGTGGAGCCGCCGCTCCTTTCGGAACCCGCGCGTCGTGTACGACGCGATCTGGTCGGGGAGCCACTTGACGACGTCGTCGGTGTTGTCCAAGAACGCGATCGGGCTCGTCATGAGGTTGAGCCAGAAGTCGCGAAGGCCGTCCTCGCTGACGGTGAACGGCTCGACGTTGCCGTAGAGTGCTTGCTGAATCATCTGGAAAATCGTCGACTTGCCAGAGCCCGCGGCGCCTTCGGCGAGGAAGATCGGCTTTGTCGGGAAGACGTCCGGGAACGCCACCGCGAGCATCCAGATCATGAGCGCCTGGACCTGGTGCTTGGGCTGCATCGCCGCGCCGTCGCGGGACCAGGTGATGCCGCGAAGGAGCTGGAAGAGCCGTCCGTTGCGGCCGATCACCGGGTCGACGGGCACCGATCCCATGTCGTCGTCCGCGAAGAGGACGGTGGCGCCGTTGTCCTCGATGTCGACTCGGAGCGGTGCGCGGTTGGGATCGCGCCGATTGAGCCACGCGTCGTCGACGAGCCAGTTCTTATCATCGGTGCTCTCCTCGACCCCGGCGCCAGTGATCTTGTAGACCGTGCCATCGTAGCGGCTGAGGTGAAGTGCCCCGTCGACATACGCCGTCCATCGGCGTGGTGAGACCGCACGACCGTTCGTCAACGCGTAGCTCGCGAGCGCTTGGGTGACTTTCGGTGAGATCTCGCGGTCCTTGGCGTTGAGCCCGTAGACCATCAACAGGTGCGTCGCCCAGCGGGCGTCATTGTGTTGGAGCGTGAGGAGCCGCTTGCTGTGTCCGGTGAACAGGTGCGGTTCGCCGTCGACCGTCAAGAAACGGCTGCCGTGCGCAAGCTCGGCTTGCAGGATGACGAACGCGGCCGCACCGCCGCGATCACTTGCAGACGCGTCCTTGCCGAGCCCGTTGATGGCCTCCGCGACGCGGGTGCGGAGCGCGACGTATGCTGCAGGGAGGAGGAGGGTCACGGAGCGGTCGGGTCGAACGAGCGGTGGCGAGCGAGCGTCGGTTACCCTACCAGAACCCCCCGACAGGTCGCGCGTCAGGCGGCCGGCTGGCGGACCGTTGTGCTAGACGTGACCGGGTGACGCAGCACCTTCGTCCGAGCTTGCGGTGGGACTGGTGGCAGGCCCCGCTCGCTTGGGTGAAGCAGTTGCCGGGTGTGCCGGGTGTCCTGGCGCGCAACGACGGTACGTTCGAGGTCCACCGAACGCACCTCCCGCTTTTGCGGCAGCTCGGGGTTGACATCTCAGGCGCAGTCGCCACCGACCGGGCTATCGTGACACGCGCGCCGCCCGCGGCGATGCCGTGGCGCGCGTGGCAGCGGCGCGCGCTTGAATGGGCGGCGCCGAGGCACGGGACGATGATCGTCGCGGAGCCGCGTATGGGCAAGACGCGCCTGGCGCTCGCGTTGCATGACGCTGCGCGCGGTCCGCTGATCATCTTGGCACCGCTCGACGTTCGCGCGGTGTGGCTACAGGCGATCGAGACCATGTTCCCCGGCGCCGACGTCTTTTGCATGATCGGCCGCAAGCCCGACGTCGATCGGCTTCGACACGCCGACTTCGTGTTCGGTCACTACGACATCGTGCGAGACCAGCAGCTCGCGGCGTTGGCCGCGGGGACGTTGATCATCGACGAGGCGCACTTGATCGCGAACGATCGGAGTCGACGGAGCGCCGGTGTTCGGGACTTCGCGGTGCTCTCACGGCGCAACGTCGTCCTGACCGGGACGCCGCTTTGGAACAGCACCAAGGGGCTGTGGCCACTACTCGCCGCGGCGAACCCGGGCGCGTGGGGAACGTCTTTCCACTTCAAACAACGGTACTGTAGCCCCACCGTTGGGGAGTACGGTTGGATCTACGGTGAGATCTCCAACACCGACGAATGGTGCGCGCGCCGTGACGAGGTCGCTTTCCTCGCAGACTGGGCGACGGAGCGGCCCGATCTCCCCGCAACGGTGCGTCGGTTTGTCGACGTACCGCTCGACGCAGCCATGTACGGTGAGCTGGACATCGCCGCGGAGTCGTTGCGTGACGCGACGGTCGAGGACACGACGATCGGGTCGATCGGGCGCTACCGAAAGCTGACCGGGCGGTTGAAGATCTCGGCGGTCGCGGCCGCGATTCATGATCGCCGCCACGTCCCGCTCGTCGCGTGGTGCTGGCACAAGGACGACGTCGCCAAGGTGCTCGCGAAAGCGGTCCGGGCGGATGACAAGAAGCGGCCGGTGTTCTTGATCCACGGCGACGAGTCCGCGCCGAAACGTGCCGCCACGCTCGACGCGTGGCGTGCCACGCCCGACGGCGTCCTCGTTGCCACGCTCGCGGTCGGGCAGGTCGGGATCGATCTGAGCCATGCGTCCGTCGCGCTGTTCGTCGAGGTCGACTGGACGCCGGCGGTGCTCTACCAGGCGGCCATGCGGACCTTCACACCCGATCGCCCAATGGAGCTGATCTTTTTTCGGGTCGAGCACCCGGTTGAGTTGCTGCTTGTGGATAAGTTGACGGCGAAGCTCGCCCGTGGCGCCGCTTCATCAATGCCTGCGGCCGGTTCGGGCTTTGACTTATCCACAAGCTCTGAGGACGCGGCGGGGCTGATGCGCGACCTTGAAGCGTTGCTCCTGGCGGGATCTCGCCCGCACTGAGGCCGCGAGGCTCGATCCGTGTCGGACCCCTGTGCTATTCGGTGAGTCGTTCGAGGCGGCCCTCGTGTTTCGCGCGCCGCCTGTTGCTCGCGTTGACCTGACCAGATGACCAAGCCATCGAAGAAGACCCGCCGGAGCGGGAAGGGACCCGTCTGCGCCTTGTGCAAGGCGTCGCTCGTGCCCTCCGCGTACCCCGACCTGATGCTGCACCCGGACCACGCGGAGTGTACGGTGATCATCACGGACGGGCTCGGCGTCTGCGTCGACGACGCCTACGAGGTCGTCGACGGCGAGATCTACGCGCGCGAGGCCCCGGTCGTGGCTCCGAACGTGCCGGTCGCCTTCGGCGGCGCGATCTTCATCGACGGCGTCGCGATGAGCGCGTCGCCTGAGGGGTCGGGCTACACGGCGGTCGACGGCGCGATCAAACAGCTCTTCGAGTCGGTCGGCAAGCCGCACCTGGGCGGAAGTTCAGGAAGCCGCGGCTGGTCGAGCGTCAGCACGTTCCAGCGTTGTCGGTACCTGTGGCGGCACAAGTACGGCAGCGGCAAGAGCGTGATCGACGAGACGCAACCGGGGCCGGAGGCGCTGGAAACGGGTTCACTGACGCACCTGTTTCTCGCGCTCCATTACCTGCAACGGATCGATCCGACCTACCCGGTCGACCCCGAGGCTGCGCGCCGATTCATCGAGCTGAAGCTCGTCACGCCCGCGGTGCTCAACAACGCGTGGGCGCTATTTGACGGCTACCGCGCGTTCTGGGGCGTCGAGGACTGGATGCGTCCGCTCGCCGTCGAGGAGCTTGCGGTCGACCCGCGAACCGGGTTCTCGTGTCGGTGGGACCTCGTCTTCGAGGTCACGCGTCCGTTCGAGAACCTGTTTCCGGGGGTCTACGTCGCGGATCACAAGACCGCGGCGAAGAACGACGCCGTCACGCGCGACCAGTGGCAGAACGATGGTCAGATCCTCGGCGAGATCGACCTCTACAACCGGCTCGGCTACCACAAGCGGTTCGGCCCGTTGCGTGGCGCGTGCATCAACCTGCTCATCAAGACGAAGACGCCGCAGTACATGCGGTCGGTGGTCTTGCCGCAGAAGCGTGTCCAGACCGATCACCACAAGTCGCTCAAGATCTGGGACGCCGAGATGCGGCTCGCCGACGCGACCGGACTCTTCCCGCGGAGCCGTGCTGCGTGCGTCACGCGATACCACGGGTTCTGCGAGCTGTTCCAGCACTGCGCTGGCGCCGACGGCGACGCGCCGCGGGAGATCGAGCCGTGAGCGACCGTGCCGGCGCGGAATTTGACGCCGCTGTCGCAGCGGTGATCGCTGCTGCGCGGAAGGTCGAACGGGGCTGTGACTGCGAGTACGATCATCGCTGTGGGCGCTGCGAGCGTGTGATCTCGCTTCGCCGTGCCGTCGAGCAGTACGACGCCATCGTCGCGGCGCAAGTCACCCAGACCGAATCGACGTACACGCTCGAAGGGGGGCCGTGGTGATGCGGATGCCGCCATCCGAGGTGATCGACCTCGCCATTCGCGCCGCGAACACGTCACCGTGTGCGAAGAGCAAGCGCGGCGTCGCGCTCTTTTTCATCGACGATGGTGGCGTCGTGCGGTTTTCGAGCGTCGGGGTCAATACGCCGCCCGGCGGCTTGCCGTGCCTTCGTACGGAAGCGTGCGCGAAGCGCTGCGCGTCGTACTGCGTCCACGCGGAACAGCGTGCGTTGTGCGCTGTTCGATACGGTGACCCGCTCTCGCGGCTCGAAGCCGTCCACGTCAAAACCGTCGATGGCGCGCTTGTCCCCGGCGGCGGCCCGAGCTGCCTTCCTTGCGCCAACGCGGTCATGGACGCCGAGATCGCGGCGTTCTGGCTCTACGAGGTCGATGACCCGCCGCGTTGGCGTCGGTACACGACGCGCGAGTTCTACGACGCGACCGCGGCGCACGTCGGGCTCTGGAGGTCGGAACTGTGACCGTCTTCCTCATCAAAGACGCGATGACCGGCCGGTACTACAACGGCACCAACCCGCGCTTCCCGATGATGGGCGGGACCAAGCGTACGGCGACTAAGTTCAGCGACCGTGTCACCGCCGCCGCGGCGCTCGCACAGTTCCCGATCGTGGTCCTCGCCGACGTCGTCGAGGTTCAGAAATGACCGAGGCCCAGGTCCGTCAAGCCGCCAGCACCTTCCCGGGCGTCAACGTGCGCGCGCTCGTGCATGTGATCGAGGGCGCGGCCGCCGAGGCCGCCGGCGGCCTTACGGCGGTCCGCGTCACCGCCGGGTGGCGCGTCATCACGGACCGCGCCCCGCCGGGGGTCTGGCGCGTGATCGCGGCGCCGATCGCCAACGGGCCATATCCGCTCCATCCACCCAACGACGTCATCGTCGTGGTCATGTGCATCGCGATGGAGGCCGGCGCCGCTCAAGATCGACTCGTCGACAACACGAAGTACGACCCGTCAACCGGCGAGTTCCGCGTCGACTGGGCGGAGGAGATCACCGCGTGATTCAACCCATCCGTATTCGTTCCGGCGCCTCGTCGATGGCGCAGTTCCGCACGTTCTGCTGCTACGGCGACACGCGCGTCGGGAAGACCTACTTCGCAGGCTCGTTTCCGAACACGTTGTTCATCTCCGACGCGTCCGAGCGCGGGTGGACGACGCTCGAACACATGCCGGAGGAGCAGTTCTACCACGCCGGCAAGGGTCCGGTCGTGCTGCCCGTCGCGGACCAGCAGGGGATGATGGTCGCGTTGACGATCGCTGAGGATTGGGTCCGCAAGGGCTGGATCACCACCGTCGTCGTGGACTCGCTCACGTTCTACGCGGAGAGCTGGTACCAGCACGAGCTTCAGAAGATGCTGAAGTCCATGAGCGGCGCCAAGGGACTCGACACGCGGTCGCTCTACGGCGCGATGGCGAACCACCTCTCGAATACGCGTGTCCAGGTCCACAAGTGGCCGTGTCACGTCGTGTGGCTGGCGCTCGCCGCGCCGCCGGACGAGCAACAGCTCGGCGGGCCGATGCTCTCGGGCAAGAGCCGGCAGCGGTTCCCCGCCGGTTGCGACTACATCTTCTACCATCGCAAGTGGATCGCCGAGGATCCCGAGACCAAGGCGCCGATCACGGTGTACGAAGCTCGGACGCAGGCGTACGATCGGTACTTGGCCGGCGGTCGCGACGGCGGCTTGCTCCCCGACCCGCTCCCGTGGCCGACGTTTCGTACGGTCGCGGAGTACCTGGGTCTGCCGGAGTGGGAACCCGCGGACGTGCCGGATGACGCGTTCAAGCACGCCGTCACCCTGCTCGCCGACGCCGCATCGACGATGGCTTCAACGAGCGGCGTCGTGGTGCCGCCGTCGACCTCGGTGCCGTCGCCGTCGCCACGCGCGCGGCCGCCAGTGCGCCCGCGCTGACCATTTTCTTGTTGAGGGGGCCTGAGCCCCTCGTCGAGCAATCGGGGAAACATCCCCTCAACCAATCGCAAGGGAAAGAGATCATGAGCAACGAGGATCAGAACTTCGTCATCGAGGGCTTCGACAACGTCCCCGAGGGCGGCATCGAGGGTTGGAACGGCGAGGGTGGCGCGCCCGCGATCGAGCCGGGGCGGCACCGCTTCCGGGTGGTCGAGTGCACCGTCTCGCCGACCAAGGCGGGCGACGGCAAGAACATCGTCGTGACCTACGAGAAGGTCGACGCCGGGGCCGGCGCGGGGGACACCTTCCGCCAGTGGTACCTGGTCGCGGGTGCCAAGTTCAAGCTCAAGGGTCACGGCGGGCGCATCGCGCACGTCTTCCGCGACGCGCTGCGCGTGCCCGGCATCGACCCGGTCCGGCTCGCGTTCGAGACCAAGAACGTCGTCGGCTGCGAGATGTACGCCGTCGCGTCGCTGTCGACGTCGAGCAGGTACGACCCGCAGGAGGGTCGCGAGAAGACCTACACCAACGTCGATCTGTCGCAGGAGGAGCCGGTCGAGGAGTCGGCGCAGGCCGCGGCGCCCCCGCCGCCGCCCGCGCGCGCCAACAACGCGCCGCCGGCCCGGCCGCCCGCGCCGCCGGCGCGCCCCGCCGCGCCGCCCGCGCGCCCGCGCTGATCGCGCGTCAAGACACCGCACGTGGCCCCGTGCGCGGTGGACGACCTCTCGTCACGGGGCCCCTTTCTCGAATCGCGTCGCTCGGGGGCAACGGATGCGTCAACGGATCGCGGACTGCTTCGACCTGCTTCAGTTCTGCCGTGACCCGGACTGTGACAGGTACGATCTGCACGCCGCGCACGGCCCCGTCGCGCGGTCGATCACGGCGGTCAAGCAGGTCATCGAGGCGTTCTGTGCGGAGTGTGGACTCGCCGTGTCATCAACGGCGGCGCCGTGCGCGTACTGCCGCAGCACCACCTTCGCGACGCGCGTGTGCCCGGGCGGCGCGCGCGGCGGCGTACGTCACGGTGACGTCAACGACGGGCTCGTCGAGATCACCTACGGCCATGTCGGGGAGTACGTCCCGACACCGTTCGCGATGCTCCATCGCGCGGTCATCGACGACTTCGGCGTGGTGTCCGACCGTAGCGTCCAGCGGGCGCTGCGCGTCTTGATCGATGCGCGGCGCGTCGCCTCGCTCGGGGACATCACGCAGAACCCACGGACGCGCGCACCGGGTTGGTACGTCCGCTATGACTCGCCTAAGCTCTGGCGCCGTGGTGGCCTACGCGACCTCGTCTCGGTGGCGATGGAGCGCGCGGTCGACAGCCGCACCGAGGTCACGACGTGAACGATTCTGTCAACCACCCGCAGCACTACGGCGGCGCCGACAACATCTATGAAGCGATCAAGGTGATCGCGGCCTGGGGCCTGAACTTCGCGCTGGGTAACACCGTCAAGTACATCGCGCGCGCCGGTAAGAAGGACGCGGCGAAGCTCGTCGAGGATCTCGAAAAGGCCGAGTGGTACCTCGGCTGGTACATCGACTCGTTGTTGACGCCGGCGGTGAAGTGCGGTGGACGGGGCGCGCAGGGATCGTGCAACAGTTTCGCCCAACGGCTTGTCGACGGTCAACCGCGCTGCAAGGCGTGCGCGCCGAGGGTGACGCGGCTGAAGTGACGGCGCACCGTGCGGGTGCGCTCGAAAGGTTCCTTCGATGATCGACCTTGGTGAAATCCCCGTTCTCAATCACGGCTACGTCGCCCTCGCCGCGGTCATGGGTGACGATCGGACGGCCGCGCAGACCGCGCGGACGTCGTTTCGTAACCGTGCCGAGCGGTCGACCGAAGACGACGCGAAGCTGACGAAGTACCTCGTCACGCACCGGCACACGACGCCGCTCGAATTCTGCCAGGTGCGCTTCTACATGAAGATGCCGATCTTCGTGGCACGTCAGCTCGTGCGGCATCGCACGGCGAGCATCAACGAGATCAGCCTGCGCTACGTGCAGGCGACCGAGGAGTTCTACATCCCCGACGTCGCGCGCTGTCAGAAGCAGTCGACGAGCAACAAGCAGGGGTCGTCGAGCGAGATCGTTGATGACCCGAGCAGCGTCCGTTTCATCATCCGTGAAGCCGGCGAGGCGGCGTTCCGGTACTACCAAGGGTTGATCAACGCCGGCTTGTCGAAGGAGCTGGCGCGAACGGTGCTGCCGCTCGGGACGTATACGGAGTGGTACTGGCAAACGGATCTCCACAACTTCCTTCACATGTTGCGGCTGCGGCTCGATCCGCACGCGCAGTACGAGATCCGCGTCTATGCGCAGGCGATGCTCGACCTCGCACGTCCTCACTTCCCGACGGCGATCGCCGCCTGGGAAGCGCTGTAGGGGGGTCTGGTGATCTTCACGCTGCGCTACAGCGCCGAAAGGCTCGACGGCGGGCGCGACGAGCCGACCGTCGTGCATGTGCGCGTCGAGGAGATCGCGCTCATTCGTGTTGATGCCGCCCATGGCGCTGCTGCCGCCCGTGGCGTGATCGTCTTGCGGTCCGGTTTCAAGCTCGATCCGGTTCTCTTGACGCCGCAGTGGGACGCGCTCCTTGCTGCTTTTCAATCAGCACGCTGAAAAGGTGTCGGCAGGATGACCACTGAATCGTCGGCGCCTGCGCCCGTCATCCGTGGTGACATGGACGGCGCTGACTGCATGAATTGTCCGTTCGCCGTCGACGGGCGCCCGAACCAGCCGGTGCGCGGTATCGGCCCCGCGAAGCCGTTGTTCGTGATCGTCGGCGAGGGGCCGGGTCAAGTCGAGCGTCAGCGTGGCGTCCCGTTCGTCGGCCCCACCGGCGAGCTGCTCAACCGCGCGTTGAGCGAGACCAACGTCGCTCGCGACAAGCTGTGGGTGACGAACGCGACCACGTGCGTCCCGCTCGGGAAGGGCGCCAAGGATCCCAAGGTTCGTAAGCTCGCCGCGAAGTGCTGTCAGCCGCGACTCGAACGCGAGCTGATGGACCGCCCTGACGTTCCCGTGCTCGTTCTCGGCGATGTCGCCGCCGCGACGACGCTTGAAGGCGCGACCAAGCTACCGATCACGAAGATCGCCGGCGCGCACTTCGAGATCGATGTCGACGGGAGCGGTGTCCGCTCCGTCATCCCGAGCGTACACCCCGCAGCGATCCTTCGTGGCTCCGATGGGGGTGACAAGGGCCCGGAGAAGACCGGCTCGCATGTCGCCGACCTCGCGTTCTGGGCGCTCAAGTGGGACATCCTCAAGGTCAAGAACCTCGCCGAAGGCAAGGACATTCGCTTGCGGATGCGCGTCGACGAGGAGCTGTTCATCGAGCTGAAGGACCCCAACCGAGCGCGGGAGCTTGTCTGGGAACGGATACGCGTCGCGCGTGAGACGGGGCGGCTCACGATCGACTACGAGACGTACGTCGATGACCCGCAGCGCAACTTCGCGTTGCAGGCGTTCATCGCGAAGGTTCGGTTGATCGGCCTCGCGAGCGGCGGCAAGGCGTGCTGCGTCGCCTGGGACCTACTCGACCCGGTGATGATCGCGGAGTATGGCAAGGTACTCGCGGACCCCGAGATCACGAAGGGGTGGCACAACGGGTGCGTCTACGACGTCGCGGTTTCGCAGAACCAATGGTATCGGTTCACGGTCGCCGGCCCTCAAGAGGACACGTTGCTCGGGCAGCACGCCGCGTGGCCCGGCGCACCGAAGGGGTTGCAGAAGGTCGCGTGTCAGTACCGCGCGATCGAGGGCTGGAAAAGCGAGTTTCGTGACGCCGGGGACAGCCTGGAAGACGAGGCGGTGTACTGCGCGAAGGATGCGCTCGCGACTGATGCGACGATCGCCCCGACCAACTTCTGGATCAAGCGGTACAATGTCGACCGCGTCTACGAGATCGACAAGATCAAGGGTGCGGTCGCGGCACAGATGCACCTCCGCGGCTACTACGTCGACCCGGACGTCAACGCCGAGGTCAAGCGCCGGCTGAAGACGGCCATCGACGAGACCACGAGCGCGATGGTCGCGCGGTACGAGGCCGTCGCGGAGCGCGTCCACGCCAAGCTCGCCGCCGAGCGCGCCAAGACGCAGCGCAAGAAGGACCCAGAGACGTACGGCGACCGGATCCGTGTTCGCGAGGCTGAGCTGGCGAGCGAGATCGCGCGCGGCAAGTTCACGTTCTCACCCTCGAACGATTGGCACGCCGCGGCGTTCTTGAAGGCCGTCGGGGTCCCGCTCTGGGCGACGACGAAAGGCGGTCGGACGGCGACCGGCGCCTCGGTGTTGGAGAAGTTCACGCAGTACGCCGAGGTCGACGATCTACTGCGGCTGCGCGCGAACGAGCAGCTCTACGACACGTTCGCCGTCCGCATGTACGAGTGGACGCAGGACAGCGCCGGGAAGTGGCGTCCGCCGTTCGTACAGGAGGACGGGCGCGTCCACCCGATCTGGAAGCCGACGCAGATCAGCGGGCGGTCTGGGTCCGAAGAGCCCGCCAGCTCCAACTGGTCGACAGGCGACGAGACCAACGAGGATCCACGTCGACGGTTGCCGAACGTCCGTCGGCAGCTCACGGCGCCGCCGGGCCGTGCGATTGTCGCATTTGACAAAAGCCAGCTTGAAGCGAGGTCGATGGCCGTCCAGAGCGGCGACGAGTTCCTGTGCGGCATCTTCCGTGAGGGGAAGGACATCCACCACGAGTTCGGCGTCATCGCGTTCCCGAAGATGGCGTACCTCGACAAGTCGTCCGAGGAGTACGAGCACCTCCGCAACACGACGAAGCGCGTCGAGTACGGCGCGCTCTACGGCGGATCCGACGCGACCGTTCACCGGTCGATCGCCGCCGAGGTCCCTGCGCTCGCTGGCCCGCATGGCTTCAAGATGATCCGCGAAGCGATCGCGACGATGAAGCGGGCGGTCCCTGGCGTGTTCGCGTGGCAGCAACGGTTGCTCTACGAGACCTCACAGCCACCGTATACGTTGCGGAGCTTCCTCCTCGGGCGGCGGCGCGTCTTCCCGCTCGGCAACCCGCCGCCGACGGACATCGCGAACAACCCCAACCAGTTCTTCGGTGCCGACGTCATGGACATCGGCTTGGTCGAGATCATGAAACGCCTGGCGGCGTATGACGATGCGTTCCCGATCTTGCATCAGCACGATGCGGTCTACTTCGAGTGTTGGGAGGCGGATGCTGAGCGGCTCGCGAAGGACGTCGACGAGGCGTTCTATACCGAGGTTACAGGCGTCAACGGCGACGTGATCCCGTTCCCCAACGACCTCAAGATCGGGTACGCCTACCACGTCGAGCCAAGCGACAAGCAGAAGCAGCTCTACCCGCAGCTCGTGTGGGACGTCGGCCGCCCTGGGCTCAAGAAGTTCAAGGTGAAGAAGTGAGCGACGGCGTGACGGGCGATGACAACACCCCGTGGGCCGTCGGGAACCTTGCCGGTGAGCGGCTGCTCTTGTTGGAGGAGCGCGTCGCATACACGGTCCGCGGGGGTTGCGGTCCTGCGTTGGGCGCCCGCGCGCGCGCAGCCGTCATCACGCGTTGGCGTGTCGATTTCGGCGCCGTCACCGCTGAGGGTGTCGCCGTAACGTGGGTTCCCGCCGTTGTCATTGCGCTCCCCATCACGGTCGTCTGGTGTCTCTGGGAGCTGGGTGCGTCGGAAGGTTGGTTCCGTGGATGCTGACGCGGCCGACGGGCTGTCGGACCTTTGTGCTAGAACCACGATTCGTAGATGACGTTGACGTCACCATCATGGCTTGTCGTCCCTGACGACTGTTTGGACGTGCTTCGGGCGCTGCCCGATGAGGGCGTCGACGCCGTTGTCACCGACCCGCCGGCGGGAATCAGCTTCATGGGTAAGGAGTGGGACAGCTTCGGTGCTGCACAGCGTCACTTCACTGTGGCACGGTCGGGCGCTGGGTTGCCGCGTTACGGAACGTGGCGTCCGTCCGCGACACAGGACGCGGTCGATGCACAGCTCACGGTTCGTGCAGCCTTTGTCACCTTCATGACCGACGTGATGCGTGAATGCTTGCGCGTCCTCAAGCCCGGCGGGTACGCGCTCGTGTGGGCGATTCCACGCACGGCGCACTGGACCGCGTGGGCGACCGAGGACGCAGGCTTCGAGATTCGCGATGTGGTGTTGCATTTGTTCGGGAGCGGCTTCCC
>Ga0172362_10004181_pt1 | contig 12490 bp, 11 predicted proteins | sample LakKivs1_kivu2a2_FD_114534 | JGI IMG/M metagenome (GOLD analysis project Ga0172362, IMG submission 114534) | Sediment microbial communities from Lake Kivu, Rwanda - Sediment s1_kivu2a2 | ecosystem: Environmental > Aquatic > Freshwater > Lake > Sediment | place: Rwanda: Western Province, Lake...
GCCTCCGATCAGAGTCGTCTTGCAACGCTCTCATCGGCCTGCCGGGCCGCTTTTCATTTATCAACTTGCCTTCCACCTCATCCTTCCGCTACACTCAAAACCTGCGAAAGGCCAGCAGCTATAGCAAAGCGCGCGATCTTGGTCGGCCTTCCCTCTTGCTTCCACCCATAAGATCAGACTCTATCTCTCCCTTGGACAGGGGGAGGGCCAATGTTTGCCAGTCTCCGTCCGACCTGGAATTAAGGGTTTGGCGCAACCCTTATCTTCGGTTCCGATCCAGAGGGCGTCCTTTGTGGCGCATAGGGCGGTGATGAACTTGCCGGGACGGGGAAAGGTCTGCCAACCTTGCGCCGGCACGGAAGCGGCAGCCGGCGGCTGCTCAGCCGAGGGCGGCTGAGCCACAGGTTTCGGCGGGGCGGCGGCAAGCGAGGCGGCCGCCAGAAATGCCGACGCAAACCCTGCGTATGCTATGCCATACGCGATTCGACGCATACGAAATCCCCCCAGCGCACGATTCCGAAACCGACTCTCGTCCAGTTGCCGAAAAAGCAGTCAATAGTATGTACGACCACGCCGTGCCCTTGCAAGCAAAATATCAAAGAAAATATCTCCATCTTTCCATCCGCCACGGTCGGCCCGGACAGGCCGCGGCAGGTGCGAACTTGCAATACAAGCCTCGCACCGAATTCGCATGCCTGGGGGGAAAGACGCCGCAGGCATGCCACCCAATGCAAACCCAGGCGCGGGTTGAAATCCATGCGCCAGACCGATAGACTTGGCCCGATGCGCCCGGTCGCCCCCAACACGATTGGCCTGACGGCCACGGTCCCCGTCGAAGTGCTCCTGGCGGCGGGTCTCGTGCCCATGGACCTGAACAACGTGTTCATCACGTCGCCCGACCCGGCCTCGCTCGTGGCCGAGGCCGAGCGCCGCGGTTTCCCGATGAACTCGTGCGCGTGGATCAAGGGCATCTACGCGACGGCCCGGCGCCTGGGCGTCCGGCGGGTCCTGGGGGTCGCCCAGGGCGATTGCTCCAATACCCACGCCCTTCTGGAGATCCTGGCGTCCGAGGGCGTCGAGGTCATTGATTTCAACTATCCGTATCCCAAGGATGCGGCCGCGCTCGGGTCGGCCCTGGCGGCCCTGGCGTCGCGGCTCGGCACGACCCTCCAGGCCGCCGAGCGCGAGCGCCGGCGTCTCGCCCCCGTCCGCGCCGCCCTGGCCGAGATAGATCGCCTGACCTGGCAGGAGGACCGTGCGAGCGGCGAGGAGAATCACCTCTGGCTCATCGGGTCGAGCGACTTCGGCGGCGCCCCGGAATCCTACGGTCGCGCGGCCGAGGCGTTCCTGGCCGAGGCCGGGCGCCGCACGCCGATCGCCTCGCGGCATCGCATCGGCTACGTTGGCATCCCGCCGATAGCGAGCGGCCTCTACGCGTTTCTGGAGTCGCGGGGCGCGCGCGTCGTCTTCAACGAGTTCCAGCGCCAGTTCGGCATGCCGCCGCCACCCGACGGCCGACCGCACGTGGACCTCGTCGGCCAGTATCTTGCCTACACTTATCCGTATGGTGTGGCCGATAGAATGGAGGACATCCGGGTCGCCGTCCGCGAGCGGCGCCTGGGCGGCCTCGTCCATTACGTTCAGAGTTTCTGTTTCCGGCACATTCAGGCGCGGCTCCTCCGCGAAGCCCTGGACCTGCCCATCCTGACGCTGGAGTTCGACCGGCCGGCGCCGCTGGACGGCCAGAGCCGCACCCGCCTGGAGGCGTTCGTCGAGCGGCTCGATGCCCGGCCGCGAGGCCTTTCAACGTGACTCAACGAACCAAGCGAATCCTGTGGCTCGCGGTCCGGCTCCTGGTGGTGGCCGGCCTCGTGGCCTACGTCGTCAGCCGCACCGACGCCGGCCAGGCTCTCGACATGGCCCGGCGGCTTCGGGCGAACGGATGGTTGGCGCTGGCGGCCCTCGGGGTCATGATGATCCAGGCGCCCCTCTCGGCCATACGCTGGAGATTGCTCCTCGCGGTCCAGGGCATCCGCCTCCCGTTTTTCGAGAGCCTCCGCCTCACGTACATCGGGTGGTTCTTCAATAACTGGATGCCGGGCGCCACGGGCGGCGACCTCATCAAGGCCTACTACATCGCCCGCCAGACCCACCGGAAGGCCGAAGCCGTCACGGTCGTCTTTCTCGACCGGGTCATCGGCCTCGTGGCGCTGTGCATGATGGGTGCGGCGGCGGTGGCGGTCAGTTACTCCGACGAGCGGGTCCGCCTCGCCCAGGTCCTCGTCGTGGCCTTTCTCGGAGCGGTCGCGGCGGGCGGCATCGTTTTCTACAGCAGCCGCATCCGATCGCTTCTCCGCGTCGGCCGTTTCTTCAACCGCCTGAAACGCTGGCCGCTCGTCCTCCGCGTCGAACGAGCCCTTTTCCTTTACCGCGAGCACAAGCGGCAGGTGGCCGTGGCGGTGGCCTACAGTTGGCTGGTCCAGGCCGCCGGGGTGCTCGCCATCTGGTGGGTGGCGGCGGCCCTGGGAAGCCGGGCCGCCTGGTACCAGTACTTCGTCAACATGCCGGTCGTCTGGATCGGATGGTCGCTCGTCCCGGTGCCGGGGGGATTCGGCGTGGCCGAGACCCTGGTCCAGAGGCTCTTCGGTCCGGACGTGCTGGGGGGCGGCACGGCCATGGCCCCGGCCGAAGCGGCCACGCTGGCCCTCGGGATGATCCTCGCGTACCGCGTGGTCCAGATGGCGGCCAGTCTGCCGGGGGCGGTGCTCTACTTGGCGCGGCGGACGGAGACTTCAGCCGCACGCATGCGCGACGAAATGGAGGCCCCGGCCGCCGATGCCTGAATACGTCGGTTCCATTCATCTTCATTCCCTATACAGCGACGGCGGCGGCACGGTCCGCGAGATCACGGCCGCCGCACGCCGGGCCGGCCTGGACTACGTCGTCCTGACGGACCACGACACGCTCCGGCCCCGCGACGACCTTTGGCCGGGCTGGCGCGACGGCGTCCTTCTCATGATCGGCGTTGAGATCACCTGCCGCGGCCGAAGCCACGTCATCGCCCTGGGCGCCCGGAACGTCGCGGGACTCCGCTGGAAACCCCTCCGCCGCGTTCTCTTCGACCTCGAAAACCAGGGCGCCGCCGCCTTCATCGCCCACCCCCATCCCGCCTTCATTATGGGCATCTCCCTCAAGGCGGGGGAACTCGTGGACTGGGACGTCCCCGGCTTCACGGGCCTCGAACTCTGGACCTTCATGCACGACATCTGCGACCGCCTGACGCCTTGGCGGATGCCGTCGTTCCTCTACTCGTGGCCACGCTACGTCCGCGGGCCGCATCCCCAGACCCTCGCCCAGTGGGACCGCATGACCCGGAACCGCCGCTTTCCCATCATCGGAGCGCTCGACAATCATGCCATAGCGATCCCCTTCCTGGGCAAGCGGTTCCTGACCTACGAAGAGGGGTTCCGGACGCTGCGGACCCACGTCCTCGCGGAAGAACTCGCCGGCACGCGCGAGGACGCCGACCTCATCACCCGCGCCCTCGGCCGCGGCCGCGCCTTCCTGGCAATGGACCTCTGGGCCGATGCGCGCGGCTTCCGGTTCGAGGCCGACGACCGAGGCGAGGCCGTCCTCATGGGCGACGAGCGGCCGTGGCGCGGTCCGGTCATGCTGCGCGTCCGCTCGCCCGTGCCGGCCGACCTGGCGATTATCTGCGACGGCCTGCCGGCGGCCGAGGCGTCCGGCACGGACCTCGCGTTCCGAGCCGATGGGCCGGGCGTTTACCGCGTCGAAGCGCGCCTGGGCGGCAAACCCTGGGTTTACACCAACCCGATCTACTTAAGGAGCGCCTGAGTGAGAATGTTCCGGACGCCTTTGGGCCTCGTGAGCGTGACCGCCACGGCCAGGGGCCTCGTGCGCGTCGTCCTGCCGGAAGGAAAAAGGTGTCAGGAACCTTTTTCGTGCAAGGCCCTTTTTACGGGGTCAGAGCAAAAAAGGTTCCTGACACCTTTTCCCGCCGAGGCCGAGGCGATCGCCGCGCGGGCCCAGCGCGAAATCCGCGAGTACCTCGCCGGTCGCAGGCGGCGGTTCACCGTACCGCTGGACCTCTCGGGCCTCTCGCCGTTCCATCGCCGGGTGCTTCAGGCTGTGCGGCGGATTCCTTACGGCCGCACGGTGACTTACAGCGACCTCGCGCGCCGCGTCGGTCGCCCCCTGGCCGCGAGGGCCGTCGGCCGGGCGATGGCCCGAAACCCCATGCCTCTCGTCATTCCATGTCACCGTGTGGTGGCCGCAGGCGGGGGACTCGGCGGCTACGGCGGCGGCCTCGCCCTCAAGCGCCGTCTGCTGGCCCTCGAAGGCGCCTGCCTGATGGAATGACGCGCACCGAAATCCGAAGAACGAAATCCGAATGACGAATGAATGACGAAACGATAAATTCGAAACCGCCCGCGCAGGAGGTTTCGGTTTTCGGGCTTGCCTTTTCTTTCGACATTCGAATTTCGTCATTCGTTATTGCTCTCCTGTGGTTTTTGTTCTATCCACGGCCCTCGCGGACTACTATACTGTAGGCGGCATCTGAGGCGCCACGATTTGGGAGGGCCCTTGAAGCGCATCGTGTTTGTCGAACCGCGGTCTCCGGACCGCCACGTCTTCAGCCGCTGGAAGTTGCCGCGCCTCGGCACGATCCTCCTCGGCACGCTGCTTCGGCGAGCCGGTTACGAGGTCCAGATTTTCATTGAGGACGTTTCGCCGGTGGATTTTCAGGCGCTCTTCTCGGCCGACCTGGTGGGCATCTCGACGATTACCTCGACCGCGCCGCGGGCCTACGAGTTCGCGCGGGCCGCGAAGCGGGCGGGCATCCCCGTCCTCATGGGCGGGCCGCACGTCACCTTCCTGCCCGACGAGGCGCTCCAGTTCTGCGACTACGTGGTGCGCGGCGAGGCCGACGACCTCATCGTGGACCTGGTGCGCCGCATCGAGACGGGGGCGAGCCTCGACGATTTCCCCTCCCTCTCGTATCGCGCGGGCGACCGCGTCGTGCACAATCCGGCGGCGCCGCAATGTCCCAACTACGATGCGCTGCCGGCGCCGGACCTCTCGCTCGTGGTGGGGCTCGACCTGAACGCCAGGGCCACCCACATCGTCCCGATCCAGACGTCGCGCGGGTGCCCGTTCAACTGCACCTTCTGCTCCGTGACGCGGATGTTCGGCCGCGAGTACCGGTTCCGCCGCACCGAGAACGTGATGGCGGAACTGCGGAACTATCGCGGCCGCGTCGTCTTCTTTTACGACGACAACTTCACGGCCGACCGCGCGCGGGCCAAGGAACTCCTGCGCGCCATGATCCGCGAGAACCTGGGCCTCCAGTGGAGCGCCCAGGTCCGCTGCGACGCGGCGCGCGACGAGGAACTCCTCGACCTCATGGCCAAGGCCGGATGCTACTATGTCTATATCGGAATGGAATCGGTGGACCCGGCGGTCCTCAAGTGCTTCGACAAGCGCCAGTCGGTCGAGCAAATGGAAGAGGCCATCCGCCGGTTCCACGACCGCGGCATCCGCATCCACGGCATGTTCATCTTCGGCTCCGACCAGGACACGAGCGCCGTCTTCCGGCGCACCGTCCGCTTTGCCAAGGCGAACCACATCGAAAGCGCCCAGTTCATGATCCTCGTGCCGCTGCCCGGCACGCCCGTCTTCGAGGCCATGGACCGCGAGGGGCGGCTCCTCTCGCGCGACTGGAGCCTCTACGACGCCCATCACGTCGTCTTCCGGCCCAAGAACATGAGCACCTTCGAACTCCAGGCCGAGACGATCCGGGTCTTCTGTCGCTTCTACTCCCTCGGACCGGCCCTCCGGAGGCTCCTCAAGTTCGACTTCTTCTCGCTGGCCATCAAGTTGTGGGGCCACTACGAGGCCCGCCGCACCCGACGCCGCCTCGCCGACTACCGCGAAGTCACACGCCAGTGGGCCCACGCGGCCGGCCGCAAGGTTGAACTCAAGGCCCGCCGGACCGCCGAGGACGTACGGGCCGCCATCGCCCGCTTCGACCTCGAGCGCCTCCGCCGCCGCCAAGACACATAGATATCGGATACGGACGGACGAGCGGCCGGGCGGAGAGGTGAATCGCCGGGGCGTTCTTCACGCGACCGTTTATTGGGGGAACTGCCATGCCTCGTGCTGCGCTACTGACACTTCTTGCCGCCCTCGTGATCACCCTGTCCGTCGCCGGCTGCCTGCCGCGGCGCGGCGATGTCTCGCCCGACGGCCGCACGTTCTACTTTTCCATGCTCATGCCCGGCGAGACGAAGAAGGAGACGGAGAAAACGTTCGGGTCGGCCATCTTCGCCCTCGATGTCGAAACCGGGCGCTTAAAGGCGCTCACGGACGGCATCAGCGCCAACTACTGGTGCTCGCTCTCACCCGATGGAAAATACCTGGCGTTCATGGGGCCGGCCGCAATAGGCGCGACCAGCATCATGGACCTTGAGAACGGGGTCAATGGCCCACTGACCGGCGTGCTTGACCGCTACGCCTTCCCGCGACTGATTCAGGTGCCCGGAGAGGAGAAAGTCGGCTGCCTGCTCGTGATGGCCGGTGGCGACGGCATGGGAAAGAGGAGCCACTGGTCGGCGTTGAAGTCGGGAGGCGTGGTGCCTTTGCCGGACCTCGAAGGATACGAGGCCGGCGAAGGGGAAGTGGTGACCTTAAGCGGAGGCTTCGTAGTTCCCGTGCACCGGCTCACGAACGCTCCCGATGCGGCCAAAGGCGAGCCGAAAAAGCATGAGTCGGCGCTGTTTGCCGTTGACGTTTCTGAGTATCTGAAGGCAACCAAGCCCGATGCGCCGAAATCCGATACGCCGCCTGCGCCACCCAAGGCCGTCTTGCTTGCGAAGTGGACCAGCGAAGGGGACCAGGCGCCGGTCATTGACCTCGCCCTGTCGAGCGACCGCGAAGACGGACGTTTTGTGGCGGCGGTTCCGGGCATGGGGCCGACCAAGGACGCCACGCAGTTCTTCGAAATCTTTCAACCGGAAAAAGGACCGCCGAAACTCCTCTTCGAGGACTCTAAGGCGCGTCGCCCGCAGTGGACGCCCGACGGCAAGGCCATCGTGTACCTGCGAGTCAATGCCGTGAACAACGACTGGCAAGACGTGGTCCTTTGGCGGCCGGAAGCGAAAGAGCCGGTGGTCCTCGCGCGGCTTCCGGGCAAATCCAGTACACACGATGAAGATTGCATCACCACGTGGCGCTGGCTGCCGGATGGGCGGCTTCGGATTTACAGCGTTGAGAATAATGATGGGATCCGCCTGGTCGAGACGGCGGCCGACGGAAAGGGCGCCAAGGCCCGGCGGCTGAATCGCGACCGACTCGGCCTTCAGGTCCACCTTGCCCTGACGGACCGGGCGATGCACTCCGCGCCGCCGCTTGGAAAGGTTCTGGCAGATCCCCTGAACGACAAGACGAAGCCTGCGGTTGAAGCGGCCGTTGCGGCAGCCAAGTCGTTCGACGAGGCGAGGGAAAAACTGTGGCAACTGGCCGACGATTGGGAAGAAGTTCCGGCGATTCCCGATGTGCCGCCGCCTCCACCTCCACCGCCTCCGACGCCCAAGCCGCCCGCGAACTGACATCCGACCGCCTGGTATCGGTGGTGGGCAGTGAATAAGTCCCATTAACCGCCGCGCGGGCTTTTACGAACCCACGCGAAGCGCCTCCAGCAGCCGCGACGCCGACGGGCCGTGCGCCAGGAACGTCAGGCGGCGCGACGCGGCGCCCGCCACTTCCAGCCGCACCTCCAGCCGGTCCTCAGGCAGGCCGTGAGGCGCGCGGTCAGCCCACTCGACGGCCGCCAGGCCGTCCTCCCCGAGGATCTCGTCGGCGCCGATGTGCGCGAGGTCGGCCGCGCCCTTCAGCCGGTACGCATCGAAATGATAGAATGGAATCCGTCCGCCGAGGTACTCGCGGCAGAGGACGAAGGTGGGGCTCGTGACCTCGCGGGCCGAGGCGGCCCCCAGACCCTCCGCGAGGCCCTTGGCGAGGACCGTCTTGCCGCTCCCCAGTTCACCCACGAGGGCCAGCACGTCGCCCCGTGCGGCCGCGCCGCCGATCCGGCGACCCAGGTCCAGGGTTTCTTCGGGCGAGCGCGTCTCGACGGTCCAGGTCCGGCTCATCGGAAATGCTCGTAGCCGCCGGGCTTGAGGGGCCGGCGCGACCCGTCGCCGGAAATGAGCGTGACGCCGCTCCCCGCGACGACCTGGCCGATGTGCGTCAGGCGGACGTCCTTCAGGGGATTCTGTTTCAGCAGGTCCTGGGCGTCCACGGGTTCGACGGCCAGAAGCAATTCGAAATCTTCGCCGTCGTTCAGGGCGTGGTCCAGGGGCGAGCGGCCGTCGGCGGCGGCCAGGCGCTGGGCCGCCTCGGAGATCGGGATCGCCTCTGCCAGAACCTCGGCCCCGACGCCGCTTTCGCGTACGAGGTGCGCGAGGTCGGTCGAGAGGCCGTCCGAAAGGTCAATCATCGCGCGGATCGTCACGAGCGCCGCCAGTTGCCGCGCCTCGGCGACTCGCGGCACGAACTCGAGGTGCCGCCCCAGCACCGACCCGCCCAGGTCGCCCGTGACGAAGAGGAGGTCGCCCGCCTGAGCGCCGCTGCGGCGGATCGGACGGACGCCCGCCGGACGGGCCACGAGGGCCGTCCCGATCGTGACGAGCGGCTGGTCCCAACTCGTGATGTCGCCGCCGACGATCGGACAGGCGAACCGCTCGGCCCCGTCCGAGAGGCCCAGGCAGAGTTCCTCGGCGAACTTCATGTCGCGGCTTGCCGGCAGGCCCACCCACGCCAGGGCGCAGATCGGTTTGGCGGCCATCGCCGCCGCATCCGACAGGCTGACCGCCAGGGCCTTGTATCCGACCTGGCGGGGCGTGGCCTTCGCCAGGTCGAAGTGCGTGCCCTCCAGCAGCGCATCCACCGTCAGGAGGCACTGCGACTCGCCGCCGAGGCTCACGAGGGCCATGTCGTCGCCCGGCCCGATCGGGAAGGTCGCCGGGTCGAGGTGCGTGCGGCCGCGGATCCATTCAATCAGTTTCCATTCGCCCTTGGGTTCGGTCATGGGAACCACTTCCCCAGATATCGAAATGCCTCCTCGGCCACATCGCGGGCCTGCGATTCGTACGGGTACAGTTCCACCGTGATCCACCCGTCGTAACCGGCGTCGGCCAGGGCCGCGAGCGTCCGCTCCAGGGGCGCCGCCCCGCGGCCGGGCACGAGGTGCCGGTGCTCGCGGCTGGCGGCGATGTCCTCCAGGTGCACGTGCCGGATGTGGCGCGCGAGCCGCCGGGCCGCATCCGCCGGGTCCACCCCCACGCAATAGAAGTGGCCGATGTCGAAGTTCAGCGCGAGGCGCGGATGCGAAAGTCCCTCGAGGAGTTCCTCGAATTCCTCCGGCCGCTCGATGAGGAGCCGAGGCTCGGGTTCCACCAGCAGGTTCACGCCGCACTCGTCGGCCAGCGGCAGGACTTCCCGGAGGCCCCGGCGGTAGAGGTCCATCGCCTCCCGGCGGCCCATGCCGTCGGGCACCGGTCCGCCGGGTTCCAGGCTGATGCCGGGGGCCCCGAGGTCGCGCGCGAGGCGCACGACCGCCAGGGTGTGCTCGATGCGGCGGCGTCGGGCGGCGGCGTCCGGCTCGATCCACGACGGGTGCCACGTGTCGCCCTGGGCGAACAGCGTGAACGCATTCAGATTTGTAATTGTGAGGCGAAGGTCGCGGCAGAGGTCCGCGACGGCCTTGCGCCGGCGCATTTCCAGGTGGGGCGGGTAGGCGTGCGGCACATCGGCCATGATCTCCACGCCGCCGTATCCGCACGCGGCGATCTCGCGGAGGCTCTCCTCCAGGCTGACCTGCTTGAAGGCGTTCGTGCTGAATGCCAGTTTCATCTCGATCAGGCGTCTCCTGCTAAGTGCCGCCGGTCTTTGCCCGCGCGGCGGGTCTCCGCCTTCGCCCTTCGGGCTTCGGCGGACAAGTCCGACCTGCCGCGCCCGACCTGCCGGCCCGAAATTCTGCGACCGCGTATTCGCGCGGTTCGTACGGGCGTACGCATATTCGCGCGGCGGGCGCCACTGGCGGCTTGCCCGCCAGTGCCGTCCCGAAACTCCGCCTTCGCGCGGCGGGTCTCCGACCTGCCGCGCGAGTCATCGCCTCGCTGCGCACAGTGTATCAATTTTTTCGGAGCACAAGAAAATATTTTTCGCTCGCCGCCGTTTCGCGCCGCCACGCGCGCTGTCATTCTGAGCGCAGCGAAGAATCTCGCCGTGGCCTCTTTCTGTCATTCCGAGCGAGCGAAGCGAGTCGAGGAATCTCGCTGTGGCCGTTGCCTGCATTCTGCAATCTCACGATCTCCGCAAAGGTCTTTGCACCCTGCCGCCCGACGAGGTATACTCCGGCCGTCGGGAACGGATATTGAAACGTCGGGTAACCCTGGGGCAAAATGGGAAAAGAGAAATAAGTATGGCGTCCCCAGATATTTAAAGGGAGATAAGTATGGCGTCCCCAGATATTACAGCTTTGCGACTCCTACCATGACAATGTCCTTGGAAAAGACCTATAGGATATATATCTCCACAAATGTGTTTGTCAGGTGCCTTACCTTCTTTCGTGACGAGGCTGAGGGCCTTTCAGATATTTTGGATATTACCGCCAAGATCTCGCTAAACTGTCCACCTGAAAACAGAAACCTCAACATCAATTGGGGCGCGCCAAATCCGCTGCCTGCGGATGCACTGAAGATTAAGTGCGACTTCGACGAGAATCCGTGATAGGCTAACCTGTTGTATGGAGGAAATAAAAAATCACTCTAAGGTCAATCCTCCCCGGAATTCTAAAAAGAAAGGGGTCGGTCATGAAGGCGACATTTGAGTTGGCACGTTTGCGGCACGGGGCCATTACACTCTGTCTGACGGTTCTCATTGCAGGCATGGTCTTGGTGGCGGGAAATTACCTCGGAGGCGCCACGGATGGGCCTCCCAAAGCGCCGCCGCCTATCTCGGTCAGGGCTACCCTCGTTGGGCCGGATGGCAAGATTCTGCCATTTAATGGTTCCTTCTCTGTCAGATGGAAGCAGGACCAGAATACTATCGAGACGCCAATCTCTGTCGCGCCAACCATAAAGCAGGGTGCATTCACTATCACGATGCCGCCGGGGAAGTACGAATTGGAGGTTCCCGATTTAGTGGAAAAAGGATACTTCCTCAAGCCCCCTGCGACATTTGAGATCAAGCCCGGCGGACCCAATTCCGCCCTGGTATTCCCGGTGGACAAGTTGGCTCCACTGAATATCCTGGTTCAGGATGCGGCTACACGAAAGCCTATTCAAGGAACCTGGGTTCACACGGAGTTCGACAAGGCTGTCACAAGAGGAATTACCGATGAGAACGGAAAGGCCCGGCTGTTTGTTCTCCCCGGGCTGGTGAAGGTTAGCGGGAGTACAGCAAAGCACGAACCCGCCTACAAGGACGTAAACGTGGGCCCCGATGGGGCCTCTGCCACCTTGGACCTTGAGCCCTATTTGACATTTGTGGGAAAAGTTGTGGTGCCGAACGGAAAACCCGTGACTGGGATGTGGGCCGGAGTGTGGTCTAAGCAGCATTCTTCTCGGGCCAGAATAAAGGGGTCTACGTTCACGGTTTCGGATGCGCGGAAGGGACCTTGTATAGTAGTCGTTGGCGCGGAGGGGCTGGCACCCATTGTCGAGTCGCTTATTTTGGATGGCGATACGGAGCGGACGTACACCCTCGAGGAAGGAGTCGAGGTGACCTTCAAAATGGACATGGACTCCTCGGTTCTGGGACCTGACCAATCTGGCAAGCGGCAACCCATACCTTATGTTTACATTCTTGACCATAAAACGGGGGTACCGATCTTCTGGTTTTCGACAGCAGTGGACGAATACGGAAAGGAACAAGTGCCTATCGAGGAACAGAAGATAACGCTCTCGCCTGGCAGGTATAAGATTGTGTGTGTTCGTAACGGACGGTATTTCGTCGTCGCGGAGATCGATCTAAAGGGCCCTCGAACGGTCTCAGTCAAGATCAAGAAAACAACCGCTTTCGACCACGATGAGGCTGACCTCAGTAAGGACATGCGGTTTCCGCAGTCTCCATGAAGCGAGGTCGGCCAGAGCAGCAGGCAGGAGGAATGCCTCCCGTTTTTGCTGCCTCGGCTTGAATGCGTCCTGAAGATACGCGATGCCGCGGCTCCTCACCCTGCCCCTCTTCCGCGAGGGGAGAGGGAGGATGGGCCGCGGCATCGCTTTTTGCGGAGCGGGGTTCTGCCGGCTGTGACCTCTCCTCCCAAGTAGATGGCGGCAAGCCTCGCCGTTTTCCCCCGCCGCCAGGCGGAGGGTAGTGTCGGTTGGCGTGCGTCTTCGCTACCCTCCGAAGCTCCGTTCCCGATTTTCCTTCTGTGCTGAAGATGCTGTCACCCGTTGGGCTTGGA
>Ga0172362_10004183_pt1 | contig 12486 bp, 9 predicted proteins | sample LakKivs1_kivu2a2_FD_114534 | JGI IMG/M metagenome (GOLD analysis project Ga0172362, IMG submission 114534) | Sediment microbial communities from Lake Kivu, Rwanda - Sediment s1_kivu2a2 | ecosystem: Environmental > Aquatic > Freshwater > Lake > Sediment | place: Rwanda: Western Province, Lake...
CATCTCGGGTGCCATGCTCACGCGGCCGTTTGCGTGAGCATGTCTTTCCGCGTTCGGCGGACATGCTCACCCGTCCGCTGCGCGTCCGGGATGAGCATGGCACCCGGCGTGAGGAAAGGCCGCGTGAGGAAACCGCGCGCGGAAGGGAGGGATGCCCGCGCTCATCTCGGGTGCCATGCCCGCGCCCATCTCGGGTGCCATGCTCACGCGGCCGTTTGCGTGAGCATGTCCGGCGACCCTTCGACGGCGGCGAAGGACTCGCTCGGCGCGGGCGGAAATGTCGCCACTCCGCGCCGCCGGCCGGGTTAGAATACAACAGAAAGCTCGCGGCGATTCTGCGCAGGCCCTGTACCGGCAAGCCCCGGTGTCGCCCGGGGCCCGGAGGGCGCACATGGACGGGCTGGCGATACTGGCAACGGCGCTGGCGGCAACGGCTGTGCGGGCGGCGCCCGCCAGTGCGCCGTCGTCGCGGCCGACTTCGGCGCCGGCGGTGATTTTCCGGCCTCCGGCGGGTCCCGCGGCGGCCGCGGCGCGCGCGGCGGCGAAGGCCGAGATCTTCGAGGGCGATGCCTCGGGCGTCGCCAACGGCAAGATCGACGAGGCGGTCTTCTCGCGGCTGGGCAAGCTGGGCATCGCGCCGGCCAGGCCGTGCAGCGACGCCGTGTTCGTCCGCCGGGCGTACCTCGACGCCATCGGCACGCTGCCGACGGAGCAGGAGGCCGGGCAGTTCATCCTCAGCGCCGACCCCGCCAAGCGGCGCAAGCTCATCGACGCCCTGCTGAACCGCCCGGAGTACGCCGTCTACTGGGCGATGAAGTGGAGCGACCTGCTGCGGGTGAAGGCGGAGTTTCCGATCAACCTCTGGCCGAACGCCGCGGCCGCCTACTACGTCTGGATCGTCGCGAGCCTCAAGGAGAACATGCCCTACGACCGGTTCGTGCGCGAGCAGCTCACCGCCAGCGGCAGCAACTTCCGCGTGCCGCAGGTGAACTTCTACCGGGCGGCACAGGCCAAGGACCCAAACGCGGCGGTCAAGGCCGTCGCCCTGACGTTCATGGGCACGCGGACGGAAAAGTGGCCCAAGCAGCGCGTCGACGGCATGGCCGAGCTGTTCAAGTGCATCGGCTTCAAGAGCACGCTGGAGTGGAAGGAGGAGGTTGTCTACTTCGACACGCTGAAGGCCCTGCGCGCGGCCGCGGAGGGCAAGCTGGCGCCGGCGGTGATGCCGGACGGCACGAAGATCGCCCTGTCGCCGGACAGGGATCCGCGCGAGCTTCTGGCCGACTGGCTGACCGCGCCGGGCAACCGGTGGTTTGCCCGCGGCATCGCCAACCGCGTGTGGAGCTGGCTGCTGGGGCGCGGCGTCGTGCACGAGCCCGACGACTTCCGCGACGACAATCCGCCGTCCAATCCGCAGTTGCTGGAGGTGCTGGCGAGCGAGCTGGCGGCCGCGAAGTACGACGTAAAGCACCTGTTCCGGCTGATCATGAACTCGCGGACGTACCAGCTTTCGTCGGTGCCGGAAGGCGGGGGCGAGGCGGCGGAGGCGAACTTCGCCTCCTACCCCATCCGCCGGATGGGCGCCGAAGTGCTCATCGACGCCCTCTGCCAGATCACCGGGACGACCGAATCGTACTCCAGCCGCGTCCCCGAGCCGTTCACGTGGATCCCCGAGGACTGCCGCACCATCGCCCTGCCGGACGGCAGCATCACCAGCTCGTTCCTGCAGATGTTCGGGCGCCCGCCCCGCGACACGGGGCTGGAGTCGGAGCGGAACGACACGCCCTCGGCCGCCCAGAGGCTCCACCTGCTGAACTCCAGCCACATTCTGGACAAGATCAGCCGCGGCAGGAAGCTGGCGCCGCTGCTGAGCAGCACTGCCGGCGGGCTGAAGAAGCGCGCCACGAGCCTGTACCTGATCATCCTGTCGCGCTTCCCGACGGACAAGGAGCTGAAGGCGCTCGAGACGTACGCGGCGGCCTCGGACGAGACGTCCGGGACCGCGGCACTGGTCGATTTGACGTGGGCACTGCTTAACAGTTCGGAGTTCCTGTACCGACATTAGAAAGAGATTGCGGATTGGCGATTGCGGATTGCGGATTGAAGAGGGGGAGTGTCGGGTGTCGAGTGTCGGGTGTCGAGTGTCGGGTGTCGAGTGTCGGGTCTCGAGTGTGGCGGAAGGGAGCCGCGGCGTAAGCCCCTTGGGGCGCCGCCGCGGACGCCCGCGACAACGTAAGGGTTCGCGACGGCAAGAAAGGAACGGACCATGGGCGCGAAGCGGCGGACGGAAGAGGCGAGCGCGGGCGGCGGGGCGGGCATGTCGCGGCGCGAGGCGATGCGCCGCGGGCTGTGCGGTGCGGCCGGGCTGCTGCTGGCCGACCGGCTGGGGCGGCTGGCGCCGGGCGCGGCGCCGGGGCCGACCAGCCGTCCGGCCAAGGCCAAGGCGGTCATCCAGGTCTGGCTGTGGGGCGGGCCGCCGCAACTGGAGACGTTCGACCCGAAGCCCGATGCGGGCGCCGCCTACTGCGGGCCGCTCAACGCGCCCATCGAGACCAACGTCAAGGGCATCCGCATCTGCCAACTGCTGCCCAAGCTGGCGGCGATCGCCGACAAGTACTCCCTCATCCGCAGCATGACGCACGGCAACAACGGGCACGAGACGGCCGCGTACATGGTCCAGACCGGCCGCAAACCGGGCGGCAAGGACGTTTACCCGACGATGGGTGCGGTGGTGAACCTGTTCAAGGGCTACGACGCGGGCTACCAGGGGCTGATCCCGCCGTACGTGGTGCTCACCCAGCCGCAGGGACGGTTCGACGAGGCGGGTTTCCTGGGCCCGCGGTACAAGCCGTTCGCGACGGGGGGCAACCCTGCGGCCGAGCAGTTCGTGGTGGAGGGCTTCGTGGCGGCGGGCATCTCGCGCCAGCGCCAGAAGGCCCGGCGCCAGCTTCTCCACGAGATGGACGCCCTGCAGACGGCCATGGGCGGCGACGCCCGCCTCAAGGAGCTGGGCAGGTGCGAGGACAAGGCCTACGAGCTGATCCTCGGCGAGGCGAGCAACGTGTTCTACCTGGCGGCGGAGAAGGAGGAACTGCGGACGGCCTACGGGATGAACACCTTCGGGCAGTCGTGCCTGGCGGCGCGCCGGCTGGTCGAGTACGGCGTGCCGTACGTCACGATCAACGACGGCGGCTGGGACACGCACAAGCAGCACTTCGAGGCCATGCGCGGCAAGTTGCCCAGGCTCGACAGCGGGCTTGCGACGCTGCTGACGGACCTGGCCGATCACCACCTGCTGGACAGCACGATCGTGCTGTGCTACGGCGAGTTCGGGCGGACGCCGAAGATCGACCAGCAGCCGCCGTGGGACGGCGGGCGCGGGCACTGGGGGCCGGTGTTCTCGGCGCTGGTGGCCGGCGGGGGCTTCAAGGGCGGCCGGGTCGTGGGCGAGTCCGACGCCAGGGGCGAATACGTCAAGAGCCGCCCCGTCTACCCGTGGGACCTCATTGGCAGCGTGTATGAGCTGCTGGGCATCGACCCCGACGGCGATCTGCCCCACACCGGCGGGCGCGCCCGCGCGACGCCCTCGGCGGAGGAAGGCTACGCCATCGGCGGGCGGCTCAAGGAAATCATGTAGCGGACGGAGCGAGGCATGGTGGGCCCGCGAATGGGAAAGATGGCCGGCGTGCTCGCGGCGGTTCTCGCGGCCGCCGGCGCCGCGCGGGCGCAGGAGGACCCGCACATCGGCTACGTCTACCCCGCCGGCGTGGGCGGCCGGCTGGGCGGCGAGATCGAGGTCACCGTCGGCGGGCAGTACCTCGGCGGCGTGACCGGCGCGCTGATCTCCGGCACCGGCATCCAGGTGATGGTGACGGGCTACTACCGGCCGATGACGGAGCAGGAGCAGTCGTCGCTGCGGCAGCGGCGGCTGGAGATCCTGATGCGCCAGCAGGCGGAGCTGGAGGAGCTGCAGAAGTCCAAGCCTCGCGACGCGGCGTCCATGCTCAAGGCCCTCGGCAGGCAGTTCGGCGCCGAGGAGATGGAAGATGCGCCGATGAAGGCCGCCGGCGACGGCGCCGCGCCGCGACCGGCAAAGAAGAGCCCCGGCGCCGCGAAGAAGGCGGGCAAATCGCCCGTCAAGAAGACCGGCAAAGTGCTGCCCGGCGGCGAGAAAATCCTGGACGAGAGCGACCGGCGCGTCTCGGCGGCCGCCAAAAGGCAGCCCAACCCGCAGCTTGCCGAGTCGGTGCGGCTGTACCTGACCGTCTCGCCGGAGGCGCCGGCGGGCATTCGCGAGTTGCGGCTGAAGACCGCCCACGGCGTGTCCAACCCGCTGATCTTCGTCGTGGGCAAGAGCGAGGAGCACAACGAGCGCGAGCCGAACGACAAACGCCCCGATACCGTCACCAACTGGCTGCCGGTCGTCATCAACGGGCAGATCATGCCCGGCGACGTGGACCGCTTCCGCTTCCGCGCCCGCAAGGGGATGCACCTGGTGGCGGCCGTCAACGCCCGCAGCCTGATTCCCTACCTCGCCGACGCCGTGCCCGGCTGGTTCCAGGCCACGCTGGCCCTGTTCGACGCCAGGGGCAACCAGCTCGTCTACGCCGACGACTTCCGTTTCGACCCGGACCCGGTCATCTACTACGAGGTGCCGCAGACCGGCGACTACATCCTCGAGATCAAGGACGCCATCTTCCGCGGGCGCGAGGACTTCGTCTACCGGCTGACCGTCGGCCAGGTGCCGTTCATCACGGGCATCTTCCCGCTGGGCGGCCCCGTCGGGGCGAAGAGCGCCGTCCAGCCGGCCGGGTGGAACCTGCTGAGCGACCGCGTGACGCTGGACGGGACGGGCAGCCAGGCCGGCATCTTCACCATGGAATCGTGCTGGGACCACCGGCTGGTCAAGCCCGTGCCGTACGCCCTGGGCGACCTGCCCGAGTGCCTGGAGAAGGAGCCGAACAACGAGCGGCGCACCGCGCAGCGCGTCGAGCTGCCCGTCATAATCAACGGGCGCATCGACCGGCCGGGCGATTGGGACGCCTTCAGCTTCGCCGGGCGCGCGGGCGAGCAGATCGTCGCCGAGGTCCACGCCCGCCGGCTCGGCTCGCCGCTGGATTCGCTGCTGGAGCTGACCGACGCGGGCGGCAAGCTGCTGGCCGCCAACGACGACCACGAGGACCCCGCCGCCGGCCTGACCACCCACCACGCCGATTCGCGCGTGGACTTCAAGCTGCCCTCAGACGGGGCGTACCTGCTGCGCCTCGGCGACACGCAGCACAAGGGCGGGCCGGAATACGCCTACCGCCTGCGCATCGCCCGCCCGCGCCCGGACTTCGAGCTGCGCGTCGCGCCGTCCAGCGTCAACGCCGCGCCCGGGGCAACCGTGCCCATCAGCGTCTTCGCCCTGCGCAAGGACGGCTTCGCCGGCGACATCTCGCTGCGGCTGCGGGAGAGCACGTTGGGCTTCCACATCAGCGGCGCGTGGATTCCCGCCGGGCAGGACAAGTCGCGCCTCACGCTCACCGTTCCGGCCGTCGGGCACAAGGAGCCGGTCGATCTGCACCTGGAGGGGCGGGCGACCATCGACGGCAAGGAGGTCCGCCGCGCCGCCGCGCCCGCCGAGGACATGATGCAGGCGTTCGCCTACCGCCACCTCGTGCCGGCCGAAAGGTGGCTTGCCTCCGTTGCGCCGAGCCGGCGGGCACGAAGCGGCTACGCCGTCGCGGCGGTGCCGTTCCGACTGCGCGACAGGGCCGTGCTGAAGGTGCCGGTCGGCGGGACGGCCCCGGTGCATTTCTCGGCCCCCTCGCGCACGTCGCTGGCGCAGGTGACGCTGGAGCTGAACGACCCGCCCGACGGGATCATCGTCCGGAAGGTCTCAGCCGGCACGGGCGAGCTGACCGCGCTGCTCGCCGCCGAAGAGGGCAAGGCCAAGTGCGGCCTGAAGGGCAACCTGCTCGCCGACGCCGTCCGCGAGACGTTCCTGAGAGACCCCAACGGCAACCCCACCCAGAACAAGCGCCGCACGCCGCTGGGCATGGTGCCGGCCGTGGCGTTCGAAGTGGTCCCCGGCGCCGCGACGGCGCCCGCCTCGCCTGCCGGGGCGGCAGCGCCGGCGAAGCCGTGACGGGACCCGGAGCCCGGAACCCGGAGCCCGGAGCCCGGAACCCGGAGCCCGGGGGAGCGGGAGGAGGGGCAGTTTATCCAGTCTGCGCAGCTTGCCCATTTTACCAGGCGGCATTTCGATGCCGAGGCGGTAACGAAACGGGGCAAGAATGCCCTTCGGACGGTTTGGACGTACCGGGGTACGTCCGAGGGGGCGTTCGTGGCTCCGGCGCCGAAAAAACGGTAGTAAGCTATGGTATTTCAGGCGCCGGCCGGACGGGGGGCGGGGGCGCCGGAACCCGCAACCCGCAACCCGCGGCCCGCAGCCCGGAGCAGGCAGCCCGGAGGCTGACCGCTGAAAGCCGACCGCTGATTGCTGACTGCTGAAGCTTCTACAGCGTCAGCGTCTGGCCGGGGGCGAGAATGTGGCCCTGGCAGGGGGCGTCCTTGACGAACTTGCGGGCGTCGTCGGCCGTGCCGACGATGTCGCCCCAGTGGTAGGGCACGGCGTGCTTGCAGCCGATGGCGGAGCAGGCCTTTACGGCCTCGGCGGCGTTGAGCGTGTCGGTGCCGCCCACGGGCAGCAGGGCCAGGTCGATGTCGGCCAGGTCGCTCATCTCCGGTATCAGGTCCGTGTCGCCCGCGTAGTAGATGCGCTTGCCGTCGATGGTGATGACGACGCCCAGCCAGTTGTTGCCTCGCGGATGGAAGGCCTTGTTGACGTTGTAGGCGGCCACGGTCTCCACCGTGATGTCCTTGATCGTCACCGACTCGCCGGGGGCCACGGCGTTGCGGGCGCCGAGCCTGGCGATGGTGTCGGCCGGGGCGATGACGGCCGTGTCGGCCTTCGAGACCTTCTTCACGTCGTCGGGCGAGCAGTGGTCGAAGTGGCTGTGCGAGACGACAATCACGTCGGCGTCGTGGGGCGCGTCGGCGAGCTTCCAGGGGTCGATGTAGGCCACGCCGTCGGCGCCGGCGATGCGGAAGCTGGCGTGCCCGAGCCATTTGAGTTCCACGGCCATGGCGTTCTCCTTTGCTTGTCCGGCGCCGACATTCTATCGCCTCAGGTGCCGACCTTCTGTTCGGCCTTGCCGCTGCGCTCGAGGACCTGGTCGAGCAGGTTGACGGGGCAGACTTTCCTGCATCCCTCGCACGACTCGACCCGTGCCGGCCCGGCGGCGGGCGGCGCGTTCTCGCGCTTGCGCTTCCAGTCCTCGATGGCGGCGCGGACGGCCTTCTCGGCCAGGACCGAGCAGTGCACCTTCACCGGCGGCAGCGACAGCTCCTTGGCGATGTCGCGGTTGCGCAGCTCCTCGGCGGCCGACAGGGAGCGGCCCTTGAGCCACTCGGTGGTCAGGCTGCTGGCGGCGATGGCGGCCCCGCAGCCGAAGGTCTTGAACTTCGCGTCGACGATCCGCCCGTCGTCGTCGATCTCGAGCTGGAGCTGCATCACGTCGCCGCAGACGGGGTTGCCCACCACGCCCGTGCCGACGCGCGGCGAGTCCTTGTCCAGCGTCCCGACGTTCCGCGGGTTGGTGAAATGGTCCAGAAGCTTCTCGCTGTAGGGCATGTCAGTCCTCGTCCGTCCACTTGACCTTCTTCAGGTCGATTCCTTCGCGGGCCATCTCGTACAGCGGGCTGAGCTGTCTCAGCTCGTTGACGGCCGCGACCACCTGCTCGGCGGCGTAGTCGATCTCCTCCTGCGTGTTGAACCGTCCGAGGCTGAAACGGATCGACGAATGTGCCAGCTCGTCGCCGACGCCGATGGCCCGCAGGACGTAGCTGGGCTGCAGCGACGCGCTGGTGCAGGCCGAGCCGGAGGAGACCGCCAGCGTCTTCATCTTCATCATCAGCGACTCGCCCTCGACGTAGGCGAAGGACAGGTTGACGGTGTTGGGCAGGCGCTCGGCGGGGTGGCCGTTGAGCTTGACCTGCTCAAGCCTGCCGGCGATGCCCTCGTGGAGGCGGTCGCGGAGGGCCCGCAGGCGCGGGGCTTCCTCGGGCATTTCGCGGCGGCAGATGTCGGCCGCGGCGCCCATGCCGACGATGCCTGGCACGTTGAGGGTTCCGCTGCGCAGGCCCCACTCGTGCCCGCCGCCGTCCATCTGCGGCACGAGGCGCACGCGCGGCCCCCGCCGCCGCACATACAGCGCCCCCACGCCCTTCGGGCCGTACATCTTGTGCCCCGACAGGCTCATCAGGTCCACGCCCATCTCCTCGACGCTCAGGGGCACCTTGCCCGCCGCCTGCGTGGCGTCGGTGTGCAGCAGCACGCCGCGCCGCTTGGCGATGCGCCCGATCTCGGCGATGGGGTGGATCGTGCCGATCTCATTGTTGGCGGCCATGATCGAGATGAGTATCGTCCGGTCGGTGATCGCCTCGGCCACCTGCCGCGGGTCGAGCCGCCCGGTCTCGTCGGTCGGCAGGTAGGTGACCTGGAAGCCCCACTCCTCGAGGCGCTTGCAGGTGTCCAGGACGGCCTTGTGCTCCGTGACGCAGGTGATGACGTGGTTGCCCTTGTCGCGGTACATCTGCGCGGCGCCCTTGATGGCCAGGTTGTCGCTCTCGGTTGCCCCGCTGGTCCAGACGATCTCCTTGGCGGCGGCGCCGATGAGGCCGGCCACCTGCTCGCGGGCGGTCTCCACGGCGTCCTCGGCCCGCCAGCCGAAGGCGTGGTTGCGGCTGGCGGCGTTGCCGAACTCGCCCGTCAGGTACGGCGTCATCGCCTCCAGCACGCGCCCGTCGACGGGCGTGGTGGCGTTGTTATCGAGATAAATCGGCAGTCTCAGCGACATCGTCGTGCTCCCGCCGCCCGCGCCGGCCGAACGCCGAACCGCGGGCGATCTGCTCCAGCGTCACGCTCTTCAGCACGCCCTGAATCCGCTCCTGCACCTGGTGGACCGGGTCGGCGATGGGGCACTTGTCGGCCACCCGGCAGGCACAGTCGCTCCGCCGCCCGTCGCCCAGGAGGCATTCGCCCAGCCGCGGCGGGCCTTCCAGCGTGGCCACCGCGTCGGCGATGCTGATCTGGTCGGGGCGGCGCGCCAGTCGGTAGCCCCCGCGCGCCCCGCGCACCGACTCGACGTACCCGGCCGCGGCAAGCTGCTTCATCACGTTCATCAGCAGCGCCCGCGGGACGCCGAACTGCCCGGCGATCCGCCGGGCGCTCAGGACGCGCTCGGGCCTGCTGGCCAGGTACGACAGGGCGATAAGCCCGTAGCCTGCTTTCTTCGTCAGCGTCAACATCTGTCTGGTGCTTCCATAATCCATATAGCGCCGCAGCGGTGCTATTTTCAACGCCGCGCATGAAAATCTGTGGACCGGTCGGGACTTACGCGAACAGGGCGCCGGCCTGGGCGGCGGGGACGTAGCCGCGTTCCTGGAAATAGCCCAGGGCCTCCGGCAGCGAGCGGAAGATTCGCGTGGCGGTGGCCGTCACGAAGGGCGACGGGTCGGCTCGCGGGCGCCAGATGACGAACACCTCCCGCGTGGCCTCGTGGGCGTGCTGCAGCTCGCGCTCGACGCCGCTGGAGAGGGCGGGCCTGCCGTCTGCCAGCGCCGGAACGAGCGAGACGATCATGTCGGCCTGGTCGATGAGCTTGAAGTCGCGGGCGTAGATCTGCCCGTCGATGTCGCGGACGATGGCCAGCAGGTCGGCGATGTCCATCACCGCGCGGCGGCCCGGCGGGCCGGTCTCGACGGTGCGCCTTCCCTCCTCGGCCGCCTCGACCGCCAGGCGCGCCAGGTGCTTTTCCTCCACGTCGGCCGGGTCGAAGCAGGCGAAGTAGCGCTTCAGCGTGCGGCGGAAGGTCTCTGTTTCGGCCAGGGCGTCCGGGCGGTCGCCCAGGTGCGACATGGGGAAGCTCAGGTAGACCTTCCGGCAGGCGGGCTGGAAGCACAGGCGGAACATGGTTTCCGCGGCCGCCGAGGCGCCCTGTTCCCCATCGTCGCCGCCGCGGGCCAGGATGAAGCAGCGCCCGTGTCCCGAGACGATCTGGGCGAGCAGCTCGGTGGCGAGAATCTCCTCCTCGCGCCAGACCATGATGTCCTTGAGCGTGTGGTCGGCGTGGCCGTCGCGGACGAGCCGGTAGTGCACGCGGTCGACGTTGTCGACCAGGACGACGTAGAGGTCGGCGTCGAGGGCCTTCATCTGGTCGTAGTCGAAGGCGTAGAACAGCCCGTGCCGCCAGCGGAACGTGGCGTGGGTGTTCACCACGATGTTGCGGGCGGTCTCGCGGGCGGCCAGGATGTCCTTGAACACGCTGCGCCGCAGGCCGCGCAGCCGGCTGAGCGGCATGTCGAGAATCCGCCCCGGCGCCGCGTCGGGCGCCTCGGCGTACATCATGTCGCCGACGTGGAAGACGGCCGGCTCCTGGCCGTGCTGCCGCGCCAGCTCACAGACGCGCTGGAGGAACGGCTTCTTGTCCAGGCCGACCTGTCCGGTCATCACGACGCGCATGGACAGATGGTACGTGCGGGGGCGGGCGCCGGCAAGACCGCGCGTCTGGAGATGCTCCGTGCATTCATAGTTAACCCCCGGCCTGTCCGCCCGTCGCCATGGCAAGTCACCCGTGGCAGAATGACCGCGTGCATGGCGACGGGCGGGCAGGCCGGGGGCCATATATGAGTGAAAGCAAGAGCGCACGCGGGGCAAAGGGCATCGCGCTCTACTTCGCGGGCTTTGTCGTGGGGGCGCTCAATGCCTGCTCCAGGGCCTTGGCGAAGTTCTCGCCGGCACGCTGGAAGTAGTCCTTCTGGTCCTTGGCGTCGGTGATCTCGCCGAAGGGGCGGTCCGTGACGACGTTGCCGTCCCTGCCGACGATCCAGACGCTGGGGATGCCGCCGATGCCGTACTGCCGGGCGGTGGGGTCTTCCCACCCCTTGCCGCTGTAGGCGTGCAGCCACGGCATCTCGTTGTCCTTGACGAACGCCGCGAGCTTGTCCCTGCTGTCGGCCTCGTCGAGGCTGATGCCCACCACCTCCACGCCCTTGTCCTTGTACTTCTTGTAGACCTCCCGCATGTGGGGGATGAACGCGACGCACGGGCCGCACCACGTCGCCCAGAAGTCGATGACGACCACCTTGCCCCTCAGGTCGCCCGGCAGCGTCAGCTTCCGGCCGTCCAGGAGCGTCAGCTCGGCCGCGAAGGGGGGATTGCGCCCGTTGCGGCGGAGGAACTCCTGGATGCCGGGGCCGTTGAGGTAGTCCTTCTGGAGGGCGTCGAGACACTCGCCGTGCAGGCCCTTCAGGCCGGTCTCGCCCGCCAGGTCGGCTGCGCGGACGAGGGCCAGAGCGCGGACCTTGGCGCCGCCGTAGCGGGCAAGGAACGCGCGGATCTGCTTCTCCGCGTTCGCGGCCACCGGCCCGCCGCGCGCGTTGACGGCGTCGGCGGTAACGAAGTAGTCGGCCGTCACCTTGCCTTCCGCCGGCGCGTCGGAGGCCAGGATCCGCCGCGACACGTCCAGCAGGGCCTTGCGCGCCTCGGGGGTCTTGCGGAACTCGTCAAGGAAGCTGCCCGCACGCAGCATCCTCATGCGGAGCAGGAAGAGGTTGTCGGCCTTCGGGTACTTGGCTTCCGCCTCGGCCCCCTGCACGAGGACGTCCTCGAGCTGCCTGGCGAACTTCGGCAGCAGGGCGTTGTATTCCTCCTGCGACCGCGGCCGGCCGGGGAACTGGAACAGCCCGTCGATCTTCTCCAGCAGCTCTTCGGGCACGGAGGCGGCCGGGGCCGCCGCGCCCGCGGCGCCGGCGCACAACATGGCGGCACACGCCGCCGAAAGAAGGACCCGTCCGATGGTCATCGCGTTCTCCTGGGCACGCCCCGGTAGGCGGCCCTGCCTGTCCTGGCGCACGAATACGTCGCTGCAATTCTACGCTTCGCCGGGGACGAAACGCAAAGGCGAAGGGGAGAGAGGGGTCAGTATTCCTGGTTGCGCCGTACGGCGGCGGAGCAGAACGCCGGGAACGTCTGGTTGTCCATCGAGAACAGCATCTGCACGCGCACGTGCAGCGTGCAGGCGTTGGCGTCGCTGCTGACGGTCCGGCTGACGGTGAAGGCGTCCAGCTTCACCGGCGAGGCGGCGTCGAAGATCGTCTGGCTGACCGTCGTCGTGCCCTTCTTGCGCTGGAAGACCAGCGTCCTGGTGGCCGAGGTGTACTCGTAGACGTACTCGTTGGCGTCGCCGGGCTGGAAGTACGCCAGGCGGTTGGACTGCGCGGCCGGGTCGATGCTCTCGGCTGTGCGGATCTCCCGCCGGATACGCGCCTCCATCACGCGGGCGGTCTGGCTGAGCGAGGCGCTCTCGACGTTCTCCTCGTAGGCCGTCAGCGAGGCGTTGGTGGCGACGGCGATGGCGGCCAGGAGCACGGCGACCAGCG
>Ga0172362_10004184_pt1 | contig 12486 bp, 10 predicted proteins | sample LakKivs1_kivu2a2_FD_114534 | JGI IMG/M metagenome (GOLD analysis project Ga0172362, IMG submission 114534) | Sediment microbial communities from Lake Kivu, Rwanda - Sediment s1_kivu2a2 | ecosystem: Environmental > Aquatic > Freshwater > Lake > Sediment | place: Rwanda: Western Province, Lake...
ACCAGAAGCTAGATGGCATTCATATCTTCTCTGGCATGGAGGTAGATATTCGTGCCAATGGTAGTCTGGATATGCCAGAAGAGCTTCTGGCAGAGCTGGATATTGTTACTGCAGCTGTGCATTCGGCGATGAACCAGAGCCAGGAGCAGATGACGAGACGGATTATAAAGGCGATGGAAAATCCTAATGTGGCTGTGCTGGCTCATCCTAGCTGCCGGCTGCTGCCGGGTAGAGAGCCAGTGGCAGTAGATATGGAAGCTATCTTCCACGCAGCACTCAGAACCAATACCGCCCTGGAAATCAACGCCATGCCCAGTCGGCTCGACCTTAAGGACATCCACGCCTATCGGGCTAGAGAGCTGGGGGTAAAGCTGGTAATCAGCACTGATGCCCATTCCACCGAGCATCTGGGGTTTATGCGCTTTGGGGTGGGGGTAGCCAGGCGGGGGTGGTGTCAGGCACAGGATATACTAAATACCAGACCACTAAAAGAGGTTATCGCTTACCTGAGGAAATAGGGATAATGTCAACCCAGAACCTAACCGTGAGGTTGTCTAGTAACCTATCCCCCTGACCCCCTTCCCTTAATAAGGGAAGGGGGAACGCAAGTAAGAGAGGGGCGAAGCCCCTCTCTAAAATCTCTTCCCCTCTCCTTTTAAAAGGAGAGGGGGATAAAAAGGGGGTGAGGTTAATAAACAATCTCAGCTTAACATTGACGCGCGGAGGCAATATTGAGGCAATAAGACACCTAGAGCAGGCAATCATTGCTGGCAAGCACTGGTATATCGCCTTGCTTGAGGCTATCGGGTTGTGGACTGAGACCGAGGAAACCTATAACGGTCGCCATTACCGCTACCTTATTGATGGTGAAGCCTTTGACTGGCTGCTTCTGGCGGAACGACTATGTGAGGCAGTAGATGACTTGCTACCTGAGGAGGGAAAGCTTGCCCTGCTGTTTCACGGCAAACCACCAATTAAGCTGACCAAGGAGAAATTCAAGGAGCTTATTGGCAGTAGTAAATATCATCAGTATCTTAACTATTTCTACGGCATTACTGTGGAGGAGGCTCTGATTCTGGCGGTGCAGGAGGAGGTACGCAAGGAAAGGCGCACCTCAGGCTATAACAATGAGCATAATCTGGTTAATGAGGTTTACCAGCGAATATACGGTGCTACCAAAGCTACGCTGCTTAAGCGCTTCAGGCGGGAGAAGGGCTATCCACAGCTTAAGTCCATCAGCCTGACCGAGCTAAAGGAGTTCACCTACTGGCTATTTAAGTATCGGCTAAAGCAGTGTGACAAGGCAAGGGTTGCCAGTGATACCAAGAAGGCGCTGGAGCAATTAGCCATCATTGGGTCAAGTCTGAAACCGGATGAGTTGCTGCCTTAGCCTTTCCAGCTTATCCTTTCTTACCGCTAGTTTATCTCGCTCCCTACCGACAACAGCCGCTGGCGCCTTAGTTAGAAAAACCTCGTCCTTAAGCCTGGCTTCAAGGGCAGCAACCTCAGCTTGGCTTTGTTCTATCTCCTTCTGTAGCCGCTTTCTCTCAGCCTCAAGGTCAACCATGCTCTCCATGGGTATAATTACCTCGGCATCTTTGAGCACAAGCACCACCACATTTTCATTCGCTGGAGCTTGACGACTATCCAGGAAGGTAATTGGTCTTGCCCGAGCCAGGGTCTGAATCGCCTGGGAATAAGGAGTGATAGCCGGGGTAAGTTCACCAGCATAGACCTGCGCCTCAATCCACCTGGCACTGTCCACCTTGTATTGAGCCCGGGCATTGCGGATAGAGTGTATTATCTCTATCATGGACTGGGTAACTCGTTCCGTCTGTAAGTCAATAGCTTTTTCATCCGCCTCCGGGTAGGCAGATACCATTATGGACTCGGTTGGCTGCCAGCCTGAGGGCAGGCACTGCTTAAGATTTTGCCATAGCTCTTCGGTGACGAAGGGCATATAGGGATGTAACAGCCGAAGCGAGGTCTCCAGAACATGAACCAGAACCGGGAGGGGAGATGGCACTTCCCCGGAGTGAAGGCGAATCTTGGCGAACTCAATATACCAGTCGCAGAATTCACCCCACAAGAAATCGTGAATTTGCCCCAGGGCTTCGCCAAACTGGAAGTTCTCCATCAATCTGGTTACTGTGGATACAGTGCCACTCAAGCGGCTCAGAATCCAGCGGTCTTCCACTGGAAGCAGGCTCGGCTGAATTTCTATATTGGTCTGTTCAGCATCAATGCTTCTAACCACAAAGCGGGTGGCATTCCATAGCTTGTTGGCAAAGTTGCGACCAGCCTCCAGCCTTGGTGTCATCAGCTTGATATCATTTCCCGGCGATACGTCAGTAGATAGGGCGAAGCGCAGGGCATCAGTGCCATATTTCTCTATGGTGTCAATCGGGTTAAGCACGTTACCCTTGACTTTACTCATCTTTTCCCCCTTCTCGTCCCGCACCAGACCATGAAGATAAACGGTGTTGAAGGGGATGTCGCCGGTATCCTCCAGACCCATCATAATCATTCTGGCAACCCAGAAGAAGAGGATATCATAGCCGGTTTCCATTACTGTAGTCGGGTAGAAGTAGGCTAGCTCTTCAGTATCATCAGGCCAGCCCATGGTGGAGTGAGTCCATAGCGCCGAGCTAAACCAGGTATCAAGAACATCCGGGTCCTGTTCTATATGGGAAGAGCCACAGTGACCACAGTTTCTGGCATCGTCAACGGATACTGTTATTTCACCACAGTCGCGGCAATACCACACCGGGATTCGGTGCCCCCACCATAGCTGGCGGCTGATGCACCAGTCACGAATGTTCTCCATCCAGTTCAGGTAGACCTTGATAAAGCGTTCGGGGATAATGGCAATACGCCCGTCAACCACGGTTTTGATAGCGGCTTGAGCCAGGGGCTTGGTAGCGATAAACCATTGCTTACTAGCCAGCGGCTCAATAATCACCTGGCAGCGGTCGCAGTGCCCTACCGAGTGGGTATAGGGCTCAACCTTAGCCAGGAGCCCATCCTTTTCCAGGTCAGCTAGTATTGCCTGGCGGCAGGCAAAACGGTCAAGCCCGGCATATCTCCCGGCGTTTTCATTCATGGTCACGTCCGGGTTTAGTATATTTACCAGGGGCAGCCCTTGCCGCTGAGCGATGTCAAAGTCCACTGGGTCATGGGCTGGGGTGATTTTCACTGCTCCGGTGCCAAAATCAGGGTCGACAGCGTCATCAGCGATAATGGGTATCACCCTGTTCACCGCAGGCAGGATAACCTTCTTACCGAGCATTGCCCTGAACCGCTTGTCCCTGGGGTTGACCGCTACTGCGGTATCACCGAGTATGGTCTCAGGGCGAGTGGTGGCTACGGTGATGAATTCTTTATCGCCTTCAACCAGGGGGTAGCGGACGTAATATAGATGTCCCTGTACATCTTTGTGCTCTACCTCGAGGTCAGAGAGGGCGGTAGCACAGCGGGGGCACCAGTTGATAATCCGCTCCCCCCGATAGATTAAACCCTTGTCATACAGGCGGACGAAGGCAGTGCGTACCGCCCGACTCGGGCCCTCATCTAGGGTAAACCGCTCCCGACTCCAATCGCAGGAAGCACCCAGTCTCTGGTGCTGTCCGGCAATAGTCTGCCGACACTTATTTGCCCACTGCCACATTCGCTCGATGAATTTCTCTCTACCCAACTGGTGCCGGTTCAGTTCTTCCCCAGCCAGCAGTTGCTCCACCACCACCTGGGCAGCAATACCGGCGTGGTCAACACCAGGGAGCCACAGCGTGGGCTCGCCCTTCATCCGATGCCAGCGAATCATTATATCTTCCAGAGTAGCGGTTAAGGCATGCCCGACGTGAAGCTCGCCGGTGACATTGGGTGGTGGCATGATGATAACAAAGGGCTTCTTTTTGGGGTCTATCTTAGGGGTAAAGTAGCCCTTGTCCAGCCAGAACTTATACCACTTCTGCTCGACTTTGGCCGGCTCATAGGCTTTAGGCATTTCATATTTTGGTGCTTCTGCCATAACTTCTTTTTAGAACCTCACCCCCTTAATCCCCCTCTCCTTGGGAAGGAGAGGGGGAGGGATGTAGATACTAATGTTCCTTTTCAAAGTCTTCTAACGATTTAACTTCTAACACTACCTGAGGCTCTATCGCATCCAGAATCCTATCAAAATTCGCAAAACAATAATCGACAAACTGAGTTTGGTTCAATTCTGGTGAAGCTAGGGTCACATATTTTAAATTTCCATGTTCATCTTCATATATCGGTAGTGGTCTCGTTAAGAGAGAACGACACTTATCGACCCACATGCCAGTAGTTTCATACACCTCTTTTGATGATTGGTTTTTATTCACTAATTCGTTATTTGCACAAATCCATGCTATCATACAACAAAATAAAGCTGGGAATCCCCAGCCGGTTAATCTACGACCAGTGTTTCCTCCACCTTCTAGCTCAACGACATTCTCAAAACATTTTGCGCTGTCCATAAATTTCATCATACGGAATAAAACATGACCCTTGCGATACCAAGCTTTGATATAGTGAGTATCCAGAAATAGGGCTTCATCATAACATTCAAGCGCTTCTTCTGCGTCTCCCAAATTGAGAAGTATATTCCCTTTTGAATACCAATCGGACTCGCTCTCTTTATCGAAAACAGGCTCCAATACTTCTAGCGCTTCTTTGAAGTCTTTTTTAGCAATTAGGATGGCCATATTTGACCTTTTATCAAGGTCACTTTTATCGTAACTGGATAAATACTTGCTAATACAATCCTTACAGATTATTGTTGCTGAAGTAATTTCTAGGGAACCCTTCATTTTAGCGGGGTAAATGTAGTATTTTTTGCTTCGAAAATTTATATTTTGACCGCAGTATTCACATTGAGTCATACTATGCTTCTCTTAGACTCTCCTATTTCTTCCCCATCATCCCCGCCACCCTATCCAGAATCTTATCCGCCACCTCTCTTTTGGTTAGCAGGGGCAGACTTTCCACTTTGCCGTCTCGGCTAATTATGGTTACCTTGTTGGTATTAACGCCGAAGCCGCTTGAGGCGTCAGTAATATCATTGGCCACGATGAGGTCAAGCTGCTTTCGCTCAAGCTTCTTTCTGGCATTGGCGACTATGTCCTCACTCTCGGCAGCAAAGCCAACCCTGAGAAAATCGCCTTTTACCTCGGTAAGAATATCCGGCGTCCTGACTAGCTCCAGAGTTAAACTAGGGCTCTCTTTCTTAATCTTAGCCTTGGCTACTGTCTTGGGCTGGTAGTCGGCTACAGCAGCAGCCATAATCAAAGCATCGGCTCCGGAGGTAGCTTCGGCTACTGCCTCCTTCATCTGGACAGCGGTTTCAACATGGACTACCTCCATACCTGCCGGGTCGGGAAGGGAGGTGGGGGCGGTAATCAACGTAACTTTAGCCCCTCTATCCCTGGCTGCCTCAGCTACAGCGTAGCCCATTTTGCCCGAGGAGCGATTGCCAATATGGCGGACAGGGTCAATGGGCTCCTGCGTGCCACCAGCAGTAACCACCACTCGTTTACCTGCCAGGTCACCACTCCTGCCCAATACCTGCTTTATGGTGGCGATAATCTTATCCACTTCAGCCAGACGCCCCCAGCCTACTTTGCCTGAGGCTAAATGACCGTAGGCGGGGTCAACAATGGTAAAGCCTCTGGCTTTAAGTTTATTTAGGTTTTCCTGAGTGACGGGATTGTCATACATATCAATGTCCATTGCCGGTGCCACAATAACCGGGGCTTTAGTCGCCAGCACGGTTAGGGTCACCATATCATCAGCAATACCGACTGCCACTTTGGCGATAAGCGAAGCTGTAGCCGGGGCAATAACCACCACGTCAGCCGCCTCACCGAGGGCAATGTGCTCAATAGCGTGCTGAGAGGCTAGGTCAAACATGTCGGTTACCACTGCCCTGCCGGTGATGCTGCGCAGGGTGAGCGGTGTTATAAACCTGGTAGCCGGGTCGGTCATAACCACCTCAACCTTAGCCCCAGCTTGAGTTAACTTACTGGCGATATCGGCTGCCTTGTAGGCAGCCACGCTCCCGGTTATGCCCAATACTATAGTCTTGTCAGCTAGCATTATTACCTCTTATCTGGCTGGTCTATATTCATCTGGTAGACGAGCCTGAGTCCAATTAGTATCAGGTCAGGGTTTACCACGTCAATTACTTTTGTTTCCTTGGCAATGAGTTTAGCCGCCCCGCCGGTAGCCACCACCTTAGCCTTCTCCCCCAATTCCTGCTGGATGCGAGCCACTATGCCCTCAACAAGTCCTACGTAGCCGAAGATAATCCCTGATTGCATAGCAGCAATGGTATTGGTGCCGATAGCCCGTTTAGGCCGAGTTAACTCCACTCTGTGCAGCAGTGCCGCCCGGGTAAATAAAGCCTCAGCCGCAGTGAATATGCCCGGGGCGATAGCCCCTCCCAGATAGTCGCCCTCTTTGGATACGGTATCAAAGGTAGAAGCTGTGCCCAGGTCAGCAACGATTACCGGGCCACCATAAAGGTGATGGGCGGCAGCAGCGTTTACAATGCGGTCGGCACCTACCTCCTTGGGATTATCCATTCGGATGCGTACCCCGGTCTTGACCCCCACCCCAACCACCAGTGGCGAGATATGAAAATAGCGTTGAAATAGCTCATCAAAGGTTGATATCAATGGCGGGACAACACTGCATAAGGCAATCGCCTTAATATCGGGTATATCTAGACCCTGCTGGCGCATCAAGTTAAGCAGTAAAGCGGCATACTCATCTGACATACGGTGGATGCTGGTAGCCAAATGCCAGGTGGCGCGAAGCTCCTCGCCGTCAAAAACACCCAGGGTGGTGTCAGTATTCCCAATATCAATGGCTAATAACATGGCTCCTATATTAAAATACCCCTACCTTTCTTTCAACCGCTTAATAACTTGGGGCAATTCCGGCAAAAGGTCGGTGGCAATCATACCAGCATCGCCTAGTCTAGCCTTAACCATCTCGCCAGCTTCACCATGGAGGTAGACACCACAGGCGGCGGCATCAAAAAGGGATAGACCTTGTGCCACCAGTCCAGCTATAGCTCCGGTTAACACGTCCCCAGTCCCGGCTGACGCCAGCCCGGGATTAGCGATAAGGCTAACTTTGACTTTACCCTCCGGCGAGGCAATGACGGTATAGGCTCCTTTCAGGACGATGGTCTTGTTCCATTCAGCAGCCCACTTTCTGGTCACCTCTACTCGGTTTAACTGCACCTCTTCCACCGTCACCCCAGCTAGCCTTGCCATTTCTCCCGGGTGAGGGGTGAGTATGGCATCAGTGGTTAGCTGTTTCCACCACCCCGGGGTATTAGCCAGGATATTGAGCGCATCGGCGTCAAGGACTAAGGATGGCAATACCTGTTTATGCCTACCGAGAAGGATAGCCCTGATGAATCTTACTGTTGGCTGGCTCTGCCCCAATCCACAGCCCATAAGCAGGACATTATACTGCTCAAGTTGCTGGGATATCAGCCTGGCTGCTTCAGGGGAGATGATTCCGGGGCGAGATTCAGGTAAGGGGAGATAGGTTACCTCAGTTAGCTTTGACGCCAGGATAGGCTGCAGGCTGGTAGCCGTAGCCAGTGTCACCAATCCTGCCCCCACCCGTATGGCACCGCTGCAAGCCAGATAGGCAGCACCAATATAGTTTATTGAACCAGCCACCACCAGTACCCGACCAAAGCTGCCTTTATTAGCGTGGAGCGGACGCTCGGGGAGGACTGATTTAACCCATTCGCCAGTGATATATTCTGCCGTTGCCTCCCCGGCGAGGTGAGCGGGCATGCCAATGTCAGCCACAGTTATCTTACCCACCCTTTCTGCCCCAGGGAATTTGAATAGTCCTGGCTTGGGAAACCCCAGGGTTATAGTATGGTCAGCATAGAGACAGCTAGAGTCTACCGCCCCGGTATCGGCGTTGAGCCCCGAGGGCAAGTCCAGAGCGATGATAGGCCAGCCCGGATGTTGCTTTCTAGCTTTATTCACCCTGTCCAATACCGTCATAATGAGACCGCTGAAGCGGCGGGTGGTACCGGTGCCAAATACGGCATCAATAACCACATTAGCTGACGCCAGAAACTCATCAAGCCTGCCCAGCCCTTCATCTTCAGCCGCATTAACACAATTAATGCCATGCTCCTGAACTAGCTTAAGTTTTGAGTCATCGGCTGGTCTCTGCCCGATGAGGTAGACGGTAACCCTTGCTCCCCAGTCATGAAGATGGCGAGCGGCGACTAACCCATCGCCACCGTTGTTGCCTGGCCCAATTAGAAATAGAATGTGCTGCCGGTCAATATTGCCCAGGATTCGCCTGACTTCCTCGGCTACGGCTTTACCGGCATTTTCCATAAGCACATCGGTGGTCAAACCAATCTGGGCGCAACTTTCCTCCACCTGGCGCATCTGGCCTGTAGTTAGAATTTTCATCCTATCCTCCCTCAATAAAAGGCTATCTTATCCAGACCGGCTTTCTCTTCTCCAGGAAGGCGGTCAGCCCCTCAACGCTATTCTTCCCCGCCATGACCAGAATAGCATCAATCCCGGTAACCTCCATAGCCTGATGAAATTCAAGGTCAAAATTACGATAAAGAGCCCGCCTTGCCTGGGTCAAGGTAAGCCCGCTATTAGCCGTAAACCGCTTGATAAACTCCTCGGTTGCCTTTTCCAGCTCCTCTTCAGGGACGACCTTATTTATTAAGCCAATCCTCTCCGCTTCCCTGGCACTGATACTATCGCCCGACAGAATAAGCTCAAATGCCTTTCTTCTGCCCATAAGCCTGGGGAAGAGGACTGAAGCCGGAGGAGGATATACCCCCAGCTTAACCTCGGGCTGGCCCAGTTGTGCCTTTTCTGAGGCAATAGCCATATCACAGCCGGCCACAATCTCACAACCCCCGCCCAAGGCAAGACCATTGACTACGGCAATAGTCGGCTTATCTACCTCTATTAATGAAATAAATAACTTATTGAATACCTCAACCATCTTGGGTAACTTCTCACCCAGATGGTCGCCAACATCTACCCCGGCAGAAAAGGCTCTATTACCAGCGCCAGTAATTACCACCACCTTTACCTCGTCATTCGTCCTTAACTGTGCCAGAGCGTCATTCACCTCCTCTAAGGTGTCAATGTTCAAGATATTTAACGGTGGTCGATTAATGGTAATCTTTGCCACCCCTTCCTTCTTCTCCAGCAGTATGTTCTTAAAATTCATCGCTTTCCCCCTTCTGATGTCATCAATTTGAAGTGTAACAGTATACTAGCTTATGGTCAAGGGATTGTTTAGTAACCTATCCCCCTCAGCACCCAGAAAAATCATAGATTTTTGTTAACCTCACCCCCTGTATCCCCCTCTCCTTTCTAAGGAGAGGGGGAAGTTTTATAAAGAGGGGCGTTAGCCCCCTCTTAGACGACCCAAAAATAGGAGAGTCAAAGAGAGGCGAAGCCTCTCTTATATATAACTATTCCCCCTTCCCCTTATCAAGGGGAAGGGGGGTAAAGGGGGATGGGGTTACCAGATAAAACCTAAAGGGGGTGAGGTCAATAAACAGTCTCTATGGTCAACTTTAGGCAAACCTCTTCAGTGTCTGGGTCATTGCCTGCCAGTGGGTGCCCCGCCAATAGATGCGGTGGCAGGCGGGACACTCCATATAATGGCGTTGAGTTTGGAACACATAAGGCGGCACCAGGTCTTTCACCTCCCCTTTACTCCTCTCCTCCAGAGGGTGATTACATTCCAGACAGATAGTGAACGGCTTGAACTGGCAGTCCAGGTCTAAGGCATCTATGACCTGATGTATCTGCCGCTCAGGTTCATCACCGTGGATAAGGACAGCTTTGAGCTGCCCGCTGGTTATCACCCGCCGTTTCATAATCTGCGTATCCCGGCTCAGTATTACCCTGCCCTCAGCTTGAGCAATAGCCACCAGACGGGAATCATCACTACCGTTAAAGAACCGGGTATCATACCCCATAAGCCTCAACCACTTGACTAGCTTCCCTGCATTACAGTCAACTATGAATTTGGGAGCGTTTATCAACCTCACCCCCTCTGCTCTACAGGCTAAGCTGCATCCCCTCATAGCCAAGGGTGATTGAACTACTCAATGCTTTGCCCACCGCCGCTATCTCAGCCTGTATCTCCTTCTCCAGAGTCGGGTTCATGTGAACCACCACTACCTGAGGGAGGTAGCCATTAACCTCCCGGAAGCTGGTTAGCTCCTGCTTTAACAGACTCGGGGTGAGATGTCCCGACTCAGCTGCCCATTCTTTATATTCATCTGACGCCGTAACCTCGGCAATAAGTAGTTGGGGGAAAACTCGCCGCCAGCAGTCAGCCAAGCCCGGACCAGTGTCCCCGGTATAGAATACTACCTTACCATCCGGAGAGGCCACCTGGTAACCAACGGTCGGGACGCTGTGATTTACCGGGACAGCCAGGATGCTATAGCCTTCAATCTGCTCAGCTTGGTGTGGTTGTATTATGGTGAACCTAACTGTGGGCTCCGGCGCCGGCTGTTGGCGGAAATCGGGATAAAGCTCATCATCCAGCAGGTGGCTGGCGACGGCATCACATACCGCTGGGATAGAGTAAACGTTGATTGTGGCATGGCGAAGGAAAAAGTTCATAGCTATAGTCGGGATGTCCCTGATATGGTCATAGTGTTGATGGGTGAGCAGGATTGCCTTAATTTTTTGTTGTGTCTCAAATGACAGGCTGGAGGTAAGGGCACCGGCATCTATCGCCAGAAAATCATCAATCAAAAGGCTGACGAGTTTTGAGTTTTCCGATTCGCAGTTGTGTGCTCCCAAGACCCGGATGTTCATCTTCCCCCCCCAACACCCTCAGTTAATAAAATGTCTAATCCCAAACTATGAAGGGGTTAAAACTTGTCTCGTAGTCGTAGGTATCAATCGCCTCTTTCCTCTTCAGGAAATTTACCACTGCGTAGGTGAATGGGGTGGCAACCGCTTCATACCCCGTCTTTACCAGCCAGTGAATGAGGATAGCCATGCCGATGAAGGACAGGTTGAAGCGACCAATATAGACGATGGTGATGAAAATGGCAGCGTCAAATCCCTGACCGACAAGGGTTGAGCCAATGGTTCGACTCCATAGCCAGCGCCCTCTGGTGGCAATCTTCATCTTGGCGAGGACAAAGGAGTTGCTAAATTCGCCTACCACATAGGCGAGGAAGGAGGCAAGTAGTATTCGTGGGGTAAAGCCGAGGATGCTCTCATAGGCTTCCTGCCCTTGCCACACCGGGGCTGGTGGCAAAAGCTGCCCTATCCAGATAGCTATAACCATCAGCAGGTTGCAGAAGAAGCCGAGCCAGATTACTCTTCTTGCCTGGCGATAACCATAGACCTCGGTTAGAATATCACCAAAAATGTAGCTTATGGGGAAAATAACTATCGCTGCTGGTAAGCCGCCAAAGCTTATTGGCTTGACAGCGATGATGTTGGCAGTGATGAGGCAGGTGACAAAGATAGCGGCAATAACCACAAAGCGGTATGAGACCTTCATCTCTAAATCCAGCGCTTACGGTGGAAGAAGTAAAGCATACCTAGGGAGATAAGAAACATAGTTGCTAGCAGAAAACCAAACGATTCAAGGCTACCCTTTTCTATCCCACCGGGCAGGGATATATTCATCCCATAAAGGCTAGAAATGGCTACAAAAGGTAGTATAATGGCGGACAAGATAGTTACAATACGCATGACGCGGTTGATGTGTTCAGTGCTCAAAACATAATCGCTGTCCTTGTATACCTCAATGACCTCTTTGCACTCATCCAGGGTATCCCAGATTTTGTTAATGTGGTCTGAGAGGTCACCAAAATAGACAGTCATATCCATAGAAGTAAACTTCTGTAGCTTAGCCTCTAGCTCGCCAATGACTGTCCGCAGCGGCCAGATGATACGCCGTTGAGTAATAATATCCCGCCGCACTACAGCTAGTTCGCGGGCGGCTTCAACATTCTCATCAAAGACCTTATCCTCCACACTCTCCATCTGGCTCATGATTTTATCCGTAATAGTAAAGCAGTAATCAACCAGAAGGTCAATGACGCGGTAGGCAAGAAAGACAGAGCCCTTGCCCATATTCCTCTGACGCACCTCCTCCTCATTCTTACACCTCTCAAAAAGCTTGACCAGGGGTGTGAGCTCACCAGCATGAACCGACACCACATAATTTCTACCAATAAATATAGCGACCTGACTGGGTCTGGTTATCTGGACTTCTTTGTACCACTTGGGGAAGTGGAGAACCACGAAAAGGTAATCCTTATATTCATCAATCTTAGGCCGCTGTCTTCGGCTGAGGCAGTCATCCAAATCAAGCTGGTTAAAGGAGTAATTTTGAGCCAAGTATTCTATTTCCAGTTTTGTTGGATTCTGGATGTTGACCCAGGTTAGCTCGCCCCAGATA
>Ga0172362_10004186_pt1 | contig 12485 bp, 7 predicted proteins | sample LakKivs1_kivu2a2_FD_114534 | JGI IMG/M metagenome (GOLD analysis project Ga0172362, IMG submission 114534) | Sediment microbial communities from Lake Kivu, Rwanda - Sediment s1_kivu2a2 | ecosystem: Environmental > Aquatic > Freshwater > Lake > Sediment | place: Rwanda: Western Province, Lake...
GGAGGTGGGATACAGGATGGTTCAGGCTGGATATGGGGACCTGAGCTGAATAAACGCGATTCGACAACCAAGAGCGGGTTTGTGGAAATTGCACAGTATGACAGTCCTATCGATTCTGTGACTGGTGAAAGAATACCCACACCCTGGATATCAAGAGGTAAAAATAACCTCAGGAACTTCCTGGAAACAGGCTTTATCACAACGAACAATTTAAGTATCTCAAGCAGCAATGAAAAAGGAGATTACAGGATATCCATCACCCAGATGTTTCAGAATGGTATGGTACCTAACACGAAACTGAACTCCGCAACATTAAGCCTTGCAGGGGGCTATAACCTGGGTGAGAGACTGAGGGCGGAGGCAACATGGTCGTACAATAAGCAGTTTACACCTAATTATCCCAGAAGGGGTTATGGCCCGCAGAACTATGTGTACAACCTCCTGCTATGGACAGGAACAGATGTGGATGTACGTGATCTGAGAAATTACTGGCAACCGGGACTGGAGGGCATCCAGCAAAGACATTATAACTATACCTGGTACAATAATCCTTACTTCACAGCTTATAAGAACCTGCAGGGTTATTATAAGGATGTAAACTATGGTCAGGTGACCCTGACATATGACTTTACTAAAAACCTCGTGCTCAAGGCCCGTTCAGGAATAAACTGGTACGGATTAATGTCTGAGCTCAAAACTCCCAAAAGTATGATTTTATACAGCGACCCCACCACCGGGAACTACCAGATGGAGACAGAAAAAAATTTCAACCTGAACACGGATATTTACCTTGAGTATAATAAAACATGGAGCGACATATGGGAGCTGAACCTGACAGCAGGTGGCAACAACAGGTGGGAAGAAGACAATTACCTGTATGCAAAAACTGCAGGTCTTAATGTACCTGGATTTTATAATCTTTCCAATTCAACCGGTGATGTAACTGCGACAAACAGCTTAAGACAGAAAAAGGTCAACAGTCTCTACGGAACATTCGGTTTAAACTTTAAGAGAGCCATATTCTTTGGAATGACAGGCAGGAATGACTGGTCATCAGCCCTGCCTGTCGAAAATAACTCATATTTCTACCCTTCCTTTTCTCTGAGTACAGTCATTTCAGAATTGATAAAAATGCCCGCAGCCATACCGTTCTTTAAACTGCGCGGCTCCTGGGCACAGGTATCCAATGACCTGGCAGTGTACAGCACAATTCCGGTATATAATAAAGGAGTCAATTGGAACAGCAATGCTTCTGTGTATTTTCCGGGAAGCAAGCTGAACCCGGATATAAGGCCGGAAACCTCTAAAACCTTAGAGCTGGGATCAGATATCCGGTTTCTGGCGAACAGGATAGGACTTGATGTAACCTATTACCGTACCATTGATGAGAATGACATCATCTATTTTCCTGTTTCAGGAGCTTCAGGCTATACCTCAAAGCTGATAAATGCCAACAGGTATAAACGGGAAGGATGGGAAGTTGTTCTGAATGCAACCCCTGTCAAAAATGAACAATCGCTTACATGGGATGTCAACCTGAACTGGAGCAGGCACCGCAGGTTCCTGCTTGAGCTGCCCGAAGGAATCAATGATATGAACGGAGTTTCAGTTGGTCAGCGGATGGACCTGATGCGCGGCTGGGTATTCAACCGGTCCGCAGCAGGAGACATTATTTATGAGGGTGGCCTGCCAACCTGGGACCCATTTATAAAAAAACTGGGATATTATGATCCTGACTGGACGTTCGGTATCTCAAATACATTCAGGTACAAGTTTATCACACTAAATATCCTGTTTGACGGAAGATACGGGGGAGTGATATGGTGCCAGACCATCCGGAAAATGTACTGGGGAGGAACACACCCCAATACAGTCACAAAATACAGGGAGGATGAAATAAACGGGCTGGCAACATACGTAGGAGATGGAGTTACAGTAGTCAGAGGAGAAGTGACCTATGATGCAGAGGGTAATATTCAAAGCGATACCAGGGAGTATGAACCGAACACTACACCGGTTTACTGGTCTGACTGGTGCCAGTATTATTACCATGATGTTTCGGATGAAGCAGTTACATTCGATGCATCCTTTCTGAAACTCCGTGAACTGACCCTGACTTTTGAACTGCCACATGACTGGCTATCCCATTTGTCTGTTGAAAGAGCCTCTGTCTCATTTATCGGCCGCAATCTCTGGATGTGGTCATATATTAAATATATAGATCCGGACGAAGGAGAAGATGATCTCCAGACTCCCTCATCAAGGAATATTGGATTCAACGTCAATATTACATTTTAAAACGTGAGTCGTGAGTCGTGAAATGTGTGCGTGAGGTATGTGAGCGGGTAAACATTCGCGAGAAGAATGTGATTGTGGCCATGCGGGGGCGAGCAATCGTGAGTCGGAAGAAGGTCGATGGACTGAAGGCTGTTAGGCTGAAGGAAGAAGGATTTTAGGTTGTAGGAAGAACATAGCTGGTTTGGGGTTGAACCCCAAACCAGAGTGCGGGGCCGGAGGAAGGCTGTTAGGCTGTAGGTTATTAAGCTGAAGGAAGAAGTAAGAATTTCCCGGAACCTGGAACCTGGAACCGAATGCAGTTAATAAAATTAATAAAATATCCTTATGAGAAAGTTAAAATTCCTTATAGTACCTTTTGTCATCACTTTCTTCGGTTGCGAGGATTTTGACACACTTACAAAAGACCCCAACCGGCCCACCGAGGTACACCCCTCCCTCCTTCTTACAAATATTGAAGTCACGGCTTTCAATGAGGTTTCCGTCGGTGCAGCCTATGCCTGCCGTTATTATGTTTTTACAGACGGATACAGCACCAGCCAGACCTATGGATGGCAGAGAGCCGGTTTCGGAGGATACAGTTCCTTGCTGCAGGTATATAAAATGATGGAGGAAGCCGCGAAGAACAACCTGGAAAATTATATCGCACTGGGGAAATTCTTCCGGGCCTATCACCTGACCCAGATGACACTTACCTTTGGCGACATACCATACAGTGAGGCCATGCGAGGGGATGAAGGAATTTTCAAACCAAAATATGATACCCAGGAAGAAGTTTATGCCGCTATATTGCAAGAACTTACAGAAGCCGACCAGATGCTTGACCAGTCTAAAGGAGCTATCGAAGGGGATATCATATATAACGGGGACATCCTCAAGTGGAAGAAGCTGGTAAATTCATTCAAGCTGCGGGTGCTGATGAGCCTGTCGGCAAAGGAAGGAAATACAGACCTCAATGTCGCAGAACGGTTCAGGGAAATATATGAGAATCCTGAAACCTATCCGGTTTTTACAAGCCTGGCTGACCAGGGACAGCTGGTATTCGTCGACAGGGATGATAACCGCTACCCTCTTTTTCACGATAAGTCCAGTACTACTGCAACCTATATGGAAAGGACCTTCGTGGATCTGCTGAAAGCAAGAAGGGATCCCAGGCTGTTCCGCTTTGCCTTACCTGATAAAAGAGCTGTTGAGGTAGGACAGCCGGGATACATGACCAGTTATTCATCCTATTCAGGACTTGATGCAGGTGCCTATGTCAGTGACAATCTTGCGCTGCTCACCGATGAGGGTAAAGGATCACCATTAAATACCAGGTATCACGAAGATCCGGTGAATGAGCCATCCATTGCTGTCGGTTACCCGGAATTGGAATTTAACCTTGCAGAGGCAGCCCTGAGAGGATGGATCGATGCGGATGTATCTGAACTTTACTATAAAGGGATAAGAGCCTCGATGGAATTTTTTGGCATTGCTTCCGACAGGATCAATACATACCTTAACGGAAACATGGTCCGTTATGATGGGACTAAGGCGATGGAACAAATTATCATTCAGAAATACATCGCCTGCTTTATGAATTCCGGCTGGGAACCGTTCTATAATCAGCGCCGCACAGGGATTCCGATATTTGCAGTCGGTCCATCCACACAAAACGGAGGCCAGGTGCCCAGTCGGTGGATGTATCCCCAGGAGGAACTGGATAACAACTTCGATCATGTGGCCGAAGCAATTAACCGGCAGTTTGATGGTAATGACAATATTAACGGTGTTATGTGGCTTCTTATTCCTGAATAATGAACAGACTCTTCAGTCTTATCCTGATAATGGTTCTGTTTTGCGCAAGCTCCTGCATGCACAAAACAGAACCTGAATACCCTGTTTGTCCTGCCGGGACAGAATATACGCATATTAACAAATCCGGATATACCGTCCTTCCCAATGGAAGGATCATTAGACCTTTTGACCGGACGTTCCGGCTTGCCCCACATCCATACGGACTGACCCTCAGCCCTGGCGGCGACATCGCAGTCACTGCCAACTCAGGAACCAGTCCCCTTTCTATAACGATTATCAGGAACGTTTTCAGTAAAAATCCGGACATTCAGCAGATCCCTGAGGGAGCAGAAACCGACAATGGAATACTTGCATCTGTTTTTATGGGGCTCGCGATAGATCCCGCTAATGAAATTGTTTATGTGGCAGGCGGGCAGGAGAATAAGATATTCATTTTCAGGCTGAAGGATGGTGACAGACTGGACCAGATAGACTGTTCCGTAAAGAATGATTCGGTGGATTATACACATGGTTACATCGGGGACCTGGTGCTGACCCGCGACGGTAAGTGGTTGTATGGCGTGGACCAGATCAATTTCCGCATGATCATAATCAACACAGAGACCAGGCAGCTTACCGCAAGTATCAGGGTGGGCCGCTATCCTTTTGGGATATGCCTGTCACCTGACGGGAAAGAAGCCTATGTCGCCAATGTGGGAATGTATGAATACAAGTGGATCCCTGGTGTCGATCCTGAGAATTATGCTGAAACCGCCCTCCGGTTCCCCCCTTTTGCATACCTGTCCGAGGAATCTATCAACGGTATAATTTCAGATTCCATGGTGGTTACCGGACTGGGAGAGCCTAACGTACCTGAATCATTCTCCGTTTGGAGTATCGACCTGGAAAAGATGCAGGTCACTGCCAGGATTAAAACAGGGATACTTGTGGGGCAGAAACTGGAGAATTTCCCTGCTGTGGGTGGATCGAGCCCGAATTCACTGGCGGCAACGAATGATTATGTCTTTGTAAGCAACGGTAACAACGACTGCATTTCAGTGATCGACAGGCACACCAAATCACTGTTAAAAGAGGTTTATCTCGTACCTGATAAACGGCTGGCCAGATTGCGCGGTGTTATTCCTTTTGGTCTCGCCCTCTCTCCTGACGGTAAAAGGCTATACGTGGCGGAATCAGGGATTAACGCCGTCGCGGTTATTCATGTTCCGACCCTTGAAGTCATCGGGCACATCCCGGTGGGCTGGTTCCCATCCAAACTGGCAGTAAGCAAGGATGGCAGAAAGCTCCTGGTGGCAAATGCCAAAGGATTCGGCAGCGGTCCTAATGCCGGAAAGGATTTTAGGATCGGCGATGAAGGAAGCTATATAGGTGGATTGATGAAGGGCTCACTGACCTGTATGGACATACCGTCTGACAGAAAACTGAAAAAGCTTTCCGGTGAGGTAGTGAATAATAACTTCAGGTTCAGTAAAGTTCCCGGACACGACAGTGACAGGAAAAACAATCCAGTTCCGTTTGTCCCCGATGCATCCGCATCACCGATAAAACATATCGTATTTGTATCAAAAGAGAACAGAACCTATGATGAGGTGTTCGGGCAGATGAAAAAAGGAAAAGGCGATGCCACCCTGGCCAGGTATGGTTACAAGGCCACCTTCACCAACTTGAACAAGAACAATAAACTTGAGAAAGTGACGGTAATGCCCAACCACCTGGCACTGGCCAGGCGCTTCTCCATCTCAGATAATTTTTACGTTGACTCTGATCATTCTGCCGACGGCCATCGCTGGCTGGTCTGCACCTACCCCAATGAATGGGTGGAAACGGGTGTGTCGGCAAGCTACGGAGGGAACAGGGATCTTAGAATGGATTCACATGCGCCGGGGAACCTGTCATTTGTCGGGGCTTCAGGAGCAATCTATCCTGAAGATTATAACGAGGCAGGATCAATATGGGAGCATATGGAACGGAATAATATCAGTTTCTGGAATTTTGGGTTCGGAATAATGTTCGCTCCCCATATCACGGATAATCCGGCCTACAAGTACACAGGCTATCTCCATGTGGTAAACTATCCTGTGCCTGCACCCATGTTCAATAAAACTTCAAGGAAATACCCGACCTACAATACATCCATTCCTGACCAGTTCCGGGTTGATATGTTCATAGAGGAATTTACCGGGAAATGGATCAACGGCAAAGATACACTGCCTGCCGTCCTGACGATAATTATCGGGAACGATCATGGTGCAGGAGAAAGGCCGGAGGATGGCTATCCTTTCCGCGAAAGCTATATGGCCGATAATGATCTTGCTCTTGGGAGGCTCGTGGAATTCCTTTCCAGTACATCCTACTGGCCCCATATGGCTGTTATTGTCACCGAGGACGATTCCCAGGGAGGTGTCGACCATGTGGATGCGCACAGGAGCATACTCATGGTCATCTCCCCTTATGCAAAGAAAGATCATGTAAGCCATGTGCATACCAGCTTTGGAAGCATTTTCAAGACTTTCTGGAATATATTGGGAATTCCTTACCTGAACCAGTTCGATGCTGCAGCCACCGACCTGGCTGACATGTTCACAGACCAGCCTGATATAACCCCATATAATGCCCTTCCTGTTGACACCAGGATGTTTGATCCCCAAAAAGCCTACGATCCCCTTGATGAGGAATTTAACTGGTCTGCCTTACAGGAATCACCGGTGCTCGATGACCCGGAATATCTGAAGACAGACAGCCGGAACCAGGACAGCTTGCGTGCAGAAGATTTAAATTAGTACCTTTCCTCCCTGGTTCAGACCGGAAAGATCCCTTCAAACAAACGGACCGGACAGATTAATGAAGCGTATGCTTTTACCTTTGCCGAGAATAAAAATATTTACAGGATCATGCATGGTAATCATGATCCTCACTGCCACCCGGCTGCATGCCCAGATTGTCGGGCCATACATCCAGTCTCCGACAGATACCTCCGTCTGGATCACCTGGAAAACCGGTTCAGATACTGAATCGACAGTCATGTATGGTTCAGATTCATCCGGTATGGAGGAGTTTGTGTCAGGCAACTGCCAGGTTATGACTGATGAAGGATATAGCTCAGACTATTATTACCATAGTGTGCATATTTCGAACCTGCAGCCCGGCCGGTATTATTACTACCGGGTTAAGTCAGGCACCGCTCAGTCAGTAATATTCCGGTTCCGCAGCCAGCCGGCTCTGTCCTCTCCTGAAGGAACATACAGGATCCTGGTCTTTGGTGATCACCAGCTGAGGGATGACGACCGGTATAAACGATTGCTCCTTGCTGCCCGTGATAAGGTGATTGAAAAATATGGTGGCCCGGTCGAGGAGAATATAGACCTGATCCTGAATGACGGTGACCAGGTTGACGCAGGAACTCTTGATCAGTATGAAAATGTCCATCTGAAACCATCCTCCATATTTTCAGGAAATATCGCCGTGATGACCACGCTGGGAAATCATGAAACATACGGTTCACTGGGGATTACTGCCTATTATGACCACTTTTTCTATGATGAACTGGGCTATAAAGGGATTGTCAGCCCGGGAGGGGAGAATTATTATTCTTACCAGGAGAATAATATTGTCTTCATCCACCTGAGCAGCGAACATACCACAGATGAACAGGTTGAATGGGTGCAACAGATAATTGATTCCGTTAAAGCCGATCCAGTTGTGGACTGGGTTGTATGTATCGGCCACCGGCCCATACAGGCTGAACAATTCGTGGGTGATATGTCAGAATACATCCGCACGCGGATCATACCTGTCCTTGCACAGACAGAAAAAGCCGCACTGTTCATCGCGGGCCATCATCACCTGTATGCCCGGGGACAGGTAAGGGATTACCCGATCTATCATATTATTTCGGGCGGTGCCGCATGGGACCAGTACTGGGGACAGTCAGTGGAGAAAGATTTTGATGATGTGCAGAAAACTATAGATTCCTGGAACTACCAGATAATAACTTTTTATACAGTCGAAAAAGAAATGGCAGTTGAAAGCTATAGCATCGGGAACCCGGAACTTGGATTTGCCTTCAACAATGTCCTTATTGACAGTTTTTACAGGAAGCTGCCGGATGTTAACCCCTCCAGGCCATCCATAATGACTGTCCCGGAGGATTCTGTGTCCCTCCCCTTCATCTTTGTCAGCTCACCTTATTCCTCTCCTGCACAGATACCATATAACAGTGTACAATTTCAGATAAGTAACAACGGTGACAGGTCCACTCCTGTTGTTGACCTGATCAGGGACTTTGAAGACATTTACGGAACGACGGGTGAACCGGACTATTCACCGGTCGATCTTAATAAAGACCTGGACATTTTTAAATATACCATTGGAAAATATGCATTACCGAATGGTACTTATTATATCAGTGTCCGGCATCGCGACAAGAATATTACGTGGTCTGAATGGTCCGATCCGGTTGAATTCAGAGTAAAAGGCAGCACAGGCGGATTCATTACAATGACCACAGAAAAGACCGTTTTTAAGAAGGATGAGAACATCCCTGTCAGTTATTATTTCGGGCCGGGAAACGCACTGGACTGGATCGGGATATATAAGACAGGTGATACCCCGGGTCCGGTGCACTCAATCGACTGGAAGTACGTTAACGGTTCTACAGGAACGGTCAGTTTGCATGTTTCCCAGCCGGGAAAATACTTTATTGCATTTTTTGAAAATGACGGATACTATGAGCTGACCGGCAGGATCCCTGTCTATGTGATATCAGAGCCGGTTCTGTCACTGGACAAGGCAGGATATAATGAAGGGGAGGCAATCGAAGTTACTTATTCGGATGCACCGGGCCTGACAAATGACTGGATCGGTATTTACAGGATTGACGATGTACCCGGTGTGGTCGGTTCCACCCTTTGGAGTTATACTTCAGGCCACAGTGGGAAAATCAGCTTTCCCGGATTGCCCCATGGGTATTATTTTGTCTGTTACTTCCTGGAAGACGGGTATACAGAGGCCGGAGAAAGTGTGATCTTCTCCTCTGGTTCCGGGCTCGCATCCCTGCAAACTGACAAGTCGGTCTATGAGCCGGGTGAACAGGTTACTGTTACCTTTGAAAATGCTTCCGGGGCAGCTAAAGACTGGATTGGTATTTTCAGGCAAAGTGCACCTCCCGGCATCGCACCTCTTGTGATGAGTCAGTATACCGGTCCCGTTTCTACCGGGACTATAAGCTTTGAAACGCCCTCTGAGCCCGGCAGGTATTTTGCCTGCCTGTGCATAAACAATTCAAATATCAGGATTTCCAACAAAGCAAATTTTACGGTGGAATCCGGTGCATTTGTCCCCGAACAGGAGTCAGCTTCTGCAGATCTCATGGTGTATCCTTCTCCATCCTCAGGCCGGTTCCGGATCAGTGCACCAATGCTGCGCGACAAGGACGTGCTGGTGAAAATATCTTCAATAAACGGTACAACAGTATTTGAGAAAAAATTCAGGCTAACCCTGTCCGGCACCTCGGAAGAGATTGACCTTTCCCGGATTGGCCCGGGATTCTATCTGGTTCGTCTTGAAGCCGGGGATGAGATATTGTTAAGTAAGCTGGTCTTGAGGTGAAATAACCATCCTACACCGTAGCATCACTGGTTTGGGGTTGAACCCCGAACGATTGTTGCAGGCATATTCATTTTATACTACCGGCCATTTGAAAGTTGACTGCATCTTGATCCGTTCCCCCGTCTCCCCCGATTTCCTTGCTGCCTCAATGATCTCCAGCACATGCAGTGCATGTTCGGCCTGGACAAGAGGCTCTTTACCTGTAGCCAGAGCTTCCGCTATCAGCGAGGCCCCCTGCTGCCATACATAGGTTCCGGGATCGGGACAATGACGGGTGGGTGTTTCATTGTCCACAGTAGCCAGTTCAACGCCAAAGGGTGCCCAGTCATAGCCTATCAGCCCCATATTACCTTTTGTTCCCCAGACCAGGATAGTGGGACGGTCCTGGCCGGTGCCGGTATGACCGTATGGATCAAAATAATTAAATCCGCACTGGACATGGGAAAGGATATTGTTGCCATGATCCATGACCACCATGGCATTATCCTCTGCATCCACCTTTATCTCACCCTTGTTGTCGACTTTCCTGGTTGGTGTCACAATGCTGGTCATGGCTGACACATATTTTGCCGGTCCCAGCAGGCCTGTAAGGCTGGCAAGGTTATAAACACCCAGGTCAGGCAAGCTGCCACCCCCTTTTTCATAGAAGAATGCCGACCATGTCGGACCCAGGTGACCGTAATTTGCATGTGCCGCAGAGACATGCCCTAACGTGCCTTCCTGGATGGTTTTTGACATAAAGGCAAACTGCGGACTATTGACCACAACCGGTGCACCCCAGATACGTAGTTTATTCTTTGCTGCAAGATCGAGAAGTTCCCGCCCTTCCACGTAAGTGTTCGCCAGAGGTTTCTCACTCCATACATGCCTGCCCGCTTCCAGTGCTTGTTTGTTCAGCCGCCCATGCTCCTGCATATCGGTGAGGTTTACCATCAGGTCAAACGGAACACCTGCCAGCATCTTGTCAATATGCGGATAGCTGTCAGTGATGTTGTATTTTGCAGCGGCCTTCTGGGCACGTTCATAAATAATGTCACAGGTGCTCACGACCTCGGCGTACTCACATTTCGATAAATGCGGAAGATATTGTGTGGATACACTGCCGCAGCCTATGAGCCCGATGCGTATCTTTTTACCCGGAGCTGTGCTCGCGGCACTGCTGACAATGGAAGGTGAGAGGATCGCAGCCGTAGCCACGATACCTGATCTTTTGATGAATTCTTTCCTGGTGATGTGTTGTTCTGGTTTCATAAATGATTAATTTATAAGGTATAGTTGACTAAAAATACAAAACATAATTTATTTCCATGCATTTTAAAAATACTAATATTTGCCTTAAATTTAATGATCAGGGAAGTGTCACAACTCACCCTTATAACTGGTTTGGGATTGAACCTCTTGATAGCCTGATCAGGCACTATAGTGTCTTGATCATTGTCGGTTCAGGACATCTGGGAGGAGACTCCGGGCTTTTAAAACTGCTGACAGACAGGAATTATACTGTCAGACCTGTATAAGCTGATCTTTAAGGTGCAACCCCAAAACAGCAACCCATTCTCTATGCTGATTGATGGTTGAACCGTCAATCAGCTTACTGTCACAACACCACAATCTTGTTTGGGGTTCAACCCCAAACAAGCCGGGTTGAATCCCAAAGCAGCAAGAGAATTAAACCATATCTGCCTGCCTGCTTGTCCGCCTGCTGGCGGATCCGCCCATCTGCTGAAAAGGCGGATCAAACCTGACTTTCTGCATGTTCAATTAATTATTGTATCTAACAGTAAATTATCTTAACTTAAGTCCGATTTAATAACTAAGCAAAATCTGATGCTTTGATTGATCCATGATTACCGGGCTCATTGAAGGTTTTCAGCAAACAGCTGTATGTAATCAGTGCGGGAATCAGATTAACAATAATCTCTTCCCGATCTCTATAGCATATATGCACAATCTGGCAAATATTCCAGAGAATTTGAATTATTCCCTGCCCCTGAAGCTGGACCACAATGTATATCTGCTTTGGGATTCTGTTCAATTTCCTTTTCAATCTCATTCTCAGTCTGGTAATCAGATGGATACCATCTGACTTTTGTAAATATCTGAGAATCAAATATAGATGTTAAGTGCACTTCATAAAAAATAACAAAACATAAGATGAAAAAAATTTTTACACTCGCAATCCTGGCGCTATCAATTAATGCTTTTTCACAATATTCAGATGCTACCCTTGATGGGCCCTGGTTTATTCACACAGTACCTCTGTCTCCCAATCATGACAGTCTGCTTTATCTGGTTTTTGACGGAAATGGAAAAGTTACAGATATGAGTGGATTCTCTGATTCTTTCATTGGTGATTATTCGGTTAGTGCAAATGGTGCTTTTTCGGGGAATCTTATAGCTGATGGTGATACATTTCCATTTTACGGCCAGCTATCTTATCAGCATAGCGGTACTATCAATTTAACGGACAAAGATTGGATATTATCAAGGGTTACCAGTCCAGGCGCTTTAACAGATACCCTGTCAGGTACACTTTACACTCAGGATTGCGGTCAGAAAAATGTTACGATTGTTTTGAATAGTAAGGGCTAGGTAACATCTGCTACTGGATTGACCTTGCCTGTTACCGGCAGGGTTTATACCGATTTGGGAGTGTTTATAGGCCATCTGAAAACGGGAGAGAGTATCGGATGGAATGAATTTTCCATAATGGGTTATTATGCAAACGATTCATTAAATGGTATGGTAGGATTGGACTTGAGTGATTGTGGAAATACAGATGCTCA
>Ga0172362_10004188_pt1 | contig 12483 bp, 14 predicted proteins | sample LakKivs1_kivu2a2_FD_114534 | JGI IMG/M metagenome (GOLD analysis project Ga0172362, IMG submission 114534) | Sediment microbial communities from Lake Kivu, Rwanda - Sediment s1_kivu2a2 | ecosystem: Environmental > Aquatic > Freshwater > Lake > Sediment | place: Rwanda: Western Province, Lake...
GGCTGGCAAAGGGCCAGGGCAGATTTTTTGAATTATAAAAAAGAAGAGATGGAAAGAATTAGCGAGTTTTTAAAATACGCCAGCGAAGAATTTATCTTAAAAATTTTGCCCATTTTGGATAATTTTGAAATAGCGGAAAAAAAATTACCAGAGAATTTAAAAGCCGATGAACTTTGTTCATCTCCACCCTTCGCTGACGCTCGGGTAAAAGATGAAAAACCCGAAGTACAACCTTCGGTTGACTACGGGGCAAGTATAAAAGGGTTTTTACAGATTAAAAGACAATTAGAAAATTTCCTGAAAAGTCAGGGGGTAGAAGAAATAAAATCAGTAGGGGAGAAGTTTGACCCAAATTTTCACGAGGTTGTGGAAGAAATAGAGGTAAAAGACAAAGAAAAAGGAATTGTAATTGAAGAAATTTTGAAAGGATATAAAATAAATGGCAGGTTATTACGACCTACCAAAGTAAAAGTATCAAAATAAAAAATGATTAAACCTTATTATAAAAAACCGGGATTTGAACTATATTCAAGAAATTGTTTAGAAGCGTTATATCTATGAAACAATACGAAGCAGTTATAAAAACAATGGAAAAGAATGGTGGTTTTGCAACACTCGGTTTCTTATACAATGAAGCACTAAAAATTCCAGATGTAGAGTGGAAAACAAAAACACCATTTGCGAGTATTCGGCGCATTGTTCAAGATAAAAGATTTTTCTTTAAAATAAAACCCGGGCTTTGGGCATTGAAAAGATGGAAAGATAGGTTGCCATTCAACCTTCAACCACACAAAGAAATTAGTGAACAAACACAGAATGAGTTTAATCACGCGTATTATCAAGGTTTGCTTGTAGAAATTGGTAATCTTAAAGGATACAAAACTTTTGTTCCCGGCCAAGATAAAAATAAAGTTTTTCTAAATAAAAAATTATTTGAGATTACTACCGCTAAAGAATTTTATCAATTTAGTTATGATAATATAATTCAAAAAGCGAAGACGATCGATGTAACATGGTTCAACATACGAAAAATGCCAAATAGTATATTTGAAGTAGAATATTCTACAGATATTCAAAATTCACTTTTGAAATTTGTAGAATTACAGGATTTTAATATTAGTATGTTCATTGTTACAGATGGTGTTAGGCAGAGAGAATTTCAGACAAAGTTAAATCTAAATGCTTTTTTGTCTATCAAAAAGCGCGTTCGATTTCTAGATTACGAAAAGTTAGCTGATTGGCACTCTAAGATTTATGAATTTACCAATTTAGAAAGAGAAATTTTATATAAAGATTAAAAATATGAGATGCCTAAAATGTAACAATACAAAAGATTTTATTGTTTTTGGCAATCAAAATCTTAGAGTTAAATTCAATAAAGAAGGGCTAAAGAAAATTAAAAAAGAGAATTTTAGTATAACTGATATTTATCCTGTGATTTGCGGAAAATGTGAAAGTGAAGAAGTTGATTTTAATTACAGAGAAATTGAAAAAATAAAAAGGAAAATAAAATTTAAAAGGTCGTAAAATAAAATTTTTAATTTATAATCACAAATTATGCCGATAGTTCCTTGGAGACCATTTTGGGATATGGAGAGGTGGTTTGAGGAAGAACCGGAAGAATGGTTCGGAAGACCCAGATGGGGTCGTATGTTGCCAATGATTAGAACTCCAAGAATGGATATTTATGAAGAGGGTAATAATGTGATTGCTAAGGTTGAGCTGCCAGGAGTTGACCCAAAAAATATTGATGTTGAAGTAAAGGATAATGTTTTAAGGGTGGAAGCTAAGACAGAAGAGAAAAAAGAAGAAAAAGGAAAAGGTTATTACCGAAAAGAAATTTCAGCTGGCTATTATAAGAGAGCTGTTCCTTTGCCGACAGAAGTCATTGGAGAGAAAGCCGAGGCCAATTTCGAAAGCGGAATTCTCAAAGTGGTCATCCCTAAAAAAACAATTAAAAAAGCCGAGAAAAAAGGAATAAAAATAAAGGTAAAATAATCTTATGTCAAAAGTACTTGGTATTGACTTGGGGACATCAATTTCAAAAATGGCTTCCATTATACAGGGGGAGCCGAAATGTTTAGAAAGTCGAGAGGGTTCAACTTTGATACCCTCAATTGTGGCATTGGCAAAAAATGGAGAAAGATTAGTCGGAATTTTAGCTGAAAGACAAGCCATTACCAATCCCAAAAACACAATTCATTCGGTAAAAAGATTTATTGGTAGAAGATATTCAGACCCTGAAGTCCAAAAAGAATTAAAACTTTTATCTTATGAAACAAGAGAAAGACAAAACGGCGAGGTGGAGGTGAAAATGGGTGACAAATGGTATACCCCGATTGAAATTTCGGCAATAATTCTCCAAAAACTGAAATTAGACGCTGAAGAAAAATTAGGAGAAAAATTTACGGACGTTGTGATTACTTGCCCGGCTAATTTTGACGATTCTCAAAGAAAAGCAACAAAAGCTGCTGGTGAGATTGCTGGTTTTAATGTTTTGAGGATAATTAACGAACCAACAGCGGCTGCCTTGGCTTACGGCTTTGGAAGGAAAAAAAGTGAAAAGATTGTTGTTTATGATTTTGGTGGAGGAACTTTTGACGTTTCAATTTTAAATACTGCTCCAGATACTGTCGAGGTTGTCGCTACTGGCGGAGAAGCTCATTTGGGGGGGAGAGATGTTGACCAAAAAATTATCAATTGGATAGTCGATCAATTTAAAAAGGAACAGGGAATTGACCTATCTAAAGACCCTTTAGCTTTACAAAGATTAAAAGAAGCAAGTGAAAGGGCAAAAATTGAGTTGTCTTCGGCTTTAGAAACAGAGATAAATCTTCCATTTATTTCTTCTGATGCCGCAGGTCCCAAACACCTTCTTTACAAATTAACCAGAGCTCAGTTTGAAAATTTAATTAGAGATTTAATTGAGAGATCAATTGAAAGGACAAAAAAGACCTTAGAAGAATCAAAACTGGGAAGACCTGAAGTCGACGAAATTGTTTTAGTTGGCGGGACAACCTTAATTCCGGCAGTCAAAGAAGCAGTCAAGAATTTTTTTGGCAAAGAACCCAATAAATCCATTAATCCTGAAGAGGTGGTGGCAATGGGAGCAGCCATTCAAGCAGAAATTTTAAAGGCACAAGAGGAAGGAAGGGCTCCTGAAGGAGAGATTAAAAGCGTCTTATTATTGGATGTTTTGCCTTTGTCTTTGGGAATTGAAACATTGGGAGGAATAAATACCAATATGATTGCCAAAAACACCACCATTCCAACAGCAAAAACCCAGATTTTCTCTACTGCCGCTGACAATCAAACATCGGTTGAAATCAATGTTTTGCAAGGAGAAAGGCCAATGGCAACTGATAACCGGTCTATTGGAAGATTTATTTTAGATGGGGTCCCTCCTTCTCCAAGAGGGATTCCTCAAATCGAAGTAACATTTGATATCGATGCTAATGGAATTTTAACTGTTACCGCTAAAGATAAAGCTACTGGGAAAACCCAATCAATTAGAATTGAAGGTTCAATAGGTCTTTTAAAAGAAGAAATAGAAAAAATGAAAAAAGAAGCTGAATTACATGCCGAAGAAGATAAAAGAAAAAGAGAATTGGGCGAAGCTAGAAATTTGGCTGACACCCTAATTTATACTACTGAGAAAACCTTAAGAGAAGCCGGAGATAAAATCTCTTCTGAGACAAAAAAAGAAATTGAGGGAAGGATTGATGAGTTGAAAAAAGTCAAAGATGGTGATAATCTTGAGGGAATAAAGAGTAAAACCCAAGAGTTGGCATTGGTAATTCAAAAAGTTGGCGCAGAAATGTATAAAGCTGCAGGTTCACAAAAACCACCCGAAGAAGGACCAAAACCCGAAGAAGGCGAGTATAAAGAAAAATAATTATGGCAAAGGACTACTACCAAATTTTGGGTATTTCACGTGATGCCTCTTTAGAAGAAATCAAGAAGGCTTTTTATAAATTGGCTCACAAATACCACCCTGATAAAGGTGGCGACGAGAAAAAGTTCAAGGAGATAAATGAAGCCTATCAGGTTCTTTCTGATAAAGAAAAAAGAGCCCAATACGACAGGTTCGGTCGGGTTTTTGAAGGAGGAGCAGGTCCCGGTTTTGAGCCAGGTTTCGATTTTCAATGGTCTTGGGGAAGGCCTGATATGGATTTTGAATTTGATTTCGGAGACTTGGGAGAGATGATGGAAGAAATGTTTGGTTTTGGAGCGCCTTCAAGAAAAAGAGATTTTAAAAAGGGAAAAGATATTGAAATTGATATAGAAATTCCCCTGGAAGATACTTTAAAAGGGAAAGAAAAAGAAGTTACTTTGTATAAATACGTTACCTGTTCCAGATGCCAAGGAACTGGGGCTGAACCCGGAACAAAAATTACTGAGTGTTTTTCCTGTCGGGGAAGTGGCGAAGTTCAACAAATCAGAAAGACAGTTTTCGGTTCATTTACTAGATATACAACCTGTCCCGAATGTGGCGGAGAAGGTAATCTTCCGGAAAAACCCTGTAATGTCTGTAAGGGCGAAGGGAGATTAAAAGGTGAAGAAAATATCAAAATCTGGGTTCCAGCTGGAGTAGATACCAATCAGGTAATAAAAGTTGAGGGGAAGGGTGAAGCTAGTAAAAAAGGAGGAAAGGCAGGAGATTTGTATACCAGGATTTTTGTCAAACGCCACCCGATTTTCAAAAGAAAAGGCGATGATTTATATATTTCGGTTCCAATTTCTATTTCCCAGGCGGCCTTGGGCGATGAAATTGAGGTAGTAACATTAGATGGTAGAAAAATTTTATTGCAGGTTCTTGCCGGCACCGATTCCGGGAAAATTTTAAGGATTTCTGACAAAGGCATTCCTCACTTTTCTGGCTATGGAAGGGGGAATATGTATGTTGAGTTGGTTATCAAAACACCAAAGAAACTCACAAAAAAACAAAAAGAATTACTTGAACAATTAAGAAAAGAAAATTTGTAAGTATGTATTGGGTATATTTTTTGTATAGTAAGACCAAAAGAAATGTATATGTTGGTTGCACAGGAAATCTTAAGAAAAGATTAAAAGAACATCAGGATGGTTTAGTAGAAAGTACAAAGAATCGGAGACCAATTTATCTTGATTTATAAAGAAAAATATAATACTCTTTCTACTGCTAGAAGAAGAGAGAAATATTTAAAGAGTTTATACGGTTATAGAGTTAGAAGAAGGATTATAAGAGAATACTTGAAGAAAAAGAAATAGTATAGAGGGCCCTATACATAAATTTTTTAAAAAAATTTATGTCGGTCACGACACAAACTTTAAAAAAGTTTGTGTATAGAGCCCCCGTAGCTCAATTTGGTAGAGCAACACCCTTTTAAGGTGGTGGTTCCGCGTTCAAGTCGCGGCGGGGGCACAAAAGACCTGAGTTGTGTTTTAAACCGGCTCAGTTTTTTGTTGAATTTTCCACAGGATTTTTTCTTGACAGGGCTTACTCATTTTGCTATCCTAAAAATTAGGGGGTGAGGACAGTTAACGTACGTATCAAACTAAAAAAAGAGAGATCCTCGTGGTTCGGAAGGCGAATTCGTCCGCATAGGCGATTTTGCCCGTAACTTTGGCTTTTAGCGGAAGTTATTGAGCCTCGAAGGGTTTGTTTAACATTCCCTTCTTCTGAGGCGAGGCCGACCCAGGACTCAATCTTTTAAATAAGCAGGTACTGCTTACTGTTCTCATCCCCCCCCTATCTTTAAATACAACTGAGCCACATCTTCAACCCGGCTCAGTTTTTGTTTTAAAAATGTTAAAATAAATATATGCGACGAATAATTTTGCATATCGATATGGATTTTTTTTGCCCAGATTGAGGAGAGGGAAAATCCTCGGTTTAAAGGAAAGCCGGTTGTAGTTGGAGCTGATCCAAAAGAAGGCTAGGGCAAAGGGGTCGTGTCAGCGGCAAATTATGAGGCAAGGAAATATGGAATTCATTCTGCCATGCCAATTTCCAAGGCATATCAACTTTGCCCTCAAGCTATTTATAGTGCCTTTCGAGCCCTCCGAGAAGAAATCCAAGAGCAAATTGAATATCTTGATAAGAAACCTGGTTTGACCCCTTCTGAGAAGAAAGTCCGTGATAAATTACAAGAATCCCTAAACATTTCCGAAGAATTTATTAGCAAAGAACTAAAAGACGTCAAAAAAGAATTAGAATAAAAGATAGCATATAATTTAAAACTCGTTTCTTAATTTTGGGAAGCGAGTTTTGTTGATATACCAACTTAAATCTGATATAATTTCGATATAGTATGCAAATAACGCCACTAAAAAGAAAAATAATTTTTGGTTTTTTAATACTGATTTTGATCGGGGCAGGAGGTTTTAGTGGGTTTTTAGTTGGGAAATCGCAGTGTAAAATTTGTCCGCCAGAAGAAATTGATTTTTCCCTTTTTTGGGAGGCTTATCATAAGCTTCAAGAAAAATTTGTAAGTAAAGAAAAGTTTGACACTCAAAAAATGATCGAGGGCGCCATCTCGGGAATGGTTAAATCTTTGAATGACCCCTATACCGTCTTTTTGAATCCCGAGGATACCAAAAGATTTATTGAAGATGTCAAAGGAACATTTGAAGGAGTGGGAATGGAAGTTGATATCAAAAAAGGACAGCTTCAGGTGATAGCGCCTTTGGAAGGGACGCCAGCTCAAAGAGCAGGTTTAAGAGCTGGTGATAAAATTATCAAAATCAATGACACCTTTACTACTGATTTAACTCTTGATGAAGCTATTAATCTTATTAGAGGGCCAAAAGACACCCAAGTAACCTTAACAATTTTTCGAGAGGGATGGGAAAAATCTGAAGAATTTAAAATAGTTAGAGATGTCATTGAGGTTCCTTCTTTGAAATGGGAGATAAAAAAAACGCCCCAGGGCGAAGACGTTGCTTATTTAAACCTTTACCAATTTTCGGAAAAAGCCAGTCTCGATTTTTTTCAAGCAGCAATTGAGATTTTAAATTCGCCGGCTAAAAAAATTATTTTAGACTTAAGAAATAATCCTGGGGGATATTTGGAAGTGGCTCAAGACATTGCTGGTTGGTTTTTAGAAAGAGGGCAAATTGTGGCCATTGAGGATTTTGGTCAAGGAAAACAAAATGAGTACAAGGCCCAAGGTAATGCCCGACTTTTAGAGTATCCATTGGTGATTTTGATTAATAAAGGTTCAGCTTCGGCTTCAGAAATTTTAGCCGGCGCCCTGCAGGATAATCGTGGTATAATATTAATTGGAGAAAAGTCTTTTGGCAAGGGTTCAGTTCAGGAATTAGAAAGATTGGAAGGCGGGTCTTCTTTAAAAATAACGGTAGCTAAATGGTTAACCCCAAAGGGAAAACTGATTTCTGATGTGGGATTGGAACCCGACATTAAGGTGGAAATGACCGAAGAAGATTATCAAGCAGAAAGAGATCCTCAATTAGATAAGGCCCTTGAAAAAATACAAGAGATGAAGTAAAATATCTTAAGGATTTAAAAATTATCCAATTAACGGATTAACGTATTAAAGAATTAACTCTTGAATTCGCAATTCGTTAATAAAATAATGCAAGTAATCTTACTTAAAGATATAGAAAATCTTGGCAAGAAATATGAAATAAAAGAAGTAGCTGATGGCCATGCCCGGAATTTTTTGATTCCCAAAGGTTTAGCAAAACCCATAAGTAAAGACGTTCTTTTATGGCTGGAAACCCAAAAAGAAATCGAGGCAAAGAAATCCGAAGAAGAACTAAAAAAAGTTCAAGGAGTAGCTTCAGATATTGATGGTCAGGAAATTATTATTCCAGTTAAAATCGGTGAGGCGGGCCAGCTTTTTGAATCAATAACTTCTCTAAAAATTGCTGAAAAATTAAAAGAATTAGGTTTTAACGTTAAAAAAAGCCAAATTGATTTAGTAGAGCCAATTAAAGAATTAGGCGAGTATCCAGTCAAAATTAAATTTGAACATAACCTAGAAGCAGAAATAAGGATAATAGTGACAGAAGAGAAAGAAAATGGCTAAATTTATTTTTGTGGCTGGTGGCGTGATGTCTGGCATCGGCAAGGGAGTGGCGACTGCCTCGATTGGAAAGATTTTACAAAGTAAGGGCTTCCGGGTGACCGCTGTAAAAATCGACCCTTATATCAATGTCGATGCCGGAACTATGAATCCCATTGAACATGGGGAAATTTTTGTAACCGATGACGGAACCGAGTGCGACCAGGATGTTGGCAATTACGAAAGATTTTTAGATGAAAATTTAACTACTGAAAATTATATTACTACTGGCCGAGTTTATCAGGCAGTGATAAATCGAGAAAGAAACCTGGAATACGGCGGAAGATGTGTTGAAGTTGTGCCCGATATTCCAAATGAAGTAATCTCAAGGATTAAGAAGGCGGCTAAATTAACTCGATCCGATTTTGTTTTAATTGAAATTGGGGGGACAGTGGGGGAATATCAAAACATGTTGTTTTTGGAAGCAGCCAGAATGATGCACTTAAAAGAACCTGAAAATGTTCTTTTTATTTTGGTTAGTTATCTACCAATTCCCGAAATGATTGGGGAGATGAAAACAAAACCTACCCAAACCGCTGTTAAATCTTTAAATGAGGCGGGTATCCAATCAGATATCATTTTGGGTCGGGCTAGTGTTCCTTTGGACGAGCCAAGAAAAAGAAAAATCTCAATTTTTTGCAATGTTGACATTAAAGATGTTATTTCCGCTCCAGATATAAAATCCATTTATGAAATTCCAATTAATTTTGAAAAAGAAAATTTGGGCAGCCGAATTTTAAAAAAATTTGGATTGCAAGCTAAAAAACAAAACTTAAGAGATTGGAAGGACTTGGTCAAAACCATTAAGACAGCCAAAAAACCAGTTAAAATTGGAATGGTCGGAAAATATTTTGAGACAGGAGATTTTACCTTAATGGATTCTTACATTTCAATAATTGAGGCGATAAAGCATGCCTCTTGGCATTACAAAAGAAAACCAGAGATTTATTGGATATCATCTGAGAAATATGAAAAAAATCCAAGATTAGTTCGGGAGTTAAAAAATTACGATGGCATTGTTGTGCCTGGCGGTTTTGGGAATAGGGGAGTGGAAGGAAAGATAAAAGCAATTGAATTTTGCCGGAAACAAAAAATCCCATATTTGGGATTATGTTTTGGGATGCAGCTAGCGGTAATTGAATTTGCTCGCAATGTCTGCGGCTTAAAGCGCGCCACCTCCACTGAATTTACTACGAAACCCGAAAACTGTGATAAGGTAGTCGAAGAGGATAAATCCTCTTCTTCGCCCTTCGCTGCGGCTCGGGTGATTGATGTCATGCCAGAGCAAAAGGCGCTTTTGAAAGAAAAAAGATATGGCGGAACAATGAGATTAGGTGCCTATAAATGTGAGCTAAAAAAAGGCACTAAGAGTTTCGAAGTTTATGGAAAAAACCATATCTCTGAGCGTCACCGGCACCGCTACGAGCTAAATAATGAGTTTAGGAGTGTTTTAGAGCAGAAGGGAATGATTATGGCTGGCATTAATCCAGAAAAAGACCTGGTTGAGATAATTGAATTGCCCCGCCACCCTTTTTTTGTGGGGACCCAGTTTCACCCAGAATATAAATCGAGGCCTTTGCGGCCCCACCCATTATTTAGGGAATTTGTTAGAGCCAGTATTAGGGCTCGACGTTAATTACTTTAATAAGTCTTTGGGATTTATCAAAAGATTTTTTTCTTTTTGTCACAAAGCGAACCACGCCTTCTTTTAAGGCATATAAAGTATCATCTCCAGCTCGTTTGACATTTTTTCCAGGAAGGAATTTCGTGCCTCGTTGACGAATCAAAATTTGGCCAACTTTAGCCTTTTCTCCTGCAAAAAGTTTAATTCCGAGATATTTTGGCAAGGAATCCCTTCCCAATTTTGCTGCACCCGTTGACTTAGTCTTCGCCATAGTAGTAATATGTTATCAAAAATTCAAAACTTTGTCAAAACTCATTTAGATGATATAATATTACTAATTGGTGTCATTTTAATTTCTTTGCTATCTTTTGCAGCGGGCTACATCGTAGCCAAACAGCAGGAAAAAGAGCCAATTAAGATAGAGTTCCATGGAAAAGAAAATCCCACAACATATTGTTTTATTCCCTGATGGTAATCGGCGCTGGGCAAGAGAAAAAGGACTGCCGACTTTACAGGGTCATTGGGAAGGTTATAAAAATTTACTGAAATTCTGTCGCTGGTGCCAAAAAAGAGGAGTAAAAATTCTTACCGCCTTTGGTTTTTCAACCGAAAATTGGAAAAGGACAAAAGAGGAAGTGAATTATTTAATGAAATTATTTGAAAAAGGATTATCAAATAAAAAACACATTAGAGACCTTCAAAAAGATAAGGTGAAAGTAAAAATAATAGGTCAGAAAGAAAGATTGCCCAAGACCTTACAAAAGGTGATTGTCAACATTGAGAACTTAACTAAAGATAATAAAAATCTTCAACTAAATCTGGCAGTCAGTTATGGTGGTAGATGGGATATTTTACAGGCAGTTCAAAAAATTGCCAGAAAAAAGACACCCGCTTCAAAAATTACTGAAGAATTAATCGGAGAGCATTTATCTACCGCCGGCCTGCCAGAGCCAGATTTAATTATTCGGGCTGGTGGAGAGAAACGCCTTTCTAATTTTGTTCTCTGGCAGGGAGCTTATTCTGAACTTTATTTCTGTAAAAAATACTGGCCGGCCTTTACTGAAAAAGATTTAGAAGAAGCTTTAAAAGAATATGCCCGTCGTCAGCGGAGATTCGGCCAATAACCAAAATAAAAACCCGCGTTAACCGCGGGTACAACCCCGCCCCGCCCTCTAAGCCCTATGTTTAAATCATCAGGACAATAAATAGTTAAAGTGCGTGATGGTTATAGTTCGAAATTAGATATGGAGCATAGAGGGCGGGGCGGGATTAGTTTCTTTCCCTTATAATTACGACGATTTCACAGGTTTTTTATTACACTACAATTCAAGCCATTAGGGCTTGACTTTTTATAGAAATGTGGTAAAATTAAAATATGATCCAAATCTCTGAAGAAAAATTACAAAAGGTAAGAGAAATAGAATTTAACATAAATAAAAACCTATTTTTGATTTGTACCGTTATTACTTTGATAACGATGCTCATGGTGATAACAGAGTTTTTTAGTCGGGGAGCTTTCCCATCTTCTCAAATAGGTTTCTTCTATATTGCAGTTTTATTTGTTTACTCTATTCATAAAGAAATGTTAAGATGGCTTGGAGAAAAAAAGATAGAGAGACAAGGGGAGTACTTCCTTTATTCCTGGATTGGCTTAACTGTTATTTTATATATTATCAATTTTCTAACCAAGGAATATTTTAGCTATTCTCCAGAAGGTGTGGCTGTGGTAGCTCTGAAAGAAGTTTCTCTTCTCACCGTGGAAGTGGCCATTATTTTTCTTTTTGCTAGATTATCTAAAGTAATAAAGATTATCTTAGAAAAAAGATAATAAATATTGTGCGACATTTAAATATACTGGACAAAACTTTCGGTTTTTGATATTATATTAATTATAGTTCGTTTCCAAAGCGTTTCACCAGGGTTTGGGGCATCCAAGTAGAAATTCTCGCGATTAGGAAACTAATCGTTTGGCTCTGCCCCTTACCCGACCAATTTTAATTTAAGTTTTATAATACACAATACTAAAAGTTCATTCAAATAAGAAAGGAGATAGATAAATGGAAGAAGCATTATGCAGGCCAGATGAGTTCCATTGGTGTATTGAGTGTTGCCGGCAAACATGTCCGCTTTTAGGAGATACCGATGATGGAAAGATGGGTTGTTTGGGCCATCACGGAAAGCGAACAATTGATGGTTTAATCCAAACTTCTTTTTGCCAAGAAATTGATTGTTTGACTGATAAATCTTCAAGGGAAAGAGATGAAATTCGCCGGATAATCGCTGAATTGCCACCGGGTCAGTTTAAAATGAGTGAGGTTTTGCGTCACAAATCAAATAAACCATTGGGGGATAAAAACCCTAATGGTTTTTTATTCTTTAAGATTTTTACCGCTGTGGAAGTGACGGTGGATATCGCGGAGACGTTTGTTTGTTACATGGGTATATATCTGGGTGGTAATAATGCTTTTATGGCCTAAAAATTCCTGGATAGTTCTGATGTCAACGCCTTGAGTTAACAAATCCGTAGCATAGGAGTGACGGATGGTATGAGGAGTAGTAAATATTGGTACGCCGGCTAAAATTGCATATTTTTTAATGATTCTCTCTATAGAACGAGCTGTTAGACGGGTATCTGCATCTTTCCTGGCCCTATAATGGATAAATAGAGCTTTTTCTTTATCTTTTCTGGTTTCTAAATATTTTCTAAGCCAGGATAAAGCTCTTTCTGAAAAAAAGACAGTTCGTGGTCGACTTCCTTTGCCAATAATTCCCAGTTCTAAATCTTTCTTA
>Ga0172362_10004190_pt1 | contig 12481 bp, 9 predicted proteins | sample LakKivs1_kivu2a2_FD_114534 | JGI IMG/M metagenome (GOLD analysis project Ga0172362, IMG submission 114534) | Sediment microbial communities from Lake Kivu, Rwanda - Sediment s1_kivu2a2 | ecosystem: Environmental > Aquatic > Freshwater > Lake > Sediment | place: Rwanda: Western Province, Lake...
CCATACGAGCGTCTTAGCCTCACCCCAACCCTCTCCCTGGGAGGGAGAGGGAGCACCCTCACCCCAACCCTCTCCCTGGGAGGGAGAGGGAGCACCCTCACCCCAACCCTCTCCCTGGGAGGGAGGGGGAGGAGGTGGGACGATGGATGACAAAACCAGAAAGGGAATTGTCGCCTACCTTTTGATCACCTTCGGGCTGGCCTGGACGCTCTGGGAGATCCCGTTGCGGCTTGGGATGTCTGCCAGTAGCCCACTGTTTCAGTTGGCAGCGTTGCCGGGGGCCTTTGCGCCGGCCGTCGCGGCGGTCGTCGTCCGCAAGTGGGTCACCCGCGAGGGGTTTGCAGATGCCGGACTGCGCCTGAACCTGCACAGATGGCCCTACTACCTGGTGGCATGGCTCTTGCCGTTGCCGGTGACGGCGACCATCGTGGGCCTCGCCGCAGCGCTGGGCGTCAGCCAGCCCGACTTCTCGCTGCTGCGCGCGATCGGAACCATGATGCCGGAAGGGGCCAGCCTGCCATCGGCGCTGCCCCCTGGCCTCTTCTTCATCGTGCCCATCCAAGTCAGCATCATCGCCCTGGTCGCTACGCCCGTCCTGTGGGGTGAGGAGTTTGGCTGGCGGGGCTACCTCCAGGTGCGCCTGTTCCGCCAGCGCCCACTGCTGGCGGCCATTGCCAGCGGGCTGATCTGGGGCGTGTGGCACTATCCCATCAACCTGCGGGGCTACAACTATCCTGGACAGCCGATCCTGGGGCTGATCGTGTTCCCAGTGGGCACGACCTTGCTCTCGATCATCTTTGGCTGGCTGCGGCTGAAGACCGGCAGTGTGTGGGCAGCCAGCCTGGCCCACGCGGCCACCAACGCCATCGGCATGGCGCTCACCACGTTGCTGTTCATGGGCGGGCCAAACTGGATCATGGTGAGTTATCTGGGGGTGCTGGCGTGGATGCCCCTGGGAGCGCTGTGCGCGTGGATTGCTCTCAGCGGACAACTCGAAGAGCGAGATTCTTCGCTGCGCTCAGAATGACGATTTCGCTGCGCTCAGCATGACAATTCAGTAAACGGTGTAGAGGAACGACGTCACCTTGGGAAACAACGTGCCAACCAGCAATTGCCACGCTGGCGCAACGCCTGCGTCCGGGTAGACCTCGTGCAATTCCTCCCACGTCCGGTACCCCAGCACCAACGGGACGAACGGCGACGGCGGGATGCGGATGTCTTCCCAGCCGGTGTTGCCCAGGTTGGCGACCTCGGCCAGTTTCCCTCCCTTGAAGCGCAGCGCGATCGTCTCGCGGTACAGGCTCAACCGCACCTCGCGTGTCAGCCCGGCGAACGGCGACCGGGCGATCCGCCGCTCCAACGCGGGCGCGAGCCGGCGCAGCAGCGCGGTGATGTCGGGCACATAGATCTGCCAGGCATACGTGCCCATGTCGTAGGCGCCCAATGAGCGCGCCAGCCGCATCAGCGTACAATCCGCCGGCAAGTTGAGCCGGATGCCAGGCAGGCCGCGCTCCACGGTCAACGTCTTGAGGTGATAGAGCGCCTCCAGCGCGGCTTCAAATCCCAGCCGCGAGACCTCATTCACCACCAACTCTTCCCCAAAGTGGTATTTGGGAAGCCGCATGCTTCCGACGACCTGCCCAGCCACGTCCTGGATGAGCCAGGTCTCGCACTCCATCTCCGTGCCCTGCGTGCGCGTCAGCAGGTAGCGCCAGGTCACTTCGTCGCGGGCGGTGTGGATGGCGAGGTCCTGTGCGGCCTCGTCGTACAACCGCATCAGCACCGGGAGATCGTCCAGCGTTGCCGGCCGGAACGTGAACGGCTCGTCGGGTGGAGTGGGGACGTGACGGGTTTCGAGCCGCAGGCCGCCCTCCAATGGCAGCGCGTACTCGTACCCAAACTGGCGGTAGAAATACGGGATGCCCTGGATCTGCGACAAGAGGCATCCACGTTCGTGCAGCCGGTGCTTGAAATACTCCACCTGCGCGCGGATCAGCCCGCGGTTGCGGTGGGTTTCCAGCGTGCCGACGATGCCCATTTCACCGGTCGGTATGCTAACCCCCTCGTAGCACCAGGTCCACGGGATCAGGCACAGCGACGAGAGGATCTGGTCGCTCTGCTGCTCCTCGATGAAGACCAGGTCTCTGCCCCGCATGTGTGGGTGGTGGAGGAGCAGATGGCGCGTCATCGCGGCGACGCCCGGCTCGTGGATAGAGCCGTTGAACTCTGCCACCCGCTCGACGTCGCGTTCGTCGGCCGCGGTGCGCAACATCAGGCCATTCTCCAGCGGTTGCCGGCAGGCCGTCTCGGTTGAATCCAGCATGGTAAAGTCTCCTACCCACGTTCCAGTATTATGCCGCCTCGCCCGGCTCCCTGGCGCTGGTCCGGTTGGGCTGATCTTTCTTTTTCCTCCTTCCCTGCCTCCGCCAGCGCCAGCAACGGTTCGACGTCTTCCATGTACAGTCCGAACTGTTCCCCCCGCTCGAGCAGCGCCTGGGCCAGCGTGTGGGTTACCTGTGCCTTGAGCTCCTGCGGGGATTCAAATTCCGTCCACGCCACGCCCGGCTGGCGGAGCAGCGTTTGGGCCGCGGGGCTGTGGAGTACGCGCTTACGGTAGGCCAGCACCGGCTTGCCTGTGCTCAGCGCCCTTTGCCACTCGAGGCCCATGGGGGCGGCAAAGTCTGCTCCCAGCACGACCAGGTACAGGTCGCAGCGCTCAGCGAAGGCTAACGGTTCGCGGGTGTCCTCACCCGGCCTGGGGGTGTGCTTGATCTCCCAGCCTAACGTAATGGGTAGCTCGGCCACTGCCTGGCCCAGCGTCTCCCGTTCCGCCATCAGCTCAGGGCTGCTGCTCACAAATAACCGAATAGTCCGCACTACAGGAAACTGCTCCGCAACTTGTGCATCGGCCGCAAAGGTTGGGGAACGCAGATAAAGAATGGGCGTTTGTCCACGTCCGGGAAGTTGGGTCGGCAGAAGGCCGCCTTATGGGGTAACAGGCGCCTCTGGCTGCTTGTAGCCGGTGACGATGAGGCTGCCATCTTTGACCTGGACGTCGCCGAATTCGACAAAGTTGTACGCCTGCGTCAGATAGCCTTCCAGTTGGCCGAGCACCCAATTGAGCGCCGGATCGAGCAGCGGGCCGGGCACCGGCAGCGCCACACCGGCAGCGATAGCCCGCACCCTGGGTCTGACTTTGCCATCTGCCACCCGGAAGCCGGAAGCTGCGCTCAGGTCGAAACGGGCTGGCTCGACGACCGTCGTGGCTGCGCGCGCTTCGCCGTCCACAAACCACACCTGTGTGTCGCGGAGGAAAAAGTCGGGCTGCTGGGTCATGGCAGCCAGGAACTGGTTCACCTCGTTCTCTGTCAATTCGAGCCGGAACTCGCTGCCGGGAGCAGACCAGGCAGCGTTGACCTTGTTAGCTACGAGCTGGGCATCGGGCTTGAAGACTTGCTCGATCTGGTAAAGGCCGCCAGGTTCCAGCGTGATGCGCTCGCCCATCACGAGTGCGATGACCTGGCCATTGACCTCTACTTCGGCCTTGCCCTCCTGCAGGTCAATCTGGGTTGTGCCGTCTTCGGCGACTTGCACGGAAAAGCGAGCACCGCGCACCACCGTCGAAGCGGTGGGCGTGTCCACGCGGAAGCTCGACGAAGGGTCTACAAAGCGGACGGCGCGCACGGCCATGTTCCCCCACCATACTCTGAGCGCTATGTCAGCGGCGTTGCCGCCCCGCCGTTTGGAGACCTGAGTGATGCTGACCTCGGTCTCTTCCTCCAGGTCAGCGGTCGAAACGTCAAAGAAGAGCAGGCGCGCGCTTGATCCAACGCCGGTGCGCACCCGGTATTTGCGCCCTAACAACTGGTTCAGCCGCGTCGGCTCCCATTGAGTCTCATCCTCGTGCCGGGCCTGCACCATCCCTTTTAACTCAACCACCTTAGCCGTGTCAGCAAAGACGACGAAGCCAAAGAGCCACGAAGCGATGCATAGCACAAGAGGGACACCAAGCAGCAACGTGACGATCGTGCGGCGGCGGGTACGGAAGAGCGGGAAGCGTTTCAACCGTGTGCCGAACGAGCGGATGCGTGCACTGAATGTCTGAGACTTGTCTTCCGGAGCCATAGTTTACCTCCCGATTGGGTACGGCGGCAGCGGACCGGGCATCCATATTCAATTGTATTATACCGTTCGGTAAGGGGTTGTCAAGAACACGAGTTGTATTGTTGCTACGTTGTAGTTCGTATGATAAAATGGAGATAACTGCTTAACCTTCCGCAGGTTTCAAGATAACCTGCGGGAGGGTAGGGGAGGTCTTATGCGATTCAAAAGCCTGAATCCTGGAAAATGGCAGCTTACTCGCCGGCAGCGACGGCTGGTACAGGCGGCGCTGGTGGGATTGGCTGTGGCGGCGGTCATCTCCCTGGTGCAGTGGGCGGGGCTATTCACCTCGATGCGAGAGAGCGCGGCGGATTATCTTTACGATACCGAAGGTGTCCCTGGCGATGATATCGTCATTGTAGCTATAGACGAGACGAGCCAGCAGGCTCTAGGTGACTGGCCGTGGACGTTTGCTCCTTATGTCCAGTTGCTCGCGCGGCTGCAGGGCGCGCGAGCCGTTGGCTTCGACGTGCTGCTACCTGACCCCGGGCCGGAGGGCAATCCCGACACGCCCGCACTGCTGGAGGCCGTTGGCCAGGCAGGGAACGTCGTCGTGCCGCTGGCGACATTGGAATTGGCCCCTTCAGAAGTACCGGGCGTACTGTACTCGGCGGGCTGGCCCATCCGGCCCTTTCCGGCCCTGCTGGAAACGGCCGCTGGCGCCGGGTCGGTAGGAGTAGCCGCAGATGGAGATGGGACACTCCGGCGAGTGCCCCTGTTGGTGGATGCCGGTGGGGGCGAAACCTGGGAAGCGTTCAGCTTACGGGTTTTGCGACTGTACCTGGACCTGGGCGATGCTCCAGCCTCTCTGACCGACGGTCACGTTATCATCGGGGACGCGACTGATATCAAGTACGAGGTGCGCACCGACGCTAATGGCGCGATGCTCGTCAACTTCGTCGGGCGGCCCGGTACTTTTCCTGCTTACTCGTTCGTTGACGTGATCGAGGATCGGGTCTCTGCCAGCACGTTCGAGGACAAAATTGTGCTGGTGGGGATGATGAACACGCTGGCCGAGATGGATTTGCACCAGACGCCGGTTTCTGCCCAGCGGATGTCGGGCATCGAATTTCAGGCCAACGCGATTCACACCTTGCTCTATCATCGCCCGCTGGTGTCCCAGAGCCAGGTGGAGACGACGGTGATTGTCGTGTTCCTGGCGTTGGCCTCGGCAGCGGCGGTATCGCAGTTGGAAGTCGTGCCAGGCATGGTCTTGACCTTGCTTTTGGCCGTAGGTTACTTTGTCCTCACCGGCGTCCAGTTCAACGCCGGACGCCTGCCCGACGTGTTGTTCCCCTATGCCACGATCTTTGTCAACTATGCGGCGGTGATGGCGACCCGTTTTGCCGGTGAACGGGGCGAGCGGCGGCGCGTGACCGACGTCTTCGGTCGCTTCGTGTCACCCGAGGTGCGTGACGCAATCGTAAACCTGGCACTGGCGGACCCCAACCTGGTCCGGCCGGGTGGGCGGCAGATGGAGATCAGTGTGCTCTTTGCCGACATCCGGGGCTTTACCACAATCTCGGAGAAGCTGCCGCCGCCGGAGGTGGTAGAGGTTCTGAACCAGTACCTCGACAGCATGGAGGAGGAGGTCTTCAAGCAGAAGGGCACCCTCGACAAGTACACCGGGGACGGCATGATGGTCATCTTCGGTGCGCCGCTCGAGCAGCCAGACCACGCCGAGCGAGCAGTGCGGGCGGCGCTCGGAATGCAACAGGCGGCTGCCGAGGTTAGCCACCGGCGTGGCGACGTGGAATGGAAGATGGCCTATGGGATCGGCATCGCCACCGGGCCGGCGGTCGTGGGCCACATCGGGTCAAAGCGGCGACTGGACTACACCGCCATCGGCGACACGGTGAACCTGGCCGCCCGGTTCGAAGGCCAGGCACCACCCGCCACGATCCTCATCAGCCGGGCAACTTACGAAGCGGTGCGCGGCTTGGCTGTTGTCGAGGAGCTCGAGCCGATGATGGTGAAGGGCAAAACGCAGCCCGTCGTCGTGTACAAGGTGCTGGGGCTGCGCAAAGAGGGCGAGGAGCCTGGCGAAGCATCGCTGTAGGGACAAGAAGGACAAGATGCCATCTTGTCCTACAGTAGCCGCCTCCACGCTGCCTGTTCCTGGTCGGCCAGGGCATTGAACGAGGCCACACACTCCCCCAGACGTGGAACGGGATCGGGCGTTTCAGAGACCTGGCGGAACCACTCACCTAACGCCTCCCAGCCGTCGCCGATGCGCTGGAATTCGTCGGCGCTCTCGTTCAGGTGTGTATCTTTCGTGATCTGGGCCGCCTCGCGCAGGAAGCGGCCGAACATGGTGCGAAAGATGCCGCCGCCAGAGCCACCTACGGGACTGATGAAGATATGGGTATTGAAGAGTGACCCACGCAGCCCGTCTGCGCTCATCGAATCTGGCCACCTGGGTACCATCTTGCCTGCTTTGCGGATGCCGGGCACGCCGAAATTGCGGATGGGTGGCTCCAGCATGCCGTGGGCCTGTTCGGCAATGGCCTGGCGCACCTCGGCGGGCGTCGGTTGCCGCTTGCCGCTGAAGTTGAAGGTGTACCAGGTGTGCCGGGGAGGAAAGGGTTGGTGTGTGGAGCCGCGTGCCTTCTCCAGGTCTTCCATCAAGACCGCGTGCAATTCCTTGTCCCGGTCGGCGATCAGCACCTGGCGCGATTGCGGGTCGTGGCCGCAGACGACTACGACGTGCCCACCAAAGTGGTACTCGCTGCCGCCGAAGTCAAAGTAGGGCAAGAAGCCCATGTCGCACTGGATCATCACCGGCTGGCCGGCGCTGAGCACCTCCAAGAGCGTCTGCTCGGCTTTGCGCGCGCTGGAGGTGGTGTGAGCCTCGATCTTGACGCCGGTGCGCTGGCCCGCTAACGGCTCAAATTCTCCACGCGCGTTGCCACGCCCGCCGATGAAAGGGGGCTGTCCTTTCGCGTGCCAATACACAAATCCGACCCCGCCACCCAACCCCAGCAGCAGCTCTTCGCTGATCGGGTAGTCGTTGTAGACGTAGACGTGGCGCATCGAGCCGGTGACACAGTGATGGGTTTCCAACGACTTGAGGCCGGGTAAAGGTTGTAATGCCATTCCGCTTTCCTCCTGCCGTGCGATCTAATCATCTGGCAGCCGCAGGTGCAACGTATGTACGTCGTCGTATTCTCGCCCCATCGCTACGTTTACGTCGCCGCTGCTCATCCCGTAAACAATGGACCATTGTGTGCTCGGCTGGGACACTTGCCTCAGGAGATCCATCGCGTCCTGTGAGGTGGCCTGCCCACCGGTTTCTGTGAGCCGTGCGTTGATTTTGTCGTACCGCGGGCATTCTCCTTGCGGATCTTTGCCGGCTGCGGCGCGCAAGAAATTGGTCGCCAGATGCCAGGCGCCCTGGTTGGGGATGATGGCCATCTCGCCGCGGTAAAATTCCACCAGTACCGAGCGCCCCGCTCGGTCGGCGATCAGGTAATGGATGGGGGGGCCACCCCCCATGTCAACGTTGTACTTTTGCAGGACGGCGATGGCCGCGTCCACGTTGCAGGCGTGATCAAGCATCTCGCGGATTGCCCTCAGGGAGCCAATCGTTTCTTTGTCCGGATCGTAGGGCATTTCGCTCCCTGGCACGGCCGCCATCCCGATGGCCAGGCCACACTCGTTCATACCGTCGAACGGGATGAATGGGGCGTTTAAAAGTGTTACGCGCTTGGTCAGGGGTAGATCCATCAACCCGCGAGCCTGGGCCGGGGATGCGAATCCCAGGTAGGCAAAGTCCACCATGGAGACCGAAGCGAACCCGTTCGGTGGATCGGTGAACAGCAGTATGGCCGGGCTGTACTCCCAGTCGAAGCCACGGCCGTAGAGCATGTTCTCCTCATCGCCGAGCGCCGCAAACAGCGAGCACGCCCACGCGGGCTGTTGTTCCGGCGGCTCATGTTTCAGCCTGGCCGTGCTCCCCAGTCGCCCGACGACCTCGGCAGGCGATATGGCGCCTTCGTACCTTCCGTAGTAGTGCATTGTGTAGAGCGGGTAGTCGTCCACCTGCCTCAGGCTGGCCAGCGTTGCCACTGGTGGAATCAGCCAAACTGCCAGGCCCAGCACCACAAGTGCGAATACGATGAGGATCAGTCTCCGTCCGCTAATGTTTCGTTTCATGGGTCAGTCTTACCTCTATTTCCGCTATGAATCTCTCACTTTCTTGAGCAGATAGTAGATGGATTTGTGCGTTTTGTCAAGCCCAAGTTCTTCACGATTCTTCCATCAAATCTCCATAATTCCTCCACAAACTTTCTTTAGAATATGGTATTGTCCCCTTGCCTTCCTGCTCATCTTGTGCTAGACTTGGCAGCAAATTACCAGGGAGGCACTAACCTCAATGCCATCACTTCCAACCCGGCTGGCCGATATCCGCAATCTGTTTCAAGCGTTGGATTGGGACAAGCTTTCGTTCCAGATTGAAGAAGAGGCGCACGCCCGCCTCGCCATCGTCGGTCCAGTCAATTCGGGCAAGTCCACCCTCTTTAACCTGATCAAAGGGCGCAAGGTCTCGGCCGTCAAGGCTGTGCCTGGCACGACCAAGGGGCTCGTGACGGAGGAGGTCGGTCCCTTCATCATGATAGATACGCCGGGCTTTGGCGAAGTGGGTGGGGTGGACCGGGCGACCGTCGCTCAATCGGCCGCCGAGGAAGCCGACGTGGCCGTGTTGGTGCTAGATGGAGCGTCGGGGCTGCACCAATCGGACTATGAGCTCTACGAGTCGCTGCGTGCGGCTCGTGTGCCATTGATCGTCGCACTGAACAAGGCTGACCTGATCAAGCGCGACCTTTCCGAGGTGTTGGATGACATCGAGCGCAAGCTGGGGACGACCGTAGTCCCTATCTCGGCCAAGACCGGCGCCGGAGTGGCCGAACGGCTCATTCCAGCGATCGTCGAATCTCATCCGTGGATGGCGGTGGCATTGGGGCGGGAGCTGCCGGCCTACCGCCGCCAACTCTGTCACCGCATCATCGGCAGTGCGGCCGGGCTCAATGCGATCATCGCGGCTGAACCGGTTCCCGTGCTCGATATTCCATTGCTATTAGCCGCGCAGGTGCGCCTGGTACTGCGCATCGCTGCCATATATGGCGAGTCATTGAGTGTGCGCCACGCGCGCGAGTTGTTGACCACGATTGCAGGGAGCGTTGCGCTGCGTTACCTGGCCGCCCAACTGGGCAAATTCGTGCCGGGGCCGGGGTGGCTGGTCGGCGCTGCCGTGACTGGATTGGGTACGTGGGCCATAGGACGGGTGGCCATGCTCTATTTTGAGAGCGGCAAACAGTTGACACCCCGCCAGTTACGCCGATGGTACGGGCGTTTGCTACGGCGTCCCAGGAGTGCATCTGAAGAAGGGGTTGCCCCCGACCAGGACGCGGGACCCGTTACCCAACCGTAACAAACCTGTAACCCCTTATCCCAGCAGTTAGGATACAATGGACAGCGTAGAAACCTGGCCAATGTGGCGGGGAGTGATATGCGCTGGAATTTCGGTACATGGCTGTGTAAGCACAGAACAGAGGTCGAGAAGCAGTGGCTGGCAGTGGTTCGGGACCTGCCAGCCTATGTGGTTCTTCCTGCGGGCGAACGCCTCGCTTGTTGGTGCTCTCTGCTTGAGATTCTCCTGGCAGACCAGGCTGAGCCGGCCGTGGCGGGGACCCGGCAATGGGCTGCTCGAGAGATGAGAGAGCGCGATGCCACTCCCTCCGAGTTACTCGCTATCGCCGAAGGCCTTTCCCAGACCGTCCGGGACCTGCTGCCAGCGGAGGCAGATCGGGGGCGGGTCAACGGTCGCGTAGATGCTCTGATCTCAGCGCTGGCCCACTATTTTGCCAGTCGGGTGGAGCGACTGACCGTCGAGAAATCTCAACAGGAGACGCTCTACGAAATCACTCGGGAGCTGACCGCGAGCCTGGACTTGAGCCGGATGCTGCACAGGACGCTGGCGGCGGTGGCGACCGCGATCAATGCGGAGATGGGAGCGGTCTTTCTGGTAGATCGTGAGACCAGACGGATTGTGCCTGAGACGGCGATCAATTGGAGTAGTGAAGGCATTGCTACAACCGTACTCCCCTCAGCGTGGCAGTTAGGACAGGCTGATCCGCTAGTGGTGCTGAACGATCTACAGGCCGAGCAGACAGAAGCGTGGGTAGAAACGCTGGCTGGCTCAGGTATGCACTCCTTGATGGCGGCTCCGCTGGTCGCGAATGGAGAATTCATTGGCCTCCTGGTTGTAGCCAGTTCTCAGCAGGGGATTTTTAACCCGCAGCGTGTCCGACTCTTTCGCGCCGTTCTCAGCCAGATTGCCACGGCCATCGGCAACGCCGAAGTCTATCGTCTCGTCACCGAGCAGGCGCTGGAGTTGGGTCGCATGCTCCGTCATCAGCAAGAAGAGAGTACCAAGAGCCAGGCCATTCTCACGTCCATTGCTGATGGTGTCGTCGTGAACAACGCTGAAGGACAGACGATCCTGATCAATCCGGCGGCAGAACGCATCCTGGACAAATCTGCCGAGCAATTGGTGGGCCAGGATTTTCAAGGCCTCTTTTCTGTCTTTAGCGAGCGAGGCAGAGATGAGGCGGTCGCGGCTATGGAGGCGCTTCTAGGAGCTCCTGCTTCAGAGGTACATAATGCCTTCAAGATGACGCTGGAAATTGACAGGCGCACTGTTCACGCCCATCTGTCCCCCGTCCTGACCCAGCGAGGCGATTTTCTCGGGGTGGTGACTGTCCTGCGGGACATTACCAAGGAAGTAGAGGCAGATCGGGCCAAGAGTGAGTTTGTATCCACGGTCTCCCATGAGCTCCGCACCCCGATGACGGCCATCAAGGGGTACACCGATCTTCTCTATGCGGGCTCTGTCGGTTCCATCAACGCCGAGCAGGGGCGGTTCCTGGGTATCATCAAGAACAACGCAGATCGGCTGACTGCTTTGATCAACGATTTGCTCGACATCTCGCGGGTGGAGACCGGCCGGATCCGCTTCGAACCCCGGCCGGTGCAGATCGGTGACGTGATTGCCGACGTGGTGAATGCGTTGGCGGGCCAGGCCAGGTCCAAGCGTCAGAAGCTCACCTACGAGGTGGTTGGAGGGTTGCCCGATATTATGGGCGACCGCAACCGGCTGAATCAGGTGCTCACAAACCTGGTCGCTAATGCCATCCGCTATACTCTCCAGGGAGGAGAGGTCGAAGTGCGGGCCTATCCTGTCGAAGGGGCTGTGCGCGTAGACGTGCGAGATACAGGCATCGGCATCTCCCCCGAAGACCTGGGATGTATCTTTGAGAGGTTTTACCGGGCCAACAATCCGCTGGTTCAGGAGATCAGCGGGAGTGGCCTGGGCCTGTCCATTGCCAGGATGTTTGTGGAAATGCATGGCGGACGGGTGTGGGTCGAGAGTGAAGAGGGCAAAGGGAGTACCTTTACCTTTATCCTGCCCGCGCCTGTGCACGCAGAACAGGAAGGCCGCAGAATTCCACCGCGCTTGATGGCCCGTACACGGACGATCCTGATCGTAGAAGACGAGCCGGACATTGCCAAGCTCATCAAGATGCAACTGGAGAATGGCGGATATCGGGTCTCGATCCTGGGGAGTGGACCTTCTGTCGTTGCCAAAGTCGAGGAAGAAAAACCCGATCTGATTATCCTGGACCTGCTCCTCCCCGACCTGGATGGAATGGAAGTGCTCCGTGCTTTAAAGGCAAATCTGACCACGTCCGACATACCCGTCATCGTGATGACGATCGTGCCCGACGATGGGAGCGCCTGGAGCCTGGGGATTGTGGATTATCTGACCAAACCTGTGGCTGGCGAGGACTTGCTGCGCAGTGTCGAGAAAGCCCTGACCTGGCAGGGCCGTATCCTCATCGTGGACGACGACGAGGATACAGTTGCTATGCTCTCAGCCGCGGTGCGTCAAATCGGCTTTACCCCCCTGGTAGCTGCCGATGGCTACGAAGCGTTGGCGATGACTCGCCGTCATCGGCCCGACCTGATCCTGCTGGACCTGCGCCTGCCGGGGATGGACGGATACGAGGCCGTGACCCATTTGAAGCGCAATGCCGTGACACAGACGATTCCCATCATCGCCATCTCGGCTCACGCAGTGAATGCAGAGCAAGAGCGCAAGCGTCTCATCGCTCTGGGAGCGATGAGTTTCCTCCCCAAGCCTTTCTCGATTGGGGAGCTGATAGACGAAATTGAGGCGGCCCTGAAGCCGGTCCAGGCCCCGACCCCATCATAGTACAACGATTCGGTCGTCATTCTGAGCGCAGGTCGTCATTCTGAG
>Ga0172362_10004194_pt1 | contig 12476 bp, 5 predicted proteins | sample LakKivs1_kivu2a2_FD_114534 | JGI IMG/M metagenome (GOLD analysis project Ga0172362, IMG submission 114534) | Sediment microbial communities from Lake Kivu, Rwanda - Sediment s1_kivu2a2 | ecosystem: Environmental > Aquatic > Freshwater > Lake > Sediment | place: Rwanda: Western Province, Lake...
ATGAATATGTCCTCATTAAGGTCGATCCTAATAACATCCAGGGTATCTGACAGCCCGCTTAATTCAAGGGCATCGACGAATATACTGTAATCCCCGGATTCCTTTAGCCGTTCAAGTATGGAGCCGACAAGCGGATCAAGTACCTTATTTATTTTATGGACAACCCCGTTTTCAACCAGTATATCCCTTTCCGTGATCATCGCATCATTCACATGGATGGTTTCAAGGCCGCCTTGCGAAAATGAGATAACCAGGTAATCTCCGGAATAGGTAGTATCGGCGATGACCCCGTCCCTGAAATAGGAGCTTTCCATTTCGACATCGATCAGATGGTATCTGACAAGTGTTGTCAGGTAGGTGCTGTCGAATTCCTCAACTGATGCTTTTCCGGAACGGGTACAGAAAACCTCAAATGCATCGTTGTCAGGGGCAAAAAAAGTATAATGCCCATATGCATTCAAAGTGCTCCTGAGACCTGTGATATCCAGTATCCTGAGCAGAGAGGAATACTCATCCGCATGTTTTTCAAGGTAAGCTCCTATCGACAATTCGTCATCTGTATAGAATACCTCCGTCGATTCTTCCTGCCGGCAACCGCTCAACAGGACAATCGCCACTGCCAGAAGCAGGACAAAAACAGCACTTATGCAGGTAATTGTTCTTCTCATCTGCGCTACTGGTTGATATAGTATGGATTCTGTACCAGTTTGTCGTTCTGGTCGATCTCATCCTGGTGGATGGGAAGGTACCAGCTGTTGGTATTTGAATATTTGCTCCGGATAATTTCGGCTTCCTCATAGGATTTATTTTCCGAAAGTATTTCTATAAACCTGTTCATCCTTTCGAAGTTATTCCTTCTGCCTATCCTTATCAGGTCAAACCAACGCTTGCCTTCCCCGCAAAATTCCTTTGCCCTTTCCCCGAGTATGATATCCTCAAGCATATTCTTATCGTTTATTCCTGAAATATTCTCCACCTGGGCTCTTGTCTTTATCATGTTTATCAGATCAACTGCCTGTGCATATTCGCCGATCTGGATAAGTGCTTCCGCTTTCATCAGAAGTATGTCCGGATAACGGTAGATGATCCAGTGTGCATCACTCTCCTTATTCCCCACCCTGAAGCCTGTTGCAGTAGCTCCTGTAACTGTACTGGGTGTTCCCTCTGTACCCACATATTTCCATAGAATATAGGTGGTCTCAAACACATACCATCCCCCTCCTGAAAAGGTAAGATATGTCCTGTTTCCTGCTCTTCTGTCACCCGGAACTTTTTCGAATTCCTGCACAAAGTATGGTGATACCCTGAATTCATCATTGCCATCAGGATATGTTCCGCCCATGGTTGGGGCCAACATTCTGTACAACAAATTGGTCTGGTTTAAATCCCTGTCGAACTGTATCTCGAAGATGCTCTCGTTGGAATTTCCCGGGAAGAAATTCATGAACCAGTCCTCGCCATCGATCAATCCGTACAGGTTACTATTTATCACCTGGTCGCATGCACTGATACAGGCCTGGTATTTTTCAAAATACAGGTAAATGTCAGCCATTAAAGCATAAGCAGCGGATTTGGTAGCCCTGCCTTTGTCGTATTCGGTTTTTTCATAAGAAGTGGGTAAACTCTGCACGGCTATCTTAAGGTCATCAATGATCTGAAGGAACACTTCCTGTTCAGAACTTACAGCGGGGTAATAATCCTGGGCATCGTTTTCTGATGCTTCCAGTACCAGGGGAACATCCCTGTATATCCTGACAAGGTAGAAATAGCAAAGGGATCTGAGGAACAGTGCTTCGGCCTCGAATGCCTTACTCTCGTTTTCACTGAAGGTCTGGTCACGTTCCACGACAATCGGGGAAAATTTCAGGACAGTGTTGGCAAAATTAATGATCCTGTATAACTGATTCCACCGGTTCAGCTCATTCTCGGGGTAGATGAATCCGTCCATGATCTTTTTGTCATCAGTACTGATATTCTGTCCTGCAACGATCAGATCTGCCCTGAGCTCACCATACTTAAATAATTTTTCCACACACCCCTGCAGTTCCTTATATGTTCCTGCTACAACAGCCTGGACATCATCGCCTGATCGCCAGAACTCTTCCCTTGTAAGTTCACTTTCAGGTTCCAGTTGAAGCCATTCCGAGCATGCTCCAAGCAGGGCAAGCAAGAACAGGAGGAACATATTTTTAAACCATTTATCCATCAGCTGTGACTTTTTCAGAATTTCACATCCACACTAAAAATATAGCTCATAGGTGGCGGGGTATCTGCCTCATCTTTACCTATAAAAAATGGATCAGTACTTATCAGCGGGACTTCCGGATCGACACCGGTATATCCGGTCCATGTATAAAGGTTATAAACCATAAAATTAAATTTAAGGTCTTTTAACCTAATCTTTTCGGCAAGAGCTTTCAGGCTATAACTGATAGTTGCACTCTTAAATCTGACAAAAGAGCCATCTTCCACGAAACGGTTCGATCCAAGCCAGTTATACCCCTGGTTATACAATGCCCTGGGAATATTTGTAATATCTCCCTGCCTTCTCCACCGGTTCAGTACAGAAACACTCTGATTATACCTGTAATACATATTTTCATTATACATCTTTGTCATGTTGACGATATCCTGTCCCAGCCGATAATGGAAAAAGAGTGTTAGAGTAAGATTTTTCCAGCTCAGCTTAGAACCAAATCCACCAATAAATTTTGGATTTGAATCTCCAAGCTTGACAATGTCCAGCTCATTTATGAGGCCGTCATGATTTATATCGTCATAAATAGCATCTCCTCCCCTGAAGCGGTACCCATCTGCATTTTCATATCTCATGTACAGGGGTTTGCCGCTCATGTCATAAATAATTCTTCCATTTTCATCGTATGCGACAGCATCAGCATCGGTAGGATAAACACCTATGTAACGGAATCCGTAAAAGGACCCGATCGGATGGCCGACCTGCGCCCTGCGCGCATATTGACCATTTCCGGCTTCAGAGCCAAATTCAAAATCGAAATTTTCAGGTATGCTTGTAATCCTGTTTTCGTTATGGGCAATATTGAAGTTAATATTGAAAGTAAGATTTTCCCGTTTTATGGCATCTGTCGCCAGCATTAGTTCCCAGCCTTTGTTATCCATCGATCCCCAGTTTCTTGTGATATTTGCAAAACCTGATGATGCCGGAAGTTTCAGGTTTTCCCATATAAGATCTTTGCTTTTTTGATTATAAATATCAAAATGAAGTTCCAGGTAATTTTTTAGAGCAGAAAGATCAATACCATAATTAATCTGCGAATTTTTTTCCCATCTGAAATGATCGAGCTGTAGGTTTGTAGGAACAACAACAGGCAGATCAATATATTCTATGCCGGTGCTGTACAGGTTAAAATATCCATAACTGCTGCTGGGTTGATTACCATTCACTCCGTAACTGTATCTTAATTTCAGGTCATTAATGAACTGGAGCTTCTTCATAAATGACTCAGAGGAGATTCGATAAGCAACGGATATGGATGGGAAGGTTCCCCATCTGGAATCATATCCGAACCTGGAAGAACCTTCCCTCCGTATGTTGAATTGAACCAGGTACCTGTCGAGAAGGCTGTAATGTACAAAACCAAGAAACGCAGCCATGCGGTTTGCACTGTACCCGTCACCGATCCAGTATACCGGAGCATTCTGGGCATAGTTTATCACATAGGAAGAAGGAAGGTTTGAAGTACTTCCGTAATACCAGCCATTCTTTTTATCAGACAAGGTAAAGGCTATCATGGAGGTCAGCTTATGCTTATTGCCCTTGGTATAAGTATAAACCAGCTGGGATTGGCTTTCCAGCACTGAACTCCTGTAATCCATCCCGGAAGCCTGGTTAACAAATGTCGATGTCCAATGCAATCCTGTAACCATCTGAGGGAGAAACCTTTCTTCCAGTTGATTATCCATATCATAAGCGACAAAACTTTGAAAAACAAGATTATCCAGGATGTCATATTTAAGCTGAAGTTTAGTCCTGAGCCTGTGCTGTTTAGTGTTCCAGGTAGATTCGTTGGCCATTGCCAGAGGATTATACCACCGGGAGCCTGACCCCTGAAAATTATCTCCTGGAGAGAAATAATTATCCGAGAGGTTTCCTTCAGGATCATAATCATAAATGCTCATATTGGGGGCCTTTATATAAGCAAGCTGCCTGAGGTTTCTGGCGTCACTGTAATGTTCAAAACTTTCCTGGTAGCTCAGGTCATTATCTGAATAGATATAGGAAAGATCACCTGAAAACATTAGCTTCCTGGAAACATGATAGTCGAGGTTAAAACGGGAAGTAAGCCTGGAATATGCTGTTCCTTTGGTTGTTCCAATCTGGTCAAGGTAGCCAAGAGAAAACCTGTAAAGGGCACTTTCACCTCCTCCCATCATGGAAAAATTATGGTCATGGGCAATGCCTGTCTGTGTGATCTGTTTCAGCCAGTTAGTATTCCGGGAGTAATTATAATACTCTTCCCATTCCTTATCATATGCCAGTTCTTCAGGTATTTCCGTCGAGCCTGAGTTCAGTATTCCTTCCAGCATCAGCATGGAGTAAGAATCACCATCAAGCAGTGGTATGGATTTAGGCTGTTGCTGTATGCTCAGTTTATACAGGTATTCGAAGGATGTTTTACCCATCGCCCCTCTCTTGGTTTCGATAAGCAAAACCCCGTTTGCTCCACGGGAGCCCCATACTGCGGTAGCTGCTGCATCTTTCAGAACCTGGATGGTCAGGATATCTTCTGGTGCAATGTTGAGTATGCCGCTGAACTGCTCCTGTGTAACAGCAGAAAAATCAAAGTCATCGTCGAGCTCAATCTCAAAAGGAACGCCATCAACTACTATCAGTGGCTGGTTTGACCCGCTGATTGATGCCGTACCCCTGATCCTGATGGACATGCCTGCCCCGGGATCGCCTGAAGCCATGGTAATGTCCACATTGCTTGCATGACCCTGCAACAATTCACCGACATTAGACACCTGTATTTCCTCCAGTTCCTTCATATTAACTGTCGAGACAGCGCTGGTAAGGTCTCTTTCAGTGACCGGGATAAATCCCCCCACTTTCTTGCCTTCACCGGTAATAACCACTTCATCAAGCAGCTGTGTTTCTTCTTTTAGCTTGACATCAAAGAAGGTTTGTCCGGAAACTGAAAATTCCTCAGACTTGTAACCTATATAAGAGATTCTTATTTTAGTCTCGGGAGAGGTCAGCCGCAAAGTGAAATTTCCGTTTATATCTGTAACGGTGCCATTCAGGGTCCGGTTCAGATCATTTATTTCAATGACTGTTACCCCGATCAGAGACTGTCCTGTTGCTTCTTCCACTACCTTGCCCTTTATGACCGTTGGTGCCTGAGATAAAACGAACGGCACAACAAGCATTAAAAAGAGGACAACAGTAAGGATCTTTCTGGTCATAATTCTGCAATTATTTGAACAAAAGGATCGAGTCAATCTGGTGGATCACCCCGTTTTCTGCCATTTGATTGGCTGATACGACATTTCTTATATTCCCCAGGTTATCTTTAATTTTAAGGTCACCCTTATTATTAATAATTTCTATTTTATTAAACAGGTAACCGGTTTCCTCATCTATCCTGGTTGTGTTGAATTCCCCGGATTTTTCCCCATCATCAAAGATCACACCTTCAACAAAATGATACCGGAGGAATTGCTGAAGCGAATCAGCATCTGAGGGAACAGTCCCGTTTGCAATCCCTTCTGTCAGGGCTTGATTCGTAGGGAAAAAACATGTGTAGTAAGTCCCCACAGAAATATTATTAAGGCTCAGTGGCTGCTGGTTCTCATCCAGCAGGATCAGGCCTGACTCCATGCACAGTTGATAGAATTTTGAATACTGTGGAAAGATGTTCTGGTTTGTCAGCATATCAAAAATGGAGAATCGCGGCGAGACGAGCATTCTGTCAATTTTATAAAGTACCCCCTTATCGCTCACCATCTCAGCGTCGCTCATACGGGCCTGGGTCAGGTCACCCCCGGCATATATGCCATTGGTCCCCACGCCAATGTATGTATGCTGGGCAGATTCAATAAAACTGCCTTCCTCGAAATCACTTTCAGATAATTCTCCGAAAACCACATGCGTTTTGACCATATCAGAAGCCTGTCTCCGGTCGAGTGGCGCCAGAGGATTTGATTTTGAATATATTCCCCAGCCTCCCAGTCCATTCCTGAACATATAACCTGATGCATCAATGGCTTTATTCGTCGGTGCAAAAAGTGTGAATTTAAGACCTTCTTCATTCAGCAGCTGGTCAGCCAGGTAAAAAGTCAGCATATCGCAGAACCACTCATATTCACTATTGCCTAAGATCGGTTGCGCTACCGATTCATATATTTTAGGAAGAAAAAATTTTTTTATCCCGCAGAACGGGCCATTACTGGCCATCTGGGAATAATAGACATCTCCCTCTGATATATTGCAGTCTACCATTGAAGGCACAAGATCCCATTCCCAGTCTTCCGTCAGGGTGCTGAATTTTGAGGGCCAGTAATTGGTGCCAATATAATGCCGGATATACCAGTTTATCCAGTATTCTCCAATCTGGTATATGGATGAATATCCTGTGGTATAATTAACAAAGAATTGCTGCAAAGCATCATTTGTGGGAGCAAAAAGAGTCAGTATATTCTGGCGTCCATTATACCCGACATTTTCACCGGCAGGAGAACTACCTGACGGGAACAGGTTGTTCATCCTCAGAAACAGTGAATCCAGTATGCCGTCTTCATTTACATCTCCCTCATTATCCTGTGCTGTCGTGTAACTGCTGCTGTACTGATAATAGGTATTCTTTTCCAGTAACTCCCTGAATACACTGAATTCAGGCTTTTCAGTAAGGATATCATGATGATTGCCGGGAGGAATAAGGACTTTATTGATCTTATGAATCCACCCGTTCTGTGCCGGCACATCCGCTTCCACTATTTCGGCCCTGTCAACATTGAACCCTCCAAAAGCAGAGCCCGGATACAGGAAGGAATAATTAGACCCGGCATCCAGATCCAGCTCGGAAAATAATTCACTTGAATATACAGGTATGAATTTGGATTCGTGATAAACTGTATACCGGGCACCCAGTGTGTCAAACTCGATAGTCTTGGGTGGAGTGTATTTGGTGACCTGCTTAAAATTCAAGGTAGAGTAATCAATGTTCACATCCTGAACACCCAACCCATATAAAAGCATGAATTTAGAATAAGCCCAGAAAACTATATGATAGTAAACAATTCCTTTCAGCTCCTCTTCAGGTATCTCTTCCAGTGAGGAATAACCCGTTTCAGCGAAAAACTCCTGGAACGCCTGATCATCAGGTGCAAAAACGGTAAAATTGCCGGTCTTGCCCAGTACGTCATCATAATCTGCCAGTTCTACAGCTTTAATGAACTGGGTATAATGCCCATCCTCATCAAGAACTTCCAGAATTGTCCCGATCAGATTCTCCGGCACCTTGTAGTATTCGTCAAATTTCTTCTCGCAACCCGAAAGTAAGAACAGGACAGGCAGTAATAATTTCAATAACCCGGTAAATTTCAAAATCCGCATAAAATTACTTCGATAGGTTTATAAAAGTGAACGGATGTGAACCTGCACAGATCAGATTAATTATACTGTATTCTAAATAGTTACTTCTAAGTTAAAAATTCTTGCAACGTAAGTGATTGCTGCGAATTAAATGTAAAAAACACACTTATTTTTCAAACGAAAATTAATGTTTTTTTTGAATATAATCAACCTCCTGTATAGTGTTATTTAGCCTGACTGCTTATTTATATACATTCTAAATAAAAAATGATTCACAGGAACCTGAATCGTGAGTTGTGAGAAGGAAGAAAAAGTCCAAAGTTCAAAGTTTACCCTGTGGAATATTGCTTCGCAGTCCAGCCTCCGGCGGGAATTCCAAAGGGTGAAAGGTTCAAGGTTCAAAGTTCAAGGTCCAAAGTTCAGGATTTAAGAAGTGGGGGGATAGAGAGAAGAAGTTCCGGGTTCCTGATTGCTGGTTCATAACAGGACTTGGATTTTCTTCCATGAATCCCTGAAGCATGATTCTTGAACCTGGAACCAGGAACCCCGCCCGAACGTGCCGTTCGGTACGGGCGGGCAGGAACCTGGAACTCCCTTCTTCCGACTCACTACTCACTGTTCATTCCTCACTTCTCTGTGCTGACCGGATACGATACATATTTTTGCCGATCTCACGTGACTTGGCAATTATTTCTTTCTGTGGCACATCTCCCACCGTAAGAAAGCCTGCCTGGTAATTCTCTCCGTCCCCGCGGCCGGTCACTGCCTGGTCAGCCAGCTGGAACCAGTGGGTTCCCACCAGGTATGGATTACGGAGTGCACTCTTCACATAAAATTCATAAAAAGCTGCCCTTTCCTCCGGATCGGCAGCATAACGCAGTCCGGGCTGGAGCAATCCTGTTTCCAGCGAGCCGAAATGGAACTCACCTATGATCAGGGGATAATCGCTCCCGTCGGGAGGCACCAGCTCGCTGCAGGTATAACGGTACCTGTTGAAGCTCACCACATCGCAGTACTGTGAAGCGATCCTGATCACATAATTCAGGGAGGTATCTTCAGGGTACAGGTGAAAATCCATCCGGCATCCCAGGTACAGCAGGTCAGGGGCCACTTTTTTAACGGCATCGCGACAGGATTTGTAATAACGTGTTGTGAACTCATGCATGAAATCCCTCATATCGGCCGCTGCGGCCGGTATCACCGTCCTGTTTTCCAGCAGGGCATCCCAGCCGGCAAAAGAAGTGCCCCATGCTTTATTCAACCGGGCGATCGACTGGTATCGCGTCTCCATCCCGTTGACAAAGGCTACCTTGGCAGGCTGGTCTGCCGGGGCTTTCTGTATTTCTTCCGGGATCTTGGAAGCCCATTTAACTCCCCATTTCAGCTCATTATCCACAAAGACACCCACACACCAGGGATCGGTAGCATTTTCCTTTAACGCTTCCAGGTACTGTTCCAGGTTTTCCCGGAAGCCGGGCAAATAAGGATCTGCCAGTTCACCTGTTTTTGTGGTGTAGGCTGTCAGAACATAGGGAGTCAGCCTTTTAAGGTAAATGTCAGGAGCCGACCAGTTTCCGATGGTATTCATGCCCCAGCTGCGCATCCGCTTATGAATAAGGTCATTGCTGATCTCTCTCCACCGGTCGCCATGCATCCTGAACAGGTTCAGAGCATGAAAGCTCAGCCACCTGCTCTCTTCCTTTCCCACATCCCTGGTGACGAACAGCTGTCTTTCGGGTGAACTGGTATCAGGCAGATAACTGAAGTAGTGTTCGCATCCGCTGATGCGTGTCTGTGTCTGCGCCCCGAACTCAACACAGTCCAGTCCATGGGACCAGAACAGTTTGCCTTCCGGATCCACCAGCCACCATTTCCCTTCATATTTCTCCACCCTGAAGCGACCGCTGGCCTTCAGGGACGGTCCTGCAGCCCATCCCCCGTAACGGTCCCATTCAGGCATGGGGTCGGGTCCGGCTAACTCTTCAGTCTCCTCCCGGTAGCCCTGCCTGAGGTCTTCCACCGAATGGATCTTCCCCGGCCAGTCTCTGTATATGTACTGCCCATATTCATCCACAAACGGGTAGAATCTTTTTTTCAACTCTTCTGCGGAAAGCAGCTTATAGGGACCTTCCAGCCATATTTTACCGATCCTGACCGAATCACCGGGGTTAGCTTCAGGGAACAGCAGCTTAATATATAATATGGTGTCATTGGTACTAGACATCCATCCCCTGAGCTCACCACCTGGTTTACCATGCATCACCGGGAACAGGCTGTCAATATAGGCCGGATGCTCCGTCCGGTAAATAATCGCCTTCAGCATTGCCGTGCCATGTGAAGGCAGCAGGACCGCTCCCAGGGTAAGGTCATAACCGGCAGTGCCCAGCTCGACAAGCTGTTGTTTGTCATTCAGGTTCTCCAGCTCACAACGGATGAACCGGTATGCTGAGGCATCCCAGATGCCCTGCACCGGGCGGATCTCAATGATGGGATAGTGAACAGCCGGAGCGAAGGTGACCTGCAATGTTCCATCAGAAGCACTGATCCTGTCACCAGTCACTGAGGACACCTGACCAGCAGCATCACGAACAGGATCAAACAGCATAAATGTTTCCTCCTTATGTCGTGCACAGCCTGCACACATTATAACCAAACAAGAAATGAACAGATTTTTCATAGCAGATAATATATTAAGTCGGACAATGTTAAGGTCATGTAAGCCTGGTCAATACTGCGAAAAAAAATTATATTAGTTTCAGTGAAGCACAGGATTGACGGCATATCCCCGGCCAGTTATTGAATTTAAAAGGTCATATCTGTCAACCGGATATCCTGATCAGATTTAATTTAAACGATACTCAATGACCGTAATGCTTGTCCCTTTGATAAACGGGTGCAGTGGATCTTCCAATCCCACAAATTCCCTCCATACCGGATCCACATCGCCGGGTCCCGTGCCGGCCAGTTCCCATGCCTGCAGGACAGACTGAACCTCATGGTTTGCAAACTTCAGTGAGACCGGCTGCGGCTCTTCGATCATGTTCATCAGGTAGACGTATAGCTTTTTAGTGTCCGGCGCGTAGCTCGCAAAGGTTCTCAGGTGCAGGGTGGAGGTGGTTTTGACCATCAGGTCCCCCAGGAAATTCCCCCAGATAGCCATACCATAACCTACGGCATTAAAGTTACCGTTTTTATCCAGTGCATCATCAATGCTGTTTTCCACGGAGTCGTTGTTTATCCAGCGGGTATTCCAGTAACAGGAAAACTCAACGCGGGGGTTTAACAGCTGATCACCGGCCATCTCAAAATTGCAGAGGGTATGACCCATATCGTTTATCATGGGCCACATACCAGACCAGTCAAAGGGACCGAATTCCGAGGCGATCACCTTCAGCTTCTCCTTATCTCCCGGGGCAGCAAAGCTGTCAATGGCTGTCAGCGCTCTTTTGACCGGGCCCATCAGGTCCCGTAAAGTATCCCTGTATGAAGAATAGCCGGCACCATACTGCCATACCGGGTAATTGCTCACGCAAAGAAAATCGATATGACCTGCAGCAATGGTCAGGATTTCCTTGAAAAAACTCACTGAATTCCCGTTCGGTATAATATAAATGGAAGGATCGACAGCCTTCATGGCCTTTGAAAAATCAACCACGTCACGGGCATAGATGTCCGCTGTGGAATTCGGATTGTTCTCGTGCCAGCATTCGTTGCCTATCATCCAGTACTTTACCCCGTAACCTTTCTTAATATTTGCATACCTTACCCATTCGACCGCGTTACGTATAAGCCCTTCCCTGTCGGTCCATGTGCAGCCTTTGGGATAATCAGCCAGGTATTCATCAGCAGCAACCGTGATGACCGGCTCGGCACCTACTTCGCGGCACATGGCAATGAATTCATCAAAATCGAGTACATCATATCTGTATTCCTTATAATCTTTCAGTATCCTGACATAATCCTCCACAGCACCTTTGCCTGTCCTTGCAAGGGTGGGAACGGATTTCTCCCAGGGGAACACGGAAAAAAGATATAAATCGGATTTGTTGCCCCCGGGATACCTGAGGTATCTCACCCCCATGGCTTTCAGCGCATCGGCAGTACGCCTTGCAGGTTTCAGGTAATTGTCGTCATCCATATAATAATCAACATTGATCCCCACCGGATGACGGGAGACATCAGCAAGAACCGAATCAGGGTAAACACTGACAACAACTCTGTTGTGCTGCTTCCCGCATCCACCGGCCAGTATGCCAGCAGAAGCCAGCAAAATAGAAATGTACTTAAGATGATTCATGGTTAATAGAATTGATTATGGTATTAAGAAGTCGGAAGTCCGAAGTCCGAAGCCGGAAGTCCGAAGTCCGAAGTCCGAAGTCGGAAGTCTTCCAAATTCCAGTTATAAGCTGATCCTTCACTCAAGTTCCAGCAACACTTCATCATTGTACGTGTTTTCCAGAAGGATATTCCGCTGGTAATTTCCCCAGTTCAGATCGATATAATCCATTTTATTATTTACAAAAAGAAAGAGACCTTCATTGTTTTTTGCCAGACGACAGGACACGTCTCCATTACCAGTAACTGATAGTATCTCATTGCCATTATTTATGAGGGTGTATTTATAAATGTTTTCTTTTGTGGATCTTGCAATATTTGTCAGCCGGGCTCCAGCATGTTCCCCGCTGGTACCGTCATAATAAAAGCTTTTAGTGTCATTGACCCATTCCTTCGCTGGTTTCTCCCGGTATTTTGTGATTTCTCCGGAATACAGGGCTGCCTTTCCTGAAGGGGCAGAAAGATGTCCTTCAGGATAAAAGCTCCAGTAAGGCTTCCTGACCCAGGACAGGGAATCATACTGATCATCAAGGATCCATTTTATACCAATCTCCCGGATATATTCCTG
>Ga0172362_10004197_pt1 | contig 12474 bp, 11 predicted proteins | sample LakKivs1_kivu2a2_FD_114534 | JGI IMG/M metagenome (GOLD analysis project Ga0172362, IMG submission 114534) | Sediment microbial communities from Lake Kivu, Rwanda - Sediment s1_kivu2a2 | ecosystem: Environmental > Aquatic > Freshwater > Lake > Sediment | place: Rwanda: Western Province, Lake...
CATCGCCATGCTCTTCGCCCTGAGACAGTTTCTGAGCCTACGTCACGAGATTCCCCTGATACCTGGCACGACTGTCAAACGTGAAGCCTTCATGCAGAGTTGGAAGCGTACGGCTGCGACTCTGGGCCTAGGCTAACCATGAGTCACTCTCCTACAATCTTCCAAGTACTCGATCTTAGCCTAACTAGTGTTTTTTATATGTCAAGCCTGAGATTCTCTTTGATGGTTTATGGCTAGTGAGCGTGGTAAGGACGAGGTCTTGAATCGTCTCCTCGAGGCCGCTACCGTGAAATGGGGTAGAGGTGTGGTTGAGGCGATGAGGCCCGCCTTTGAGTCGACCGCCGAGGCGATATGGAAGGTCCAAGAGTTTCAGTTGGAGGCCGAGGAGGAGCCTGCCCACCCCGCGACGATCCTACGAGAGAGAAGAGGGAAGGAGTAATCATTGGACGCCTTCAAGCTCACCCTATCCAAAGCATCCCACCTAATCCACGAGAACGAGCTCACTCCTCTAGAATTGCTTGAATCGCTCCTCCAACGAATCGATGAGCTTGAACCCAAGCTAAAAGCATGGGTCACCATCGACCGAGAAAACGCGATAGACATCGCCAAGAAGTATTCGAAGGAAGCAGGAGAAGGAAGGTTTCGGGGACCACTCCATGGGATCCCTGTCGGGGTCAAAGACATCTACTACACAGCAGGGACAAGAACCACAGCAGGTTCCAAGATCCTCTCCGACTTCATCCCCAGCTACGACGCCACAGCCGTCGCCAAGTTGAAGGAGGCCGGCGTCATAATCCTCGGAAAGACGGAGACAACCGAGTTCGCCACCTTCGACCCAGCCCCCACACGAAACCCATGGAACACCGAACACACGCCGGGGGGTTCAAGCAGTGGCTCGGCGGCAGCGGTCTCTGCAGGTATGTGTCCCGCGGCTTTGGGTTCTCAGACCGGCGGGTCTACTATTCGTCCGGCAGCCTATTGCGGTATAGTTGGATTGAAGCCGACCTATGGTCGTATCAGCCGCTACGGAGTAGTCCTTGTGAGCTGGAGCCTAGACCATGTGGGAATCATCACTAGGACTGTGGAGGATTCAGCCCTCCTCCTAGAGGTTCTTGTGGGATATGATCCGAAGGACTCCACCACCTCGACTCTACCAGTTCCACCATATAGAAGGGCATTGGACAGCCTTTCTCCCCCGAGGCTGGGTCTCCTGAAGGAGTTCTTCCACGAGGATGCCAACGAGGATGTGAGGAAGAACATCGAAAAGGTTACTAGGCAACTCGGCAGGTCCGGAGCAGAGATCGTGGATGCAAAGTTGCCTGAGAGCTTCAGCGCCGCCCACGCGGCTCACAGAATAATTATGATAACGGAGGCGGCGGCCTACCATGAAGAGACCTTCCAGTCAAGAATGATGGATTACCGACCCCACCTACGGGGCATGATCGCCACAGGACTCCTCGTGCCGGCATCCACTTACCTAAAGGCTCAGCGCATCAGAAGCCAGTTCCTCCGAGAGGCTGCTAAAATACTGGAGGAATTCGATTGCCTCCTCACACCCGCCACGACTACGCCAGCGCCCAAAGCATTGAATAGCACTGGGGACCCTGCTTTCAACTCTCCTTGGAGCTTCTGCGGCTTCCCATCCATAACGGTTCCTTCAGGCTTGACAGGGGATGGGCTGCCCTTGGGAATCCAGTTGGTGGGACGTCCCTTCGATGAGGAGCGTGTACTCAGAGTCGCATCTTGGTGTGAGAAGACTCTTGGGTTTGGCCATAAGCCCCCTCTGACATAGGCCATGCCTTAGCCACCGAAATTAGACGCTGCTTTCGGCACTTCATCGCAAGCTACAAAGGCGGCTGGCGCGACCGTCAATCCCACAGAAGATGGATAGAGGAGTTCAAGTTCCAAGCTCGACCGGGCCAGTCGCACATCCTAACCGGTTGGGACGGCCAAGACTATGGGTACGGGAACATTAGGACCAACTACAACCTTCCAAGGATGAGGCCGACGAAGCAGCATTATGAAAACTATCTCGAAGCTAGAAGACTTCTAGTCGACCACGACCTACCCATAGACTGACATCTCGTATATCGTTGTGAGAAATGTATGAAACTGAAAGTATAACCTGCCCTACAATTTGAGATAGTACCAGTCTCTGGCAAAGGCTTCGACTAACTTCACCGTCAAGAAGGCAACTCCAGAAGGAGATGCACCACCCTCTTTTTCGTGAGACATTGGTACCCTCAACTTAAGGAAAACGCTTAACAAGTGGTCTGCCACACTGTTACTTGCAATAACATTGAGTCTCAGGCAAGCTTCTCTTAACGTTCCAAGAGACGCTCTTTCATATGGTTCTAATTTTAGGTTGGGCCAGACATCTTGTAGCGTTATTGGAAACTTGTTATTGAGTTCCTCTCTAAGGATGATCTCAAGTAACTTGGTTGACTTGTTCGTTACTTCGTCGAAGTTCTCTTGTCGAAATGCTAACTGAATCTCCGCAATTCTCGTAGCTACCTCAGATGGGACATTTGCTGATAGAACGCTGGGAGGAAGATTTAAGGCATCAAGTCCTTGCGATGTTAACAAGACCTTCCTTGGATATTGCAAAGTCACAAATCCAAGTGCCCTCAGTCTAGCCAAGCGCAAAAGCAGCATATTAAGTGAGAGGAACTTCAGAATCTCGGGCATAAATTTGGCGTAATCGCCTCCCTGTGTCTTCACTGCTTTAAGGATTTCTATATCAATACTATCTACACCTTGTTCCATCGTTGCTAAATCAAGGATTCTTGTTTTCAAGGTGGAGTCAATGGTTTCATTAATGACGCGTAAGTCTTCATCCCAGAGCTGAGGACTTTCTTGAGAAAGCTGTACCTCGATTCTCTCAATTGATGGTGCTTTTCTTGCACGACGAGAGTCGATTTTATAGCCTGCGACGTGAAAAAGCCACATTACGGCATATTCTGCATCTTTTCTGAGTTGTATAGTGGTGGTGTCGCCAGCTGGCTGCACGGTATTAGCCTCTAATGTCATTAGGTATCTTGGTCTTTCGTCTGGGCCTTGTGTGTTATACCCGATCCTGAGATCTTGAGCGTTGACAAGATTGCTATCAATTTCTACGAGGAGTTCTCGGCCAGACAAATTGACCTTCTTGATTCTGGCATAGAATAATGGTGCAATTATATGTATGGTATTCTGGAGGCTACTGTCGCTTTGAAGTGATAGACCAGTGTAGTATCTAATAGCATCTCTAGGATCACTAAAAGGAACGTCTTCAGATTCAAGCTCAAGCTTCCTACTGTCAGGCAGGCCAAGATTCTCTTTCCCAGATACCCGCCAGATGTTGACTGCCCAATCGATGCCGTAGGTATTCTTGGCTTGCTCACTATCGAGAAAATCCTTCTGCTCAAAATTAAAGGGACCAAATGCTTGGTATCCATCGATGTCTAGAACTTGATCGTTAACAAGGCGCATTAAGGTTTCCTTGAAATCTTCTACCATTAAGACCGCCGACAGAATAGCAAAATTATCTTTTTCCACATGTTTCTTCCAAGGACTGGGACTGCTAAAATGGAGCATCTTGATCAAGGTAACGAAATTATGCCATTTGCCTTCTCTGCTTAGAGGGCTTTCTCTGCGCGCTATGACACTCTTGAATTCCACAAATCTATAGAGATCCTGATGTCTTTCTATTTCCTCCAAAATCTGCTTGAAGTATTGCCTCTGCTCATCTGAAGACACAGGGGTTCACTGCCTAGGAAGATAGGTTACAATCATAAACAAAAAGCTTGTCGGTAGGTGATTCATACCATACAAGGCGCTCCTGACCATAGAGGTATAGTGGGGAGTCTCCGTCCTCAAGTATACCCTTATTGTATCGACCGTCTCAGAACCTCAGGGTTCACCCTACCTGCCGTGAAGATGCCCCCAGTCTTCACGTTGTTAACCGTGATCACCGCAGGCGCGAAGAGCATGGGATCAACCTTATAGAAGTCGTAGCTTGCGGCCTTGAAGATATCGGCAAAGGGTCTACCATAGTCCCTGCTCGTCGACGAAGGAACCTTCTCGACTAACTCTTCTAGCTTCGCATCGTCGTCGGTTTCGACGGTGAAGTAGGTTACTCCGCCATAGAGGAGCATGTCGTTCGTCCGTCCCATAGCGCGATTAGACCTCGGGTGGACAGGCGCAATGGGTGCCACCCCGTAGCCGCTTATTGCCTTCTTGGGGTCGAAGCCCAGTTCCGTCAGTTTATGGAGCCCTGTTTCCACTATGCGGCCCGATATCTGGGTCGAACCCGCGAGGCTGGAAGTAGGAGCTAAGACAACATATAGTCTATCTGGAGAGACATGGCATTCGTTGGCGATCGAGGCGATGGCTTCTAGGGTAGGCTTAGCAGAGGCTTCGAGGACGATGACCGCCTCGTCCGACTCGTCGCGGTAATCGATCTTCTCGTAGAGTTCTTTTGGCTTCAGGCTCAGGGCTCGTGCTGGCCCGGATCCCATGGCGAAGTACTTCCCCACGTTTATGCGCCATCCGGCGAACTGGGCGCCGAAGAGGGCTATGCTTGGATGATCGGTGAAGACGCTGATAGCAGGTAGGTAAAGATCGCCCAAATGAGTGTCAACGATGTGAGCGCGGCCCAGGCCCCCCATGGATACCTCTGTCATATACTTGCCGGCGAGGTAGCCGCCCGGGCTTTCAACTCCAGCATCTATTATCGTTGCGCCCTCAGCAGTCCTTTCCACCTTGACTCTGAGGACGTCTTTTCGCTCGATTATCTCTTGGACGATGGGGATGGCGAGTTTGTTGACGCTAAGGCTCATGGTGAGCACCTAGACGATTAGAGACTTGTAAAACTTGAGGTGAGGATTGCTGTTCACGGAGACGAGGAGGCTCCCGTTCCAGCCCTCAGTGACATCGCCCTTGAAGAGGTAGAAGGGGCCTTGGACACGTTCCTCCCCAACTCTAACGCTCGACCTGATCTCGTCTACGACGAAGCTTGGCAATATCGACGGTACTCTCCCCAGTACGACTACGCGGCCTCCAGTCATCTCGGCCCCCGCCCTCTCACCGATATCGCCCTCAACAAGGATGATCCCGCCCTTCATGTGGATACCAGCGAACTGGCCCACATTACCGCGGATTCTTATCAGTCCGTTAGCCATGAAGCATCCAACCTCGTTGCCTGCATCCTTCTCCACGATTATCGTCCCCCCAGACATTCCTTGAGTGGATCCCCGGTATGGGGCACCGAGATAGTCCCCAGCAGAGCCCTTTACGATGATCTCGCCACCTCTCATCGCCGACCCCGCCCACGAATCAGCGTCGCCATTCACGACGATTCTTCCCCACTTCATTTCCGCGCCCAGGTTCATCCCGACGGAGCCTTCTACCACAATCTCACCACAGGACATGGTCGCTCCTATTCTCTTCACCTTCTTCAGATCACCAACGACGCGAATCCTCATCGATTCCATGTTTATGTCGGGTTCGCTTTCTACTGTGAAAAGTTCGCCTAGAGTTCTTCTCCTATTGCCTTCCCAGAGAGATAGCTTAGCGATGTCCTCCAACCTCTTGCCGTCGAAGGTGTCTGGGCTTATGCACTCTGCATCCACGGGAACTTTGAAGGAGTATCTCGGGGTTAGGGTTATCATGGCTAGATCCCCGCCTTCGTCATGACTCGTTGGGATCTGAGCAGGTAGTCCTCAGGAATGGGGTAGTTCTCGTACTCGACGGTCCAGTAGTCCTTGAACTTCTGCTTCAGCTCCGATGTGGCCTTGAAGTCTGATGTGGTTTCCACGTCCATCCAGTACGTCCTTCCGCTAACAGGCTTCACCACCTTCCCGTCCTTTACTACGACAACTCCATCCTTGATGGTATAGGCGGCCTCCTCGAAGGCCTTCCGCACGAGTTCAGGATTCTTCGACAGGTCAGTCTCTCTCGGGTCTAGCCTATAAATGGCTACATCAGCGTCTGCTCCGACCCCCAAGTGACCCTTCTGCTTCAACCCTAAGGCCTTCACCTGACCAGCCCGAGTCGCTATGGCGACATCGTAGAGGCCATACTCCCTGTCTATGCTCCGGAGGAGGCTCTTCCTCCTCGCCTTCCTGTTTATTCTCCGAATCATCTTCTCCCTCGCCTCTCGGCTCATGAGCCACGCGATGATTCTAGGATAAGTCGTGAAGGGAGCAGCGTTCGGGTGGTCTGTGGTCAGATAGACCTTCCAAGGATCTTCGATTAAGAGCGCGAGTTCCAGTCCGATTGACCACTGCATGGCGTGGACGTAGCTCGTCCGCCTATACCTGAAGGGGACGATCCCCGCCCCAGTCTCCGTCTCCACATCGTGGTTGACCCACTTGTTACCGGTCAGGCCATACAGCCCGTATTGGAAGGGGCCGTCTGCCGTCATCGTAGTCGTGTCGGCGAAGACCACTTGCCCCATGTCGATGGTCGCGTGGGTGTGATGGTTGATGTACTTGGCTATCCTATCCGCGCCGGAGCCCATGTTCATCCAGTCTGAGCCCGTGAAGGCGCTGAACTGGCAATGCGTAATGTGGATGACAGGCCTGTCGTCTCTCGCTAGGTTTCTGACGCATCTCAACGTATCGATGGTAGTCGAGTAGTTTCCCGGCTTCCCAAGGTTGTTCGTATGCACGTGAATCGTATGGGGAAGGTTCAGTATCCGGTTGACCTTGCACAACCCCCGAACGATATCCCTAGGCGTAATATTGAAGGGAGGGATCTGGTCATAGATGCTCTTGACGTTCCTCCCGAACCCCCACATCTCAGGACCGCCCGGATTCACAATCTTGATGGCATACCCCTTCGTGGCCCTCAACATCCAAGCCACGTGGGAGGCACACTCCTTCAACTCCCCATCTCGAAGATGCTCCAGGACGAACCACCAGTCACCCAACAAGGGGAAGCACGCCTTGTCGATCATCGGCGTATCATTCAGTTCCTCGTGGGTGTGGCGGGCCTCTAGGGGCGGCATCGCAGGCGTGATAACCGTCGTGTAGCCCATCCGCGAGTACCTATAACCTGTGGTGAAGGTCGAAGGCACGGAATACCCGACCCCCGACCGCGTCACTGCTGTCTTAAACTCAACATCGTTGACATGGTCTTCGGGCCTGAGGAGGCGACCCGTATTCACCTCTGAACCCGCTATATGTGAGTGAATATCAACGCCCCCCGGCATCACGACCATGCCTGAGGCATCAATCACCTCAGCGCTACCCTCAGGGACCTTTTCAACTATCTTGCCTCCGCTGATGGCGATGTCCATCCTCTCCCCATCTATGGAGTTCAGGGGATCGTAGACGAGGCCGTTCCTTACGATTAGATTCATTACGGCGCCTCCTTCCTCAGACCCCGAACATGGTCGAGAATTCTATGCAGGACATCCTCATCGGATACGACGCCGTCTGGAGGCTCCAGGACCTTCTTCAGAGGCAACGGTACGTGATCCATACGATAGGCCGTTCCCTCGGTCTCGATGCCGACGAAGGTGGAGGGAAGCACAACATCGGCCATGAGGGACGTAGGCGTCTCCAAGGGGTCGATAACTATCAGCGGGTTACCAACAAGATTCTTGACAGCTTCTCTTGGGAAGTTTGAGACGGGGTCAGATGCGATCACGAGAGACGCGTCTGATTCGCCGCGGCTCAGGATGTCGACGGCAGAGGTTTCACCGGGGTTGTACACTGGGTAGCCCTTCGAGAAGTCGACTGCGAAGGGGTATCCAGTCTGCCATGTTGAGACCACATTGGCGCCTGTAACGTTGAAGTGTCCCCTCATGGGCATGATTAGGAACTTGGTCCATTTGTTGAGGTCTCGAACAAGGGAAATCGCGGCGTCAACGTTACGGTTCTTTCCTGAACTCATCGTGAGGCCGACGCCGAAGAAGATTATCCCCAGTTCGCATTCGATCATCGCGTCTGCAAGTTCCTCTAACTGTTCCACAGGTATCCCTGAGACCTCGTCCACATCGAGGACCTCTTGCCGGATCAACATACGTAGGGCTTGGAGGAGTTCGTAGTCGCTGTTAGGTTTAACCTGTAGGAAGTAGTCTGCGGCATCTGCAGTTCTGGTTCTTCGGACATCCACTACTACCATCAACCTGTCTCGGACCTTGGGGAAGGATGGAAGATGGTCTGTAGTCGTCTCCGTGGAAGGTACGGTCTTAGAGGTGATGTTTGATACTCTCTGTACCCTCTTCAGGAGTTGTCGGGCGTAGTAGCGTTTCGCGTATCTCCTCCAACTGCTTTCCCTGTACCTTCCATCTGTGAAGGCAGTGTACCTCTCAATGTGACGGGGATGCGCACTCCAAGGATCGCATCCCCAGTAGACTACGAGGTCAGCCCGATGGCGAATCTGCCCCAATGTACAACTCGAGATCCCCACATCTTGTATACTTAGAATAGATGGGCCGTGGCACACCGTCGAGGTATTGTCTATTACGCCGCCGACCTCCTCAGCCAACTCAATCCCTTTTCGAACCGCCTCGCAACTCGTCGAGCTCCAACCATATAGGAGGGGGTATCGTGCACTGAGGAGCATCTCGGCGCTCCTCTGTATGGCTTCGTCCCAAGAGGCCTCAACGAGTTCACCATTCTTCCGGATGAGGGGGGTTCGTGGTCTATTCTGCTGGCAGTCTAGGAACTTGGCCTCTCCAACGGCGCAGGCATTCTTGACTTGGATGACGGTATTGTCCTCTATGATTAGCTCTAGGTCATCGCATAGACACCCGCAGACTGGACAGGTAACAGGCCCTATTGTAGTCAAATGCTTCACTTCCCATAAAAGTGCTTGAGGAGGTCCCTTACCTCCATCACCTCTTCTTCAGGGGCCGGCTGTACCTCTGCAGGCACCCCCTTGAATGACGGCATCCCCGTCCCGCCAGTATCAGAACTCATTAGGACGTTGGCCCACAGGCCGTAGGGGATGTAGGCTACACCTTGGTGAGGGCTTCTCTGAGACTCTATGACCCTAAGGACGATGGATCCAAACCTCGTGGTTATCTTGACGTTGCTGTTCTCCGTGATTCCTAAGGAATCCAAATCTCTGGAGTCCATCTCGCAGACAGCCACGTCGGAGTAGTACTCCTTCGAGAGCTTGCCGAGCTCCTTTCCTACCCCCTGCTTGATTGTTCGACCAGTTAATAACGTCACCTCGAGTTTAAGCACGCTAAGGGCACCTCTTAGACGTAGCCGTTAGCTTTTCAAAGCGTCTCTACCGTGGTTAAATATCTTTTCATTTCCTCAAACCAAGCATCTAAAGAGGCAGTATGCCTCACTAGACGGTCTTTTCATCGAAGAAGCAATGAGACTCCTCGGCGACCTACGTATTGGAGCCTCCGACATGCTTCGGCTTCTCGATAAGGCTTGACTTGTATAGGGTCCTACCGTCCCTAGCATGAGGCCTACGAACCAATGTGTCACCACTTTTCTCTATCTCCCGTGCCTCATCTGCAAGTCTCGCGGCTTGCCTCATCATCTCATGCGCGGAGGCTACTGTGGCCGTGTACTTCTCCCATTCTTTGATGACGAAGCATCCCTCGCTTGTCACAGCCGCCACTCGACGTGCTATCTCGTGGGCCGCCATGGCCTTGGCCTGTGCGTATGGGTTGTTGAGGCCCGAGGCTGCCAAGGCTTTCTCCTGATCCACGTAGAGATTCGGGAGGCTGAGTTTCTCGCCCTTCTTTGCCATGTCGATTAGACTGTCCAAGGCATTGACTACCGCGGCGAGGGCTCCGGTCACGGCAAGAACCTTCAAGACATCTCCGTTGTAGAAGGCTACCTCGTTTGGGTCGAGGAACTCCCGTCTCGCCCCTATCATTGCGTCGGCCTCGGGGATTATGTATCCGAATCCTGACGCCTCCAGTTCCTTCGCTATTCTGCGCGCTGGGCTATCGGAGACAACGACCGTGGGGATTCCAGCCTTTGCCAACATCTCTCTAGCTGTTTTGGGGCCAGGCAGGGATGCATTGGGGCTGATGACCACCGCGAAGTCTGGTTTGTATTCTGCGAGTTGGTCCGCGGCCTCTGTGCTCTGCTCGATGCCCATCTTCGCCCCTGTGCCTACTACTCGTACCTCTATGTCTTCTCTTTCAGCCCTCTCATCGAGGAAGTACTCGATAAGGGGTGAGACGCCACAGCATCCTATTTTGAGGATCCCGATCTTGACGATTTCAGGCAAATGGCTTCGTCCTCCCAGAAGTTTGGCTATTCCTTCGTCCAATGTATATTAAAGTAATTCGACCGAGCGTCTTGACAGAATGGTCTATATATTATGCTCGTTATGTCAGCGCGGAATTGTGGTTCTGAAGCTTTGTTTAGGAAGGCCCATCAGAGGTCGAGGGCCTTCTTCTCCTGACGCCTTGACAACCACACCATTATATTCGACGACCTGAACAATCGCTGATCCTCGACAATCAGAAGCTTGAAAGTACTTAAAAATTATCTTGGGACAGAGTCGTTTTAACGGCTGCTATAATCTTAAAAACGCTAATGACGTACTAGCATGAAATTCATGATAAAAGGGGTCCCAGGTTATGGAGCTGAATGGAGTAGAGATTGAGGACACTTTTGCTGAGATGTTCCCCATGTGGGTCGGCCGAATCTTGGTAACGGCCGCGAGCGACGAATTGGCCTTGACCTCTGCTCAAGCCGCGACAGGGTTTGCGACATCAATAATCATGTCACCCGCCGAAGCGGGGATAGAGAAGACCGTCCCCTCGTCCGAGACGCCGGATGGCAGACCTGGGGCTATCATCCAGATCTACCACAACTTCGGATACGGGTTGAAGGCGCAGATGCTTGCACGTATAGGCCAATGCGTCATGACGTGCCCCACGACGGCCGCGTTTAACGCTCTAACGGACCAGCCTGCGAAACTCCTCAAGATTGGGAAGAGCTTGAGCTACTTCGGCGATGGTTTCCAAGAACGAAGTGCCATGGGCGACCGGAAGGTCTGGAAGATTCCAAGAATGGAAGGGGAATTCATCATCGAGGACAGATTTGCCGTGAAGAGGGGCGTCGCAGGTGGCAACTTTCTCATCCTTGCAAAAGATCAACCCTTGGGGTTGGCTGCGGCAAAGGCCTCCGTTGAGGCTATCATGAAATCAGGCGGGGTCATCCTGCCATTCCCCGGAGGCATCTGTGCCTCCGGGTCCAAGGTTGGGTCCATGAAGTATAAGCTCCCCGCATCCACGAACCATCCCTTCTGCCCGACTCTCAGGGACATAGTAGAAGATAGTCAAGTGCCCGAGGGGGTTGGAAGCGTCTATGAGTTGGTCATCGACGGCTTGAATCTAGAGGCGGTTCAGAGGGCCGTTGCTGAAGGCGTGCGTGCTGCGACGACAGTTCCTGGCATCGTTAAGATAACTGCGGCGAACTATGGGGGAAAGCTTGGACCCTATAAGGCGGTGCTCAAGGAACTCCTAGACCTATGAGGTCTAGTAACAGAACGAGTATTCCAGCCCCTCCCTCTCGAGAATTTTGCCCAGCCTCTCTTTAACTCTCAAGTAGTATTCCTTGTCTATGAAGAGGGCGCGTTGAAACTGTGGCAGCAAGGAGGGGTAAAATTCCTCTAGAACGCTCCCGATAGTTGCCCAGTTCCCAGCCTTGATATTCAAGCGGTCAACGAGCACTCTACCGACGCCCACCTCGTGGAGCTTCCTAACGAGATCCTCAAAGGACGCCTCTGAAAGTATCGGGAGGATTGGGCCTAGGAACGCGTAAGTAGGCACACCGGATTCGTTTAGAGTTGTCAGAGCCTTGAGCCTCTCCTCGATGGGAGATGCGGTGGGCTCGAAGTTTTCCCTTACCTCTTCGTCCAATGTCGTGACGGTGAGTCCTACCTCACAGGAGGGGAATTGTTGGAAGAGGTCTATGTCGCGGGTGACTAGGGACGATTTGGTGAGGATGGTTACTGGGAAGTCGAAGTCTAGTAGATGCTGTAGGCATCTTCTGGTCAGGCGGAGCTTCGCTTCGATGGGTTGGTAAGGGTCGGTGACGCTGCTGAGCAAGACTAGTTTCGGCTTGACCTTATGGAGTTGCACGGAGAGTACGTCTGGGGCATTGGTTTTGACATCTACAAAAGTTCCCCAAGGCTCGGCGTGGGGTCGGTATCTCAGCATGAAGCGGGCGTAGCAGTAGGCGCACCCGTGCTGGCATCCCACATAAGGGTTGACGCTGTAAGGGATGTCAATTATCCTACATGGACTCAGAGCGGACTTGCAGCGGACTTCCCTAACGACTACCATAAGACTGGGCTCAACGTGGCGATGGGTTGTGGAGGTAATTAAAGTATCTTTTATTGGATTGGAAGTCTTGTGGTCTTTGACATCAGGTGCTGTTTTCGGCGTTTAAACGACAACGACGATGGGTTGCCGATGGCGGATTTATTAAGCGGACTAGAGGAAGTGTGAAACATGTCTGATGGGGATAAGCCTCAGAGGAAGTGCGTCTGTGGAGA